>Ga0206975_1057_pt1 | contig 32663 bp, 21 predicted proteins | sample Alteio_BWOrgHeat_81_FD_152919 | JGI IMG/M metagenome (GOLD analysis project Ga0206975, IMG submission 152919) | Enriched cells from forest soil in Barre Woods Harvard Forest LTER site, Petersham, Massachusetts, United States -... | ecosystem: Environmental > Terrestrial > Soil > Temperate forest >... | reverse complement strand
GGAGAATTCCAGTGATAGGGGTAAATTTATGGAAGGTTTGGGCCTGATCTACAGCATTTTGCCCAATGGTTGCATCAAGGACAAGCCAGGTTTCATGGGGGGCCCCTGGGATAGCCTTATTCAAAACCCTGCGGATCTTCTCTAGCTCCTGCATGAGATCGGTCTTGGTGTGTAGCCTTCCTGCGGTATCTACAAGGATAACGTCCATTTTTCGGGCTAAAGCAGCCTGAGCTGCATCGAAGGCGACAGCCGCAGGATCGCTTTTTGGCTTGGCTTTGACTAACTCCACGTCTATCTTTTGGGACCATAACTCCAACTGGTCGATGGCTGCAGCCCTATAGGTATCTGCCGCGGCGATAATGACCTTTTTTCCCTCATTTTTAAAGAGCTTGGCCAGTTTTGCGGTGGATGTGGTCTTGCCATTGCCATTCACCCCAATGATCAAGATGACCTTTGGCGTCCCTAGCGGGGGTTCTGGTGGAAGGGGTGAGCCATTCATGCCTTCTAATAGAATGGCTCTGATATGATCCAAGAGGGCATCTACGTCCATTTCTGGATTTTTCCTCAAGAGCTCCTTCACTTTTAATGTGAGCTCATGGCTGGTTTTTGCCCCTAGGTCTGCTTCATAAAAGAGCTGTTCCAGATCATCGAGAAGCTCCTCATTCAAGGGGCCCTTAAAAAGGTTGCGTATCTTATTCCCTAAAAGCGATCCCGATTTGGTGAAGACATTTTTTAGTTGTTCATACCGGTTTTTAATAAATTTTAGCATAGAATGATGACAGCTCTTTACTTTAGATCAGATCATACTCTAAAAAAGAAAAAAAACATACGTCCTATTCATATGAACATCCATGAATTTCAAGCTAAAGAGCTCCTTCGCCGCTATGGGATTGAGACACCTCCAGGAAAGGCTATTTCTTCTCTTGATGAATTCTCCTCAGCTTGGGAGGATCTAAAGCTTCAACAGGGTGTATTAAAAATTCAGATCCATGCTGGCGGGAGAGGAAAGGCGGGCGGTATACAGATTGTAAAGAGCAAAGAGAAGGGAAGGGAGACAGTCCATAATCTTTTATCCCGCCGCTTTGTGACCAAGCAGACATCTGCCGAAGGGCTGCCGGTTAGATTTCTTCTTTTGACAACGGTTATTGAGATTAAAAATGAATACTACGCCTCCATCACCTACGATACTCTGAAACGGGAGAAGATTTTGATTGTCTCAGCAGAAGGGGGAGTTGACATTGAAGAGACTGCACAGAACCATCCCGATAGGGTGCTTACCTTTTCCCTTCATACCCCATTAAAGCCTTTTCATTTTCTCAATATTTTTAGGCTTTTTGGATGGGAAGGGGAGTTGAAAAAGAAGGGACAGAGCCTCTTCAATGCGCTTGATCGAGCCTTCGATGAATTAGATGCCACTTTAATTGAAATTAACCCACTTGTTTTAACTCCCAAAGGGGAGCTTATTGTATTGGATGCTCGCATGAGCCTAGATGACTCGGCACTCTACCGCCATCCTGAATTTGAATCTTTTTTTGACCCCACCCAACACTCCTTGCAAGAGGTTGCGGCTAAGGAGGCCGATCTGGCCTATGTCTCTTTGGAGGGGTCTATTGGATGCATGGTCAATGGTGCTGGCCTTGCAATGGCCACCCTTGATTTACTGAGCCGATTCGGAGGAGCGCCGGCAAACTTTTTGGATGTCGGAGGAAGCGCCACAGAGGAGAAAATTGGGAAGGGGTTTGAGATCATTTTGCAAGACTTCAAGGTGAGGGCGCTCTTTGTCAATATATTTGGTGGCATTATGGATTGTGCAAAAATTGCAAGTGCCTTGGTTTCTGTCTTTTCTAAAATAAAAGATACGCCTCCTACAGTTGTAAGGATGGAGGGCACCAATGTTGAAAGGGCTAAGGAGATTCTCTCCCTCTCTAGTGCACAGGTTCTTTTTTATGATGATTTGGAAAGCGCCGCTCAAAAAGCTGTTGCTATATCAAAAGGGGGGTGATGGATGGCAGTACTGCTCAATCAAGAGTCCAGGGTCATCGTGCAAGGGATTACAGGGAAGTCGGGCCTTTTCCATGCCGACCTTTCGTTAAAATACGGGACCAAGATTGTAGGGGGGGTAACTCCCGGTAAGGGGGGACAGAGCGTGCTGGGGGTCCCGGTCTTTGACACGGTGCGCGAGGCTAAGTCGGCAACTCTTTGCAATGTGAGCCTGATTTTTGTGCCACCCCCATTTGCCGCCGATGCGATCTTGGAGGCGATCGATGCAGAGATCGAACTGATTGTCTGCATCACAGAGGGAATTCCTCAACAGGATATGCTTGGAGTCATCCGCAATTTGGAAAGGTCAAAGAGCCGGCTCATCGGGCCAAACTGTCCCGGAGTCATTGTACCAGAGGTTTGCAGGGTCGGAATTATGCCCGGCTATATCCATAAAAGAGGCTCTGTCGGTGTTTTATCTCGGTCGGGGACATTGACCTACGAAGCAGTGTGGCAGACGACAAAAGTAGGGCTCGGGCAGAGTGCCTGTATTGGGATTGGAGGCGACCCCATGCCGGGTTCGACCTTTGTCGATCTTTTGCCCCTTTTTGATCGCGACCCCGAGACAAAAGCCATTTTGCTGATTGGAGAAATCGGGGGTGGTGCTGAAGAGCTTGCTGCAGAGTGGATTAAAAAAAATAGTACAAAACCTGTAGTTGCCTTCGTAGCAGGGCTGCTTGCCCCGGCAGGAAAACGAATGGGCCATGCAGGAGCCATTATTTCGCGGGGAAAGGGGACCGCATTAGAAAAAATTGCTGCGCTAAAAGACGCGGGAGCTGTTATTGTAGAGAGTCCAACAGCTCTTGGAAAGACAGTGAAAGAGGTTTTAAAATAAATGCTTACAATCCCTGGACGAGTCCCCATCACCATCCACCCTCTCTTTTGGCTCTTTGCCCTCTTTATCGGCTGGATGAGCACCTATACCTTAACGGGAGCGCTTCTCTGGCTCATCGTGATTTTGATTTCAGTGCTAATTCATGAGTATGGACACGCCTTTACTGCGATGCTCTTCAAGCAGAATGTCAAAATTGAGCTGGCCGCATTTGGAGGATTTACCTACCGCCAGGGGCCTAAATTAAAACTGTGGCAGGAGTTCCTCGTCGTACTCAATGGGCCAGTTGCAGGCCTCTGTCTCTTTGCAATTTCCTGGTTCTTATTAAATGGGTTCGGGATTGTGAATCCAACCTTCACCTCCCTGCTCAAGATCGCCGTCTATGTCAACCTTTTTTGGACCCTGATCAACCTGGTTCCCATGATGCCGCTCGATGGTGGCCATCTGATGAGCATCATTTTGGAGGGGATCTTTGGATATAAGGGGATTAAGGCCTCTCTCATTTTGAGCATTGTAATCGGTATCTGTGTCTCCGCTTTTTTTCTGATCATCGGAGCTTGGCTTGTGGCTGCCCTCTTTATCATCTTGACATTTGAGAGCAGCAGGTCCTTAAAATTTTACCGCATGCTCTCTGAAAAGGATCGCGATACCAGTGTGCAGGAGTTGATGAAGGAGGCTGAAACTTCTTTGATGCAGGGGAAGGAGGGTGAGGCGCTAAACCAGTTTTTAAAGGTCCGGGAAAAGGCAAATAAGGGGCTGTTTTATTCAATGGCTACGGAGGCCGCTGCCGATATTTTAGTCAAAATGAATAAAGCAGAGCAAGCCTATGAGCTGCTTTTACCGCTGAAAAAAGATTTAACAAACGAGTCGCTTGCTCTCCTTCATGAAGTTGCATTCAAACGAAAAGATTATCAAACGGTGAGTGAGCTCAGCGATAAGGTTTATCAGCATTCGCCGAGTTATGAAACTGCGCTCATGAATGCGATTGCATTCGGACAGCTGGGAAGTTCGCAACCTGCAGTGGGATGGCTGGAGTGCTCGATTCGGGATGGCCTTCCCTCTATTAAAGAGACAATTTCATTGAAAGATTTTGACCCTGTCAGACACGATCCTCAATTTAAAAAATTTGAACAGGATTCTCTCTCATGAAAAAGGTGCCTCTTCTTCTACTCCTCCCTCTGGTTACTCTTTCTTGCTCTTCACTGAAAAACTCTCCTCACTATCTCGACTCTACCTATGTGAGGTCTTTGGAGAGCAATTTGAAGAAGAGTGAGAAGGATTTACAACAGTTTCAGAAAAAAATTGCCGATATAAAAAAAGAGATTGCCCTCGCGCAACTCAAAGCTATTCAGAAGCAGCTTGAGTCATGTAAGACTCCAGTAATTGATGAACCATCGGTTGAAAAGGGTTCTGTATGTAGCTCTCATGAGGATGAGTTCTTCTTGAAAGAGAGAACGATTCTCTCTTCAATCATTGAAGAGCATCCCCCACTTGCTATGACCGCCCAAACGGTGCTGGATCAGATCTTAACGCTCATTACCCACATCAAAAACCCAGAATGATTAAAACCCAAGTTGCCACCTATCGTCGTTCCTCTCAATTTTATGCTAACCATCTGCTTCAATTTCCTCCTAGACCAACTTTTTAAAGTTGCTCTTCGTCGGAAATTTTGCAGATGGCTGCCTTAAATCGATATGAATCGACGATAGGTAGCAACTTAGGTTTAAACGGCAATCACGGGTTAAAATGATATTCCTAAACCTCCCCGCAAACCGTAGCCGCCAAAATCAGCCCGCTCATCGATGCCAGCAATCTTTTTCTTAAAATAGAGATAGCGGAAGGCAGTGGTCAGATAGAAATTTTTGAAAAAATAGTAGTTAAGGCCTATCTCTGCTTCTCCGCCCCATGTGTCGGTGTTGACTTTTCCCAGCTCACTCTTCTCCCTCACAAAAATGATACCTCCACCGAGTGAAGCATATGCAGCAAAAGTGCAATCAAATTCAATTTCGCGTCTTACGTAACCAATGAGAGGAATCTCATGAACATTCGTATGTAATCTGCAGACTGGTGTCCTCCCCTCTGCCTCCCAGTAGCTGCCTTTTAGACCGATTCCAAAGCACTCAGAAAACCAGCCGCAAACATCAACAGTGATGACATCCTGGATGCCTTCTCCATAGATTTCCTTGAAACGGCAGTCATTTTTCCAAATGTATCCTGTAGTGACCGCCACGTCAATGGGTGGAAGACAGATGCCTTGGCAATAAGCTAACGAAGAGAGACAGAGTAAAAAAAATAGAAGAGTACTTTTCATAATTTTCCTTTATTTTTTAACCACATTCTATCTCCACCACTATTTCCCGGAAGAGTTAGCGTGGCATAGCCAATTGCTATAGTCAGAAAGTTCCCCCCATTGTTTAATCCTCCAGAAAACCACATCTGCAACTGGGGCGATAGGCAGCAGGGGCAATTGCCTTGTATTGGAGCCCCAATGACAACGGACGGGGCAAGCGTGCGGCCGCTTCTCCAAGCTTCACCTGGGTCGTTAATCGTAAAAATAGGGTTGTTTGGGTCTTGTACCCAGTTAATACCATCCGAAGAGGTTGCGGATCCGATTCCAAAAGTATAAGCAAAGGAGTGGTTAGGATTATTGATTTTAGAAGATCCTGAAAAATACATTTGATAAACGCCATTCAGTAGAAATACAGAGGCGCGGTAGGTGTACTTACCGTCCCAGTCGGCAGTACTGCCTGAGGGCAGCAGAACAGGCTCGGATCCGTAACGCGTCCAGAAGAGGCCGTCACTGCTATAGGCAAGTGCAACTGCCTCCTCGGTTGTTTGGCTTCCACGCTCAGCTGCTGATGAATCGAAGTAGGCTGCATAGGGGAAAGTCAATGGCTGCCCTGGAATCGATGTTGCAGAGGGGTTATAAAGCACTGTTCCAAAGCCATAAAACTGATAAAAAGGCTGACCAGGCAGACCAACATTTGCCAAGAACGATGTCGTATCTTGCGTGGTGATAACGGGCGTTGTCCATGTGACTCCGTCTGCTGATTGTGTAAATTTGATGGCCAGGTTAGGAGGAACAAAACTGACAACTCCTGTCCAGTACCACATCTTATAGAAATAGGGAGTGCCGCCAAAACCCGTGCTATCATAAATCACTGAGGCGTGGAGAGGGATACGCGGTGCAATGGATGGGTCAAGCACGACTTGTCCCTCGAGTGTCCAATTCGCACCATCATTTGAATAGGAGAGAGCAATTCCATTCGGTCCCTGATGCCACATCTTGTAAAGAACACCAGCCCCGTGTCCGTCGAATTGGTTTTGATTGAAAATGACGAAGGGAAAGTAATCCTCACGAAGAGAGGAAGAGGGGTAGGGTGAATAAATGGGATCTCCGGGAAACTCTACCCAGTCGGTAGCAGCCGATAAAACCATGCTTAAAGATACGCTCATTCCCAAAAAGAGAGATGCTATCCATTTTGTAACATTTGCCATGAATAATCCTTGGACAATTTTGCATAAAACCTATAAGAATTTTAATTCTATGTAAATATAAAATTAATTTTATATAAACTTTTCCAAGTTACTATTTTTAGACCAGGCGAATCTCAGATTATTTTAAGACTCTCATTGCTAATAGGGTAGAGTAAAAAAGCCCGGGTTAAAAACCGGGCTATTCATGCTTAGTGATTATTCAATATTGACAGTAACGAAACGGACCGTCTGTCCCTGTTTGATCATCAAGAGGATACGCTTCTCTTTGTTACTTGCTGACTCTTGGAGGGCTGCATTGAACTCATCGATATTATTGATTTTTTTGCGGTTCACAGCCACGATGAGGCCGCCTGGCTGAAGGCCTGCTACTTGGCTGGGACTCCCGGGCTGGACCTTGGTGATGACCACCCCTTTTTCATCCCCGACATTGAGTTTTTTAGAGATCTCATCGTTTAAATTCTGGACTTCAAGTCCTAGCTTTTTGATTGTAAGACCATTGGCAACATTTTCATCGTCATTGGCTGAACCGATTGTGACGCGCAGCTCCTTGAGTTTTCCATCTCTATTGATTTGCAAAATGAGCAGGTTCCCGGCAGGCATCATGGAGACGTTATTGCGGAAAGAGGAGATATTATCTACAGGGACGTTGTTGTATTTCAATATGATATCCTCCTGTTTCAATCCGGCAGCATCGGCAGGGGAGCCCTTGATCACCTCGGTCACTAGTGCCCCCTCTACCTTGTCCAGTTTATAAAAGCTGGCCAAGTCGGGGTCAATCGGCTGTAAGGTGACCCCTAAAAAGCCTCTGGAGACCGAGCCTGTTTTAATCAGCTGTTCTGTAACCATCTTTGCCATATTGCTGGGAATTGCAAACCCAATTCCCATATAGCCGCCTGAGCCACTGACAATGGCTGTATTGATGCCGATGACCTCACCTTCAATATTGAGGAGAGGCCCGCCCGAATTACCGGGATTGATGGCTGCATCGGTCTGGATAAAATCTTCAAAGTCGGTGATGTGGAGCTGATTCCTCCCTTTTGCGCTGATCACACCGACAGTGACTGAGGCGTCAAGGCCGAAGGGGTTACCGACAGCAATAGCCCAGTCCCCTACTTCGATCTGATCGGAATTGGCAAAAGAGAGGATCGGCTGATTTTTCTGTTCCACCCTGATGACAGCTAAATCGGTTTTAGGATCTGTCCCTACTACAGTAGCCGTTGTTTTGACGCCATTTTGCAAGGTCACCTGAATCTTTGCGGCATTTTCAACGACGTGGTAGTTGGTCAGAATATAGCCGTCGCTTTTCACAAAAAAGCCTGAGCCCCTAACGGTCTCTCCACTCTTCCCTTTGGGCTCCTGGTCGTAGGGAAATCCAAAGAAACGGTTGAAGAAGTCATCATTAAAATAGTCAAAGGGATTTTCAGAAGAACCCTTCTTAGTCCTCTTAGGGAGTTGCTGCTTGGTCTCTGTATCGCTTTCAATATATACCACAGCAGGCACTGCCTTTTTTGCAACCTGAGAGAAACCCCTGGAAATTTGCTTCAGGAGCATTTCATCTGCTTTTGGGAAAGGACAGTTTTCACAAGGGTCTACAGCCTTGTCAGCATAGCTCAATGGAAGTCCAATGCCTAGCAAGGCAAGGCATGAGGATAATATGAGAGGAAATAGGAGTTTACGTTGTGTATATCTTTTCATGAGTGTTCTCCATGATTCAAGACAGTTGATTGTAAAATTTGGGTCATTACCAAGAAACCAAGTTCAAGGCGGTCAATCCCGAAATGTTCATTGGGAGCATGGATATGGTCATCAGGAAGGCAGACCCCTAGAAGTACGACATCTGAGCCGCTCGCACTTGCAAGGCCGTGGGTGATGGGGATAGAGGCTCCATTTAATATTTTTTTGCATGGTTTGCCAAAAACCGTGGAATAGGCAGATGCTGCAATTTTAGCGATCGCTGAATGGGAATTTGTGCGCAGCCCAGGTCCTCCCCCTTCATGGACCTCTATTTCAATGTCAATTCCGGGCGGAGTATTGGATTTTAGAAAATCGCAGATCTCTTTTGCAATTTTTGCAGGATCCTGCCCGGGAGCGAGCCTTGCAGAGATCTTCGCATGAGCCGAGGCGGGTATCACTGTTTTGAAGCCGGGACCGGAGTAGCCACCCGATAGCCCATTGATCTCTAGATTCGGACGTATCCAGTTGCTTTCCCTCGGGCTATATTTTTTTTCGCCGCCTGTAGGCCTTGCCTTAAAATGGCCGTAGTACTCCTTCTCATCAAATGTGAAGTCGAGATCTTTTCTCTCTTCTTCTGATAGGGGGGTGATGGAGTCGTAAAAACCGGGCACCTGAATCTTCCCTTCATTATCGTAAAACTTGGACAGCAGTTCAACCAGAGCCCTATTGGGGTTGTAGACAATCCCGCCATGCTCCCCCGAGTGGAGGTCGTAGCTTGATCCCTTTAGGGTCAAAGAGAGGGTCACAAGGCCTCTGACACCGAGGGTGATTGCTGGGTCGGAGAGACGGTAGATCCCTGTGTCGACGATGAGGAGGTAGTCGGCCTTAAGCTGGTCCTTCTTCGTTTTCAAATAGTGGTTTAAGGCAACGCTTCCGCTCTCCTCTTCCCCTTCGATGAGGTATTTGATGTTGAACTGAATGGTGCCATCTTCAATGGTTTTTTTTAATGCCTGGAGGGTATAAAAGCACTGCCCTTTATTGTCAGAGGCGCCTCGCGCGTAGATCTCATTTCCTTCAATGCGCGGCTCAAAGGGGGGAGAATCCCACTCCTCAAGCGGATCCACAGGCTGAACATCGTAGTGGTTATAGATTAGCAATGTGGGCTTATCCGGCCCTGCCTTGCTGTTTTGGGCAAAGATGACAGGAGGGCGCTTCTCACTTCCACTCTCTGACCAGATCTCAACGGTGAAGCCGGCATTCTCAAGCTGCTTCCTAACCCACCCTGCACATTCGACGAGCTCCTTTTGGTACGACTCATCTGCACTGATGCTTTGAAAGCACAAAAAGGTGAAATAGTCTTTGATAAAATCTTTTTTACGCTGGGCGAAGTAATTTTTAGACTCTTGTAATAAGGAGGTTAGCTGTTGTTGCATAGACAAACTTCGAAAAAATCAAGTTTCTAGAAATAAGGTATCATAGGTACTTTGTGGCTTTTGGCGCAATCATGTAATCGACTATAACCCCGAGTTAAAAAGTTTTAATAAAAAGAGGATGGCAATTGTGAAAAAAAAGACCAGATAGCAAAAAATCCATGCCCTGGAGAATGCCTCATATCTTTTGACAAAGGTTGGCTGAAGCCAGGCGCGTTCAATGGTTTGAATCCGCTGTTTCAGGCTTCCGTGGTGCCAGTTGGGTTCGCTTAAGGGAATATCGGTGAGATGGCTGATTTTTTTTAATGCCGAGACTAAAAAGCGGGGATCGTACCCCACTTTGAGGGGAAAAAGGTCTGCGGCTCTTTCAAACATCCGTGAAAAAAAACCGAAGACTACCCTGAAGTAGAGGTAGAGGAAGAGGATGGATACTATGAAAAACAGAATGAAGCCCATTCCATTGGTTCCCCCATTGATTCCAAGGTAGGGTTCTGCATAGGCGTATAGAACGGACAGGCAAAATCCAGCTCCTAAACAGATCAAAGGATAGAGAAAGAGGTGCTTATAGTGGAAGTGGCCCAGTTCATGCAAAAGGACAGCCTCCACCTCTTCATGGGTGAACTGGTTCAATAGCGGCTCGGTAAAGAGAATGTAGCGGAGCCTGGGAAGAAATCCAAAGAGGGCAGCTGTAATGGTTTGTCCCATGATCCCCCACACCAAGAGACCGCGATGGTGGAATCCCACAGAGCGGCACCGCTCTTCAAGCCGCAGCTTCAACTCTGACTGCTTGATCGGCTTACAGCCCCAGATTTTCACAGTAATAGGGGCCATAACAGCTAAAGCTACGAGAGCAAAGGAAAAGGTGAGGAGCAGATCGAATATGTCGGCGATGTCGGAAGTGCCTTTGGATAAAATAGAGGAGAGGGCGATTTTTAAAAGGTCAAAGAAGAGATAGGCGAGGGAAAAGGGGATCAAAAAAAGAAAGGAGTACCCCTTCAAAGAGTGGATGAATTTTTTTATAGAGAAGGAGTTTGCAATTGTCAGTTGAAGGAATGAGACGCCTATTAAAAATAGGGTAATCAATACTGTTTTAATTCCGAATGATTCCCAATCAGACCTCCCTGCTTGGAGATTCAATATCCCCTGGACGAAAAGGAGCCACACAAACAATTCAGCCATTCCTAGAAAGGTCAGTTGCGATGCATACCTTTTGGTACGCCTCTTTCCAATGAAGAGCCTCTTCTGTAATAAAAAAAGGGATAGAATGAAAAGATAGGCGGCAAGAGCAATTCCACTCTTATATAAAAAGGGTAGAGGGCTCTTTTCTGGATAAGAGCCCTCTAACGTTAGGATAGCAATGAGAAAGGAAAAAAGGGATTGAAACAATATTTTCCTAAATGGCTAGGATATCCAGTGTAGGAAGTCCTTTTTCTTTTAAGATCTTATTCTCCTTTTCCAGCAGTTCTTTTCCAGCAAAAACTACCAGAGATCCCCCTTTGATCCGATCTTTCAAATGGCGATTGGCAGCCATCTCTATCTCGATCTCATTCAAATCGAGGAGCCTCTCGCGGAACTCTTGCCTAAGCTCCAGGCTCCTGCCGCTTCTCTTTCGAGTGTAGCTGACAACAGCGCGGCTGCCGGGTGAACAGGGAGAGTCGAGGTCTTGGAGCAGACCAAACTTTGCCTCCTCCATGTCGGTATCGTCAAATTCTGCCTCAGTTAAATAGTGGATACCCTCTTCAAAGGCCTCAATAGTGGAGGCAATATGGGGGTCTCTGTAAGAATAGAAATAGAAATTGCCCGACATGCTTCCACTGACTGCTCCTGAACCATAGGCCCCACCCTGCTCTCGGATCCTCTTATGGAGGACGTTATTTTCCATGATCTGAGAGCAAACAGCAAGTGCTGGAGTATCGGGATGGTTATAGGACACAGTTGGGAAGAGGGCCGCCGTAAAGGCAACAGGGGAGGAGGTCAAACGTCCTTGGTAACCCACTTTGAGAGGTTTTGCTTGCTCTTTCCATCCATTAAAAGAGAGCGAGGCGGGGGCCATTTTTTCTTCCAGTCCATAGAAATTTGCTTTTTTCAACTGGGACACCATTTTCTCATCACAAGCGAGAACTAGGTCTATATTGCGGGAGCGAAGGCAGCACTTTTGGAACCACTGCATTTTTTCCACAAAGAATTGGGGGGATTTTTCAAACTCCTTCATGAGCTCTTTGATCTTCCAAAAATAGTTCAAGCCGTACCAATAGTTTGTGACAGCACCAGGCGATGAAAATGCACTGGCGGCTAAATTGACCGCATAGCGGAGCGAACTTTGATGGATGCTATTTTCGAGGCTGTTGAAGTGCTGCATTAAAAGCTCTTTCAGCCTTCCCACATCGGTGAAGTCCACGGAAGTTAGAATATCGGAAAGAAAGGGGAATAGTTTATCCGCTTTGCGATAGAGAGCTTTTCCTCGAAGGCTGAGCGATGGCTTCGTTTCAATGGAATTGATCGCCTGCAAGTTAAGATCCAAAGAGGCTCCGACTCCACCGGTATGCTCCAATAGATAATCCAGGTTTTCCTTATAGTCTCTTCCGCCTGCTCCCAGCTGGGTCAATAGCATCGCAAATAGCCTTAGATAGGGGAGATCCTCCACTTCCACGAATGGGAGGTCCATGTACAGGTCCGCATAGACAATGTGATTGGTGAAGCAGGGGTGGTAATAGAGCATTCCTTGATTAAGCGGCTCTGAGAGCAGTTCAAATTCTTTGGCCACTCTGGAAATATCGCTGAGAAGCAGTTTTGGTAGAACCTCAATATTTTGATTCTCCTCCTGCTCCTGGTACTCGGAAAGCTCCTTGGACTCTTTAATAATTTTTTCAATCTCTTCAGGCTTCATCGTAGTTTGGAGCTTTTCCAAAGAACCTTTCTCCTCGGCTAACTCTTTGGCAGCCAAGGACTGGTCAGGATGCATGACAATTTGGACGAAGTGTTTATTATTGAGAAAATACTTTTCAATAAGACCCGTTAAGTAGGAGGGATCTTTGACATTCTCCCTTAAAGTGTGGAATAGGGTGTGGATCATCAAACCATCTTCCGGATTTCCTCCATGCTGTTTTAACAGGGCCGATCTCATAAATAGCGAGAGGCCGTATGGGACCGAGTCGCCGGTGATTTCGTTTCGATAAAACTCAATCTGGTGGATGGCGCCATCGATGATATTTTGTGGAATACCATCTAGTATAATTTTCTTTAATGTCTCTGTAATGACGGCTAGAATTTCGGGAGCAGCCCCCTCTTTGCACCCTTTACAGATGATGGCAAAGGGGATTTCACTGATCTCATTGTCGATGACAGAATCCACCTGTTTGCAGAGCTCCGATTTCAAAAGCGCCATTTTCAAAGGGGATGCGTCTGTTCCCATGAGGGCAACGTCTAACACATTGAGGGCAAGCAGCTCTTGTTGCTCCAGAATATGGCATGTGAGCCAGCCAAAGGCGACCAGGGTTTTTTCCTTAGGATCCTCATTTTCGGGCAAGGGATAGGTCAAGTCCTTTTCCACCGGTTTTTTAAATCGGGGTTGATAGGGAAGAGGGGGGATGGGAGGCGCCCTTTTAACATTTTTTAAAGCGTTCATCTCGATAAAATCCAGATGGTCCTTCAAGGGTAGGTTTCCATAGAAAAAAAAGAGGCATTGGCTGGGGTGGTAGTATTTTTGGTGGAAAGCTTTGAGCTCCTCATAGGTCAAATGGGGGATGACTTTGGGATCGCCTCCGGAGTTCACACCGTAGGTCAGGTTGGGATAGAGTATTTCCATGATAGCCTGGGAAAGCCTGGCATCGGCAGAGGCCATTGCCCCCTTCATTTCGTTGAAGACAATCCCTTTGTAGTCCAATGGAGAGGCAGGATTGGTAGCATCAGCAAGCTCCAGCCTGTGGCCCTCCTGTAAAAAGCTCTGATATTTCAAATGGGGTTTGAAGACTGCGTCGATGTAGACATCTAACAGGTTGTAAAAATCTTTGGGGATCTGGGAGGCTGCCGGATAGCAGGTGAAATCTGCTCCTGTGAGAGCATTCATGTAGGTATTGAGGCTCCTCCTCGTCATTCCAAAAAAGGGGTCCTTGACGGGGAATTTGTCCGATCCACACAGGACTGTGTGCTCCAGGATGTGGGCAATTCCATTGGAGCTTTCTGGCAGAGTGCGAAGGGAGAGACAGAATAGGTTCTCCTCATCTTCGTTCTGGATGTGCATGACTTGAGCGCCGGTGGGCTCATGTACCAGTTCTACAAGTCTGGATTGAATTTCCGGAATATCAATCGTCCTTGTCACAACAAAATTGTGGTAGCGGTCATCTACGCAGAAGCTGCGCTCTGATAATTTAGTCCCCATGCCCTATTACTCTCTCTTTTTTTGCGATAATAAAAATATCGCAGGGAGGAGTTTTTAACCAATTATGTTTTTCTAATTTCATGTTTAAAAATGAGAGTAACAACTAGAAATACCAAGCCGATCAGGATTGATACTCCTGCATACACATAGAGATATTTTAAAGAGACGTCAGCAATAAGGCCGCCGGCAATAGGAGCTAAGAGCTGAGCGAGTGAGAGCATCGATTGGCCAAAACCCATAGTTCTTCCTTGGACATCTCCCGGAGCTGAAATAGAGACAAGATTCAGTGTATTACTCCAGGTGAAGGCAGCAAAGTGGGAGGCGATGATGTAGAGAGCAGCAAAGCTGATGAAGGTGGGGAGAAAGCCGCCAATGATCATGAGGATACCTGTCATCCCCAATCCAATGACTACGATATTTTTCAAACTTAATTTCTTCAACAGGTACCCGTTAGTCAATGAACTTCCCAAGCCCCAAATAATTCCCAAGATTACCAGAGCCCACATGATGTAGGGAATCGTGACATTGAATCGCTCTGTGGAAAAGGAGGAGAACCAGGTAATTGAGAGAGACCAACCGAGCATCCAGAAGAAGAGGATGAGGTAGAGCAGCCGTAAATTTTTATTCCTTAGAGTTTCTATGATATGGTGGACAGCCTTCAATAGATCGACTTTGACCTTTTTCTTGGTAGGATGTGTTTCCTGATAGAGGAACATCAGTGTCGCAAAACTAATTAGAGTAAGAATTGCTGTTGCCCAAAAAGGGGTTGAGGGGTTGAGAAAGTGGAACACATGGGGCGAGACCGATTCACCTCCCAAAATGATTCCGATGACCCAACTGATTCCGCCCAATGTCGAGACCCATCCATAGGTCTTTGCTCTCTTCTTTTCATCGGGGTTCAAGTCTGCAATTGAGCTCAGGCAGAGGCTGAGATTGCCTGCAAAAAAGCCTGATATTAAACGGCTAATAAAAAGAAGTGTGTAGGAGCTCAATTCTAGGGAGATGCCCGAGAGAATATACCCGACAAGTGTTCCCAGTATCGTGAAATAAAAGATCTTTTTTCTTCCAAATTGGTCGGCCATATCTCCCCAGAAGGGGGCTCCGAAAAATTGGGCGATGGAAAAGATGGCAATTAGAATCGCAATGAGAATATTGAGTGTAGCTTTACTTAAGTCTGGATCTACTAAATGATATTGCGAGTGTAGAATGAGAGGTCCAAAAATCGGGTAAACAATGGAAAGCCCCAAATTATCGATAAAAAAGATCACCAATAAAGCAAAAAGAGATGTTCTTCTCGAAGCCACAGATACCTTCCCTGCTATGTACACTCTCTTTTTTTAATAGCCAGTCCTATTTTTTCAAAGCTTCTTTATATTTTATTTTTCAATCAGAGCCTTTACCTATTTTGCTCCTCCTGCCCAGCCAGTAGCACCACAGCTGGTCTGCGCAGTAGCTCCGCCTGCCATCTTCATTAAATTCTCCTCTGAGAATTGACCTTCAGGTTTTTTGGGAATCACAAAATGAAACTTTTGAGTGTCATTTTCATGTATAACAATGCTTTGACCTTGAGAAATATTGATTCCCTCTTCCTTTAGAACCTGGTTAGGATTTTTCAATAACTTTTCCTTAAACTTTGGATCACTCCAAACTTTAGCAATTACTTTAGCCCATTGTTGTTGGATATTATTGTCCATAGTTTCCCCCTTTTTTCACTTAATATCTAAATTATATAATAAATTTTTTTTTAAATTAATTAAAAATTTTTAATAAAGATCTCTCAGAGAGGACTTTAAAACTCTAAGACTATAATTGCTATTCGACTTGAATATCAAAGAAGGTAAAAGGCTCAGGGCTTCGGGAGAGGAGAAGGTAGCCCTCTTTAGCTGGTTGGCTTGGGGATTGGTATATAGTCGATTCAGCTTACTAGCAAAGGTCTTCTATTTGGGTTTGCTGCATGGAGAAGCTCGGCATATTTTTCGATGCTTGGTCTGGCTTTTGCTCTCTCATAGCGAGCATAGGCATTGGGTGATTTTGACTTCAGCCTTTTGCAAACATCGCGAATTGTTGAACCGCTTCTTAATCTTTGCCTTTTTAGCCCTAAAGCAAAAAGAAGCTTATCATCAGTTGCACCCATGCCGATAACTCCATCTTCATACAAGTTAACACTGAGTTGAAATTGCTTATTCAAAAGATCTTCATAAGAGTCTATTAAAAGTTCCATGACAGCATCTTTTATCATTTCTAATGCCTCTTTTCTTGTCTTACCTTGAGTTGCAACATCTAGGAATGAAATTTCAACAAGCCACCACGAACTATCAGAATCCTTCCAAACTTTGCCTTCCAATTCCATTTTGTACTCCAAATAATTAATTACCTGTTGTATACTTTTTTGTGAACAAAGTCAAATTTGTAGCAGAAAAAGATATTTTTTAAGAATAAGATTGTTTTTAACTTTAGATGATTGCTATTCGATTTGGATATCAAAGAAGGTTAAAAGGCTCAGGGCTTCAGGAGAGGAGAAGGTAGCCCTCTTTAGCTGGTTGGCTTGGGGATTGATGGAGTAGTTGACTGCCCCTCTAAAATCGGCTTTCGAGAGGTCGGAGTGGTGGAAAAGGGTTTCTGTCAGATCGGAATCGGAAAAATTGGACTCTTGTAGATCGGTATGGTTAAAGTAGCACTCTTTAATCTTACACCCACAAAAACGTGTTTTCTTCATTTTTAAATCGGAAAAATTGCAGGCCAACAAGATACTTTTCTCAAAATGAATAGAGAGAAAGGTTTTGTCGCACTTATAGAATTCTGCACCAATAATTTTGCTCTCCTCAAAGAGGGCATTTTGAAAACGGCATCCGGCCAAATTCACCCTTTCTAAGCTGCAATTTTTGAATCGGCATTCAGAAAAATGGGTGTTGTGGAAGTGGCACTCCGAAAAGTGGCAGCTAATGAAAGTACAACGGGTAAAAGAGCACTTAGCAAATGAAGTGTTTGAAAAATTGACCCCTTTTACCTCTCTATCTTCTAGGGTTTTTTCGGGGTAATCCTGCATTTATGATGCCAATGAAGGTGTGGTTGTCCCACGCAAGTGAAACTTGCGTGGGGTAGAGAAAGAACCTACCAGCTGAGGTTACCGGAGGACTGGTATTCGGTGACTCTTGTTTCGAAGAAATTTTTCTCCTTGTTCAGGTCGATCGCTTCGCTCATCCAGGGGAAGGGGTTTTTAGATCCGTAGATAGCTTTCAAGCCGATGCGTTCCAGCCTTCGGTCAGAAATGTACTGGACATACTCCCTGAACATGGGGGCGCTGAGGCCTAATATGCCTTTGGGCAGGCAGTCTTGGGCGTAGGCAAACTCCAGTTCGGTTGCCATTTTGATCAGATCAATGACATGGTTTTGGAAAGAGAGGGTCCAAAGATCGGGATTCTCCTCCTTGATGGTGTTGATGAGATCGATGCCGAAATTGAGGTGCACAGTCTCATCGCGCAAAATGTACTGGAACTGCTCGCCGATTCCTGTCATCTTGTTTTGGCGCAAGAAAGAGAGGATCATCGCAAAGCCGCTATAGAAGAAGATGCCCTCCATGATGATGTAGTAGCCGATGAGGTTTTCTAAGAATTTTTGCGCGCCCTCAAGGGTTTCAGTTGAGAAGTTGGGGTCCAGAATGTCCGAGGTGAGCTTCATCTGGAACTCATCCTTGTTCTTGATGCTCGGAATTTCGTTGTACATATTGAACACTTCGCTCTCATTCAGAGCCAAGGATTCGCAGATGTAGTGGAAGGTATGGGTGTGGATCGCCTCTTCAAAAGCCTGGCGGAGCAGGTACTGCCTAGCTTCTGGGTTGGTGATGTGCTTGAACATGGCCAGCACAATATTGTTGGCGACAAGGCTCTCCGCTGTGCTGAAAAATCCCAGATTGCGGAGGATGACGCTCCTCTCATCTTTGGTCAGCTTGTCCGACTTCCAAAGTTCGATGTCCTTGGTCATCGGGACTTCGGTGGGCATCCAGTGGTTAGCGCAGCCATTGAGGTAGTGCTCCCAGGCCCACTTGTATTTGAGAGGCATTAACTGGTTGACGTCTACCTGATTGCAATTAATCAACCGCTTTTGACTAGCTTTAAAGCGTTTGCCTTGCCCTTCTTTAGATTCCTCTTTTGCTGAGGATTCGGTTTCAACGTCTGTATTTTCAATATCTTCAAATGTCAACATTTGAAAACTCCTTTATTGGCAACTTTCACAGCCCTCTTCCAGGCTGCAGCTTATCGGTTTATTTTTGACTTCGCGCTCTACTTTAATTTTGCTGGATGCAGACTCGCTCTTCATCCAGCGGGGCTGAATGCCGCGCTTATTGATATCGGTTGTCGACTTCTCAATTTGAGTAGCCCCCAGCGAGCGGAGGTAGTAGGTGGTTTTCAACCCCTTAATCCAGGCCAGCATGTACATATTGTGCAGCTTTTTGCCGGAGGGTTCGGAAAGGTAGAGGTTGAGCGATTGCCCCATGTCGATCCATTTTTGGCGGCGGCTTCCACACTCAATCAGCCACTCGGGTTCGATTTCAAAGGCGGTGAGGTAGATCTTCTTGACCTCTTTAGGGATACGCTCGATCTCCATGAGGGAGCCATCGAAGTACTTCAGGTCGTCGATCATCTCGTCATCCCAGAGGCTGAGCTCTTTTAATTTCATCACCAGCATCTCATTGGGGATTGTGAACTCCCCGGAGAGGTTGGATTTGACAAAGAGGTGCTTGTAGGTGGGCTCGATCGATTGTGTAATCCCCGTAATATTGGAGATGGTCGCAGTCGGCGCGATGGCCATGGTATTGCTGTTGCGCATGCCATGTTTTTTGATCGAATCTCTAACAGGGGTCCAGTCGAGCTTGGAAGAGGTATCGATTTCTAAGTAGCTTCCACCTCTGCCTGTTTTTAATAATTCCAGAGTGTCAATGGGCAGAAGGCCGCGGTCCCATTTGGAGCCTTTATAAGAGGAGTAGGTTCCCCGCTCTTTCGCAAGCTCCGAAGAGGCCAGAATGGCGTAGTAGGAGATAAGCTCCATACTCTCATCGGCAAACTCGACGGCATCGTGGCTTGCATAGCTGATATTCAGCATGTAGAGAGCGTCTTGGAATCCCATAAGGCCAAGTCCGATAGGCCTGTGGCGGAGATTGGAGTTGCGCGCTTCGGCGATAGGGTAGAAGTTGATATCGATTACATTGTCCAGCATCCGGATAGCGGTGCGGATAGTCGAGGCCAAAAGGTCGCGGTTGATCCCTTTAGATGTCATATGCGCGGCTAAATTAATCGAGCCCAGGTTGCAGACGGCAGTCTCATCAACGGAGGTATTGAGCAGGATCTCCGTGCAAAGGTTGGAGCTATGGACAACACCTGCATGGTCTTGTGGAGAGCGGATATTGGAGGGGTCCTTGAATGTAATCCAGGGGTGGCCGGTTTCAAAGAGCATACTTAGCATCTTGCGCCAGAGCTGGACAGATTCAATTCGTTTGAACAGTTTTATCTCCCCCCGTTCTGCCATGAGTTCATACTCCTCATAGCGTCTTTCGAAGGCCGCTCCATAGAGGTGGTGGAGATCGGGGACGTCGTTCGGGCTGAATAGTGTCCAGTGGCTGTTATTCACCACTCTCTTCATGAAGAGGTCGGGAATCCAGTTGGCGGTGTTCATGTCGTGGGTGCGCCTTCTGTCATCGCCCGTGTTTTTGCGAAGCTCTAAGAAATCTTCGATATCGAGGTGCCAGGTCTCTAAATAGGCGCACATAGCCCCCTTTCTCTTTCCGCCCTGGTTGACGGCAACAGCGGTATCGTTGGCCACTTTTAGGAAAGGGATGACGCCCTGGCTTTTCCCATTGGTCCCCTTAATAATGGCGCCTGTCGCCCTCACGTTGGTCCAGTCGTTGCCCAAGCCACCCGCCCATTTTGAAAGCTGCGCATCATCGGCAACAATTTTAAAAATATGGGATAGGTCGTCCATCACAGTGGAGAGGTAGCAGGAGCTGAGCTGGGAGTGCCTGGTTCCGGAATTGAAGAGAGTCGGGGTGCCCGAGATGAAGAGGAATTTTGAAAGGACGTCGTAGAACTGGATGGCCCGATTATTCTTCTGCTTTCCCTCATTCAGTGCGAGTCCCATGGCCACGCGCATCCAAAAGATCTGAGGGGTCTCCAGACGCCTTTGATGGTCGTGGATAAAGTAGCGGTCATAGAGTGTTTGAAGCCCTAAATAGCTAAATTGTAAATCTCTTTCTGGCTGTAAAGCGGAGGCTAGCTTATCCAGGTCAAAGCTGAGAAGGGAGGGATCGAGCCTTTCTAAAGAGATGGCATTTTTGAGATACTCTTTGAAATAGCTCTCTTGGGCCTGCTTTACCTTTGGATGGTTGGCTTCAACCCCCATCGACTCGCGGTAGAGGACATCGAGAAGTAGGTTGGACGCCACTTTGGAGTAGGCGGGATCCTTTTCAATCTTCACCCTGGCCGCCATGATATTGGAGAGGTCGACCTCGTACTCCTTAATCCCCTCATAAAAGTTGGCAATAGACTGCTCAACTAAATCGTGGATGGAGACAGTGGCTTCCAGTCCGCGGCTTGCAAAGGCAAATTTTTTGCGAAGCATTGATTTGGAGAGCTTGTAAAAGGAGCCGTCATTAGCTGTGACTGTAAAAATCTGGTCGTTCTCTTGAAAGCCCTCTTGGTCACCTTCATCGGTAAACTCCTCTTCAAAAAAGACGTTTCCAGAGCTCTCGCGGTTTTTTTGCCGTTCAGCTGCCCGATTTGCGCGATAGAGGATAAAATCTTTGGCTACCTTGAAATAGTTTTCCGCCATCAGAAGACGCTCAATTTCATCCTGGATCATCTCTACGCTAATGATGGATCCCTCTTTGACAATTCGCTGAGCATATTCAATTACTCTAGCAGTGAAAGAGTTGACAATATCGATCACCTCTTGAGGGGTAGGCCCCAAAATCTCTAGAGTATCCCGGAATGCTCGCTCAATGGCGGAGGTGATTTTCATTGGATTAAAACGGACAAAAGAGATGCCGTCGCGCCTTAAGATTTTCATATTCCGGGGAGAGTCGTCTCTGATAGCTTTATGCTGATCCCTATAGATGATGTAGTCGCGCGCCACATCGTGGTGGCCCGCCTCCATCAATTTCACTTCAACGATATCCTGAATACCCTCCACAGTCAGACAGGCTCCGAGCGAGGCCATTTTAACGGCTTCATCGACAACTAGATCGGATACATATTCAATGGCCTGCTGAATGTCTACAGAAAGAGATGCCTCCTTCCCTATTTTTCGGGTATCTCGGAAGGCACCTTCAATGGCGCAAAAAATACGTTCGCGACGGAAAGGAACTATCATCCCGTTGCGTTTGACAACAGTGTAGTGAGGAACTTTTTTGTTCTCTTCCATAGAAATTTCCGAATAATAAAATTTACTTGCGGTCTCTTCGGCACTCTTTGATTCTTTTGGCTCCTGTGAGGACAAAATCATCATCGACAAATCATCTCTATGATCCATAGCTTTTGTTTCTCAGATTGAAGGTTGGGTTTTGGAATGTGTCAGCTGCTGGCCTGCGGATAGGTTACGCAAGAAGTCTATTACCTATTCGGGCACTTTTTTTTCTTGCAAAAAACACGCTTGCTCAAGTTGCTAATACTACCTATTGTATCAGTAATATCTATGACCCACTATATATAGTATTAATCCGATAATCTTCAATAAAAAATGAAATTTGAAAAACAAGAAAAATCTATAAATCAGAGTTTCAATTTATTCGATATTAGAATTGTAAAAAAGGGATGAAGGTAGGCAAAAAATGTGTATATTATAGGTTCAACCTTCACAACGAGGAAGAATCTATGACTGATGAGCAAAATTATGAGGTGCTGCGATTTCTGAGCACTATTCCAGATCCAAGAATTGATCAAGGACAATGAAAAAAACTTTAAGGAAGAGATAGACACACTTTTTCAAGATGCGTTTAAGAATGGTTTTCGAGGTATTGATGCCGATGAGTACGAAATTTTTGGAAAGGGGCATGGGAGGATTGAATATAGGAAATAACGGAAGATTGCATTTAACATTTTGAAAAAAGACTCCCGTAAGAGTTCATTAAAATCAAAAAGATTAAGAGCTGCGAGTAGCCTAACTTATAGAGAAGAAGTGTTAAAAAATTATTTATAATGCGTCAGCCCTGGGCTCTTAATGCAACAACTTGAGTTTTATGCAAAAAAGGGTTAAATTGGGTTGTTTTATAAATTTTTTAGGGTAGTTCATTGAAAAAAGTGTATTTAATCCCCAATGTCATCACCGCATTTGGATTGGCTTGCGGCCTCTTTGTGATTTTTAAAACAAGCATCACGCCCTCTATTGCCAACCACTACCCCCTCTTACAGGCAGCTGCTATTTTAATCCTGCTGGCTGCGGTTGCGGACTTGGCTGATGGGGCGGTAGCTAGGCTTGTCAAAGCTGAGAGTGAATTCGGCGGCCAGTTCGATTCTCTGGCCGATGCTGTGACATTCGGGGTAGCTCCTCCTCTCTTGGCATTGAAAAGTTTGACCGGGGATGATAGGCCCTCTTGGGCCATTTTTATTGTCATTGCGGCCATGATCTATGCATTATGCGGAGTCCTTAGGCTGGTGCGTTTCAATGTGAAGAGCCGCCAAGTCAAAGAAAACGCTGAGCTCTCTAAGGCAGAAAAGAAGCATTTTACCGGGCTGCCGATCCCTGCCGCAGCTTCAGCCTGCGTCTCGGCAACGCTTCTCTTTGCATCCCCCCTTTTCAATGAATATTTCTCTATGAGCCCGCACACCCGGGCCATAGTGCTATCGGTCATCATGGTGTTTTTGGGATACTTCATGGTGAGCCGCTGGAAATTTCCCAGCGCCAAGGCGCTCCACTTCCGGGTCTCCTCATTTTACCTAGTCTTTGCCACAGGAATCATAGCGGTTTTGATCCTTTACGGGATCCTGGACTACTTCCCCGTGGCCTTTTTTGCCGTATCGTGGCTTTACTTAATCATCTCTTGGTCGCTCTCCATCATCCGCCTTATTGCAGGAAAGCGCTCCAAGACCCTCGAGGATTTTGAGCCCGATCCCGACTCCGACTCAGACCTCGAAGAGTGAATCATTTTTTTATTTCTTGAGAAACCTTGTTCAAAAGATCAAGCATTTCTCTGAAAGCTTTAATACAAGTACCATCGGCATCTCTATTTGTCCTAATTACAAATTCATCGATAAAGAATCTTTCTGCATTTAATGGTTTATCAATTGAATAACGTTCAAGATAGGTAGTCCATAATTCAGATAGATCGTAAAAAATGTGTTGGTAGAGTTCTTTTTTTTCGCTTAATTCTAATATCTCTCTACAAATAGTATTTAAATACTTTTTTATATTATCTTCCCCAAACAATTCCGGTTTTGCATTAATAATATTAACGAGATTTATGCTATAACTTTCGACCAATGCTGTTTTCAAAACAGGATATTTTTCCAAAAGATTTTCGAAAATGGGGAGCATGTTGTCTAATTCTTTCTTGGTTTTTAACCGGGTTAGATAGTCTATTAGAAGTGTTTTTAACAAAACTGCAATGGCAGCTTCATCGCTGAGCTCTGGAAAATGGTTTAACAAAAACTCTTTCTCTTCATAGTTTAAGTCTTTGACTACATATTCCAGATAACTTTTATCCAAAGATTTACAGATAGATTGTAAAGCCATACTCAAAAGACCCTCATCTTTTTCATGGATAGCACTCTTAATTGCATCTATTGAAACTCTACGTGTTATTCCAGAATCATCGGATTGCAGAAGAGATAAGAGTTCAGGAAAGGACTCTTTGCTTACTGAAATACATGGGTATTCGATGAAAAAGTAAAAGGATTGTCTGTTGTGAAGTTCCGCACGAAGTTTTTGAAATTGTCCGGTTTTATACAAGAAAATGGGTTTTATACTGTTAAGTAGAGTTTGACAAGATGGATGGGATGAGTTTTCTGAGAGGGCTGAAAAGAGGGCTTCGGGTTTGTTCAGATAGATTTTTTTCAAAATATTAAATATCCCTGTTTTGACACCTTCATGCGCCTTATTTAAGGCAATGAGCAATTGAATTATTTGATCGATCGTAAGTTCTTCAATGAGATGTTCTATGGTATCTAGACTGCAGATTTTGCTGCATAAATCTATAAACAGTTCAAAATCTCCCTGTTTTAATGACTCTTTTTGGCAAAAAGAAATAAAGGGTAGAATCAGAATTAAATTGGTATCTTTAAGAATAAATTCTCTACAAGCTGAATAAGAGAGAGATGATTCTGAAAATGATGTAGAGCAAATAGATTTTTCAAAATAAGCCCTATCCTCCTGATTCAATTTTTGATAAATGAGCTTCAGATCTTCTAATTTTTGAAATTGAACTGCTTGGAGAAGAAGGGCTGCCAAATAGGGTTTTTGGCTGAGGTTTTCCAGCTTTTGGGGTTCTTTTTTGAACAATTGAAGATAGCTATTAAGCTCCTCTTCGCTCACAGCAGAGCAAGGAATGGGCGGCTCTTTTGGTGTGGCTGACTTTAGCAATCCAATTCCTTTATTAAAAAGGGTTTTAAATGATGAATCAAGAGATAAAATCTCTTCCTTCAATTTTTCTCGGAAGAGTTGTTGGTTATTTTGATAGAGCTTTTGGGAGATAAAGAAGGTTTTTTTGACAAGTGGATGTGCAATGGTCGAAAAATAGGTTTCTATATCTTTGGGTTCTTTATAAAAGGTATTTAATAGTTCAAATAGGGTTTTGTGGCAGGATTTTAAAGATTTAAAAGGGTTATTGCCATCAAATTTGGGCAAAGTAGAGATACATGAGGGCTGTATTTTTTCAAGAACTTCCTTATAGCTTTGATAGGCAGCAAAGGCTTCACCTTGGTCGATGCATTGATAGATAGATTCATAGAGGCTGCTCATCTCCCCTTTAATAAGCTGCTTTTTTTCTGCCATGGTTTTAAGGCTCTTGTCAGTGAGCATTGGGTGGTTTAAAAGGAATTGTCCAAATAGTTTTTTAAACTGGGTCCATTGAAGGATTGCTTCTTGTGAATTGGTAGAAACCATAATTTTTTTCTTTAAAACAGCATAAAAACAGCGGAAAAAACAGGTATTTTTTTTCTGCTCTCTGATGGCTATTGTGGAGCTATTTTCAATGGGTTTCCCAAGCGTTTCTGTTAAATATGGGTGTATATAAACATGCACATCATCTTTAAATTTATTTTGATAAATGGTTTTCCAAAAATCTTTTTTGCAAATAGCATCATTTTCGATAACAAAATTTTTTATAGTAGGAATGGAATCTGTATCATAATAATAGATACTCCATTTTTGAGGGCCCAATTTACAAACCTCCAATTGGGTTTCATGGAGAAGGGAACCTGTTAAAAACAGTGCGCTCTTCCCTATCTCTAGTTCTTCGATCTGCTTAATTGTAGACTCAGTTAATGTGTTCATTAATTCTTCCGATATTTCCATCGGAGCAATCTTTGATTTAAATTTTTTGCTTTGCGTAATAGTAAAAAAAAGTGCTGAGAGGTTGGATGAACGAATACTATCGATTAAATTTGCCTGAGGGCCCTCTTTTTTTAACTCTTCAATGAAATTCTCAATCTCTTTTAACGTTGAGGGGTTCAACTTTTTAGTTGACTCAGTTTTTAAAAATTCCTCTAGAAGATTTTGAAAACAGGATAAAGATAGGGATCCGGGGTAATAATCATAAGAGGATAGACTTTGGACAGTTTTCTTATCCGAATCATTAAAAAAGGGGCAATTATCTAAAAAAAAAGCGTAGACAATTTCAGCAATCGATTTCGCAGGGGAAAAATTAAAAAGGGTAGTTATAGCATTGTATTTAAAATTAATTAAAAAATTATCCTTATTAAATTGATTATTTATTATTGTCATAAATATCCTTAAAAATTTAATAGAAGCATTATAACATTTAATTATTAATTTTCAATAAATTTTCTTTTAATTAATTTTTAATTGTCTTTAGTAAATATTAAAGATTTTATTAATAAAAAATGAGAGTCAACCTGAGTTTTAACTAAAATTTTTTGATACTTCCTCTAGAGATGATATAAGTAGGTTTAGAAGAGTTGTTCAGCTTGTGGATAGCAAAAACAATAAGCCCGACTAAAAGGGTGGTCCCGGCAGCTACCGCCGCACACGGCAGAAAGAGGGGGGATTGGAAGGCATGGAAGATGACAATCATGAATTGGGGAGCGCTGACCCATAGTCCTCCAATAAGGGCAAAGGTCCCTGCAATAATGATTCCTGCAGCAACAATGATTGCCAAAGTGGTGAGGACAATCTTGGTGATCGACCGTTTTTCTTCTACGCAAGCGGTTTGAATCGTATCAAACGAAGCGGGTTGAACAGATTTGACATCAACAATACTAGCATCTTTATTAGTAGTTTGTACGGTGGGTGCAGAAGCTGTAGATGTAGAGGCAGTATTGCCAGATGTAGGGGCTGCATTGCCCTTTGTCTCTTTAATCAATGTAACATTAGATGCACCCAGGCGAATGTGTCTTTTCTGGCCGGTTGTGAGCCATTTTTTCTTTACAGAGTCTGTATTGATAGCTGTGATAATGTCCGCTTCGTTACTTCCTAAAAGAGCGACCTGAAAGTTTTCTAAAAGAGTATATTGCTCAGACTTCAATTTTTTAATCTGTTCGATTGTCAACAAATAGCGGACCTGATCATCATCAATATGGGGTACAGCCGATGGATCGAGATGATGCAATGCCTTTCCCTTCAGCTTTTTCACAAGTGTAGGATCTTTTACGAGCTTGGTGATCTGTTCCGGCTGTAGCCAAGGGATTTGACGATCATTCAGCTCTAAGAGTTGTGGTTCATTGATTAGCCAGCCGACCTGAGGTTGGGTCAACTGTTTGATGAGAGCTTTTTGTTTTTCATCTTGAGGATTTAACCGCTCGACTTGAGACTCTTGTAGATATTTTTCCCTGAGGGTCACATCGACCAGGTGAAGCCTGTCTACGCCAACCTCTTGGATGGCATCCTGGAAGAGAAGGTGGGGAATGATAGTATCGCCTACCAAATCGGCTTTTTTCACCTGCTCGCCGCTGATATGGCCGAGCAATCGGGAATCAAGGCGCAAGAGTCTTTCCAATGTCTCTTTATCATCGATCTCCTTCACCTGGGAAGGGCCAATGTTTTTAAGCTGCGCGTCCTCCATGTGTTTGCAGAGTGTTCCCGGAATCGCTTTTGTTTTTGAAGAGCTACCTTTAAACCACGCAACTTGGCTGGGCGAGATATGTTTCATTTGACCAATCTGCATCTTGCCTGCAAATTTTTCCGGAATTTCGGCAATGAGGGCGGGCTCGCTTAAATACTGAATAAGATCTTCATTCAACAGCTTCACTTGTCCAGGATCGATCAAATTGAGCTGCTTTGGATTGAGGTTTTTGAATTTATATTTGTCATTCTCCCCGATTGCTTTAATTTGATCAGCAGTAAGTGAATCGAATTCACCTGCCATCACTCTCCAGCGGAATTTCCGTTTAGACTCTTTTACTTTCGAGGTGCCAAATACCTCGCTTTTATTGAGCATATTTCTTTGAACAGAGCGGTTGACAACGCGGACTTTTAAAAAGTGTTTTTTAATTGCAAAGTGCTGCTCATTGTCCTGATTGAGCCATGCGGTAGAGGCATCTTCGTGTGCGTTCAGGTAGTCAATGCGCCCATTGAAGGCATTTGCTTCTAACAGGTATTCCTGGATCTTCTCCTCTTTAATGGGGAGGGGGCCGGCAAGTGTATCCTCCAATGGCATACCATCCGGCTGGATCAGCCATACTCCTTTATGAATATTTTCTGATTGGTACCGGTTGAGGAAGCTTTTAAACTGCATTGACTCCTTTTGAGAGAGGGAGATTGCCTGGTAGCCGCTCTTGCTTTTTACAATAAGTATTTGATCTAAAGGCCTTTGCATTCTATGAAAGATAGGAAGCCGCTTATCTGTGGACAGGGCCCATGAGGTAGTAACGCGGATGCCGCTTTGAAAAACCTGGCGATAATCGTGTTTATAAACAAAGTGATCTTCAGAGAGAAGATCGGAGAGCTGTTTTAAATCAGGGAGCTCAATATCGTCCCTGATATTGTATAAAAACTGCTCAATTTCATTGTCATTCCACTGCTTTTCTTTCACTATACTTCCCTTAGGCAGTTTTTGATAGGCTTGAAGCTCTTGGAGTACCTCCTGGTCGATATCTTGGTCGGTCTCTTCATCAACCTCTGCAGCGACTTCGGTCATGACGTCCACATTCATTCCCAAGTTATGGCCGCCTGCTTCCAGAACCTTTGCAGGCCTGTAGGGGGAGTTTTCAGCTTCTTTTAAAATTTCATTAATCTGCTCCTGAATAAGCAATCTTCGGAGATGGTTGAGGGGGAATTTAGCCAGCTTTCGATCCCGGTAATCACAAAGAGCCGGAAAGGAGTCGACCGCATACTCTAACCTGCCGAACTGCTCATAGGGCTTGTCTTCTTGCTTAGTGACTGTGGTGTCCTTATAGTGTGTAAAGTTTTGGACGATGAAATCATGAGTAAGGGGGGTTGAGGGTAAAAAATCTTCCATAAGGTTTTGTCTAAAGACGTCATCGATCTTCTGCTTGCAAGATCTGTAATAGTATTTTGACTTTGCAATTGCCTGGTTTTTAATGCTTAAGGTGAGATTCTGGAATAGTCTTTTCAGGTCTTCATTACCCCAGTTCGAAGGACAGGAGCTGTCTAAAATATTGATTAGATAGTCTGGAAGGACATATTCGACATCCTGTTTTAAGAAATAGTCCCTCTCGCGCATGATTGTTTGAAACTCCGATCTGCGAAGCATCTCCTCATCCAGAGTCATCAAACCGATGAGATCGGGGATGAAAGGGATATCGGTTCCGGTCGTGTGCCGCTCATCATCGAAGACAAAATACTCTTCTAATTTAACGCCTGTCGCTTCAATCTTGTCGAGGCGGGTGCTTCCAATCATATCGGGTTTATCGGAACCCAGTTTTAATACGGCGAGGGTATCGGGTGTCTTTTTCTCCTCCTCTTTTTTCTCATTGCGCATGAAAAAGAGCACAGGCCTTTTGGTGTAGTCGCGAATGGCCTTGGCAATATCATAATTGGAGTAATTTTTAAAAAGGGCCCCTGAATCCATCAATAGACGGACGCGATCTTTTTGTGGATGGTTGTCTAACAGCTTTTTCAGGATCTCCTCAATTTTCTGGGAGGGATCGATGGTATGGATATAGCTCTTCTCTTTCGGTTTCGATTCCTGACTTGCCCCCTCCTTTTGCAATAGGGCAGCTCGAGTGAGCATCTCCTGAGCAATCTGACCCTCAGTCCCTTTTGCTAGAATGACATTTTGCGAAAGGCTGGAAGGATAGCAGGGGGTATTGTAGGGAGTTCCTGACATGGTGCGCCTAGTGCACAACATATGGACCAGGGTCTGTCCTGTAGAGGTAAGCCGCTCAGGGAAGTAGCTGACATATTCTCCTGCGGTATCGGCTTCAAACCTGAGCTGAGCTTCGATATTCTCATTCAAAGTAACAAGGGCCTGCTCAACCTTCGCAGGGTTATCCAATTCATGCAGACCAATCCCTGTCAACTCTTTGAACTCTCGGGCTTCCAGAGTCTGGTCAAAGACCAACCCCTCTTTTTCAGCCTGGATTTCAGCCTGCTCTTTGTACACCTGTGCAATAATGAGTAGCTGCTCTTTGCTGATTCCACACTGCAGTGCAGTTTGGAAGTGGTAGGCGACCGCTTCCCAGTGGTAGCCGAAGAGATTGTCTGAGGGGGTATCAACAGCGAGGTAGGGCCGTACCTCGCCCGGATTGGTGTCCGGGGCTCCCCGACCGTAATTTCTCTTACCGGTCTTTTCGAAGGTACAAGGCAGGACGGTTTGCATCATATGTTTCACTAAGGCGATGTGGTGGGCCGCCTCTTCATCTGTAGGGTCTCTGGAATATCTTAGCTCTTTGACATACTTTAAAAATTCATAGTCTTGCCTGTCTTTTTTTCCTAATTGGTTAACGCTTTGTATATCATCAGCATCCAGGAACTTTTGGCAGTCGCTATTCATGGTTCCATTCATATAGCGTTCAAAGCTTTCACAAAACTGAGGCTGCTCTTGCAGCTTTAAAGACTCCATAGTCTGGGGAAGGGTATAAGCCACCGCCTTGATGACCTTCTCTTTCCACTCCTTCTCCGAGACCAGGTTTTGACGGTTTGAGCGGAGGGAGAGCAGGTCGTGCAAGTTCACAATCTCAGTTTCGCTGATTTTTACCTCTTTTTGGGTAAAGAGCAGGAAGAGCTCCCGGATGACCTCAATGCGTGCAGGATCGATATACTCCGGATCGCCGACAGGGAAATTGACCTCTAGAAGCACATGTAGGAGCAGGTCTACCTCATCTAAAAGGGCATCGCCCCGCTTTCTAAAAATGAGAAGGATATCTTTTAAAGTATTGATCTTCTCCATAAGAGAGGGAAGCTCTTGATCATTTGCGCCCATTTTTGACGCCTGATAGATGAAGTCGATAAACTCTAGCCCAATTGCTTGCAGTGTCTCCGATTTGATGAGGAGGAAGTTTCCCTCTTCTTGAACCTTCTGAAGACGGGTTAAAACCTCTTTGCACATCGAGGGGCTTTTTGCGAGCTGTTCGCGTGTGACCTCAATCTCCTCCATGTCCATGCCAAATTCGCGAAGAGCTGCCCTTAAGTTGTTGCGGACGCTGGGGTATTGGGAGGCGAGGGTTACGAAAAGGGAGAGCCTATCCTTTTTAGCAGCCAGCAAGAGCAGGATGACGGCCATGACCGAGGTCTTGCCGCCCCCCATGATGAGCTGGATAACCCGGTCGATGTACTTGCCATCCCTCATTTCCAATAGCTTTTCTAAGAGCTCTGCCTGCTGGGGACGGATGGAGAGTTTGCTGATGTATTCAAACACAAGAAATGGGGGAAAGTTTTCTATCGAGTAGACAGGGATTTCGATAGGTTTGTTATTACTATCCAAGAGCGGATTTCTGTCTTCATCCAGTTTGTAGAGGGGTTTTAATTCATCCGCAAGCTTTTGGACGAGGGCCTCTCTTGATAGGTCATTCAATTTCGAAGATTGAATTTTGTCGCAAAGAGAAAGAGCCCTTTGTAAGCGGGTGCGGTGGACATAGATCGACATGTAGAGGCCGATCTGATTATAGAGGTAGTCGATGACAAGGTTTGCAGAGGCGTCTAGATTATAGGCCTGGGCAATAGATTGGATTAATCTGAGATCCCGTAAAAATTTATTGGCCTTGTAAAAGCCATCGGCATCCTTTTGAAGGAAGAGGAGGGCCAACCTCTTTAGAGAGAGCTCCTGTTCAATCTTCCCCTCTTTGTAGAGGCTCTTTTTTCTCTCATCGGGGTCGTGCTTATTTGCAAGTTCGAGGATGGAGGACTCCAGATTGATCACCTGGCTATCCAGGTCTTTGATCTCAGCGCTGAGACTGTCCTTCAACTGTCCCGCATTTTGAAGGGAGTAAAGTTGCCTTGCAGCATTGATCTTTTCCCCCTCGTCATAGTCCTCAGCAAATTCCTTGAACTCCTGTTCAAGGATCTCCAAAAAGTGCTCGTCGCTTGCCAGCCGCTGAGTTCTCATACCCGCCTTTCCAGCCAGCACTCAATTGATGTGAAAGACCAATTTGTCTCCTATAGCTCTCTAGGAGAGCTCTATGCCAATCAAAACAACCGGTTTCAATTTTTTGAGTATGACGTCGAAAAAAGCTCTAGCTCTTTAGTCCCCCTGACAAAAAACGGTCAACTCTACCTTGCCTACCACTATTTTGCCCAAAGAAAGTACCAAGAGGCGTTCCAGCTTTTAAAACAGTTTGACTTTCGCGATTTGCCAGAGAGCCAGCCTGTCCATCTTTCACGCATAATCAATATTGCATCTACAACCGACCGCTCCCCTGAAGCTGCAGCGGTCGCTCTCCATGCCTGGTTGATCTTGAAAAAAGCCGAAAAAAGGGAGCGCGCGGAAGAAAAGTGGCAGCTTTCGAAAAAAACAGAAAAAGGAGCGACCGTCCCCCAGCCCTCTTCTCTACCCAAAAATGGTGACATTGCTGAGATTTACAGACGTTTTGAGCACCAGATTCCTGAATACTTGCTCCTCAATGCTGAGGATCGGAAATTATCAGAAATAACGCGCAGTGGACAGGCAGTTAGATCCTTCCCATCAATTCAGCAGCACCTTCCCTCGCCGCAACGAAATTTGGAATGTATCCAGCACTTAGAGAGTGACCATGAAAACATTATTAAAATTATTTTGAGTCCTGGCGCAGAAGCAATTACACTAATCCCTATAACAGGCATTAATCAATATAATTGGCAGAAGATTGTGAAAGCTGCAAAAGAGATGGTTTACCGCGCGACAGAGTTTATCCCTCTTAAAGTGCCTAATGAGTCCAACTTCCGCAAAGAGTGCCTATTGACAGAGCCTTGGACAAAGGAGTGGGAGCAGGGCTTTTTTGAAGAGGCCTATGAAGTTGCGCGCAAAAAAAAGGGGACAGATGAGGATCGCAAAATTCTCGAATTCAAAATGCAGGCGATCGATAATCAGGGATCAGGTGAAAACCCTTTACCAAAGCCTGCTGGATGGAAATACCTGCAATTGGCTTTGAGATTTCCAAATGAAGCCCCCGACCTCCCCAAGCGCGATGATTGCCTAGAGCGTTATAACTTTGTAAATGCCTGTGCAGATCTTTTTGATGCTAAAAGAGGCTTTGAGCCCCCCTCTTCTACT
>Ga0206975_1056_pt1 | contig 32690 bp, 29 predicted proteins | sample Alteio_BWOrgHeat_81_FD_152919 | JGI IMG/M metagenome (GOLD analysis project Ga0206975, IMG submission 152919) | Enriched cells from forest soil in Barre Woods Harvard Forest LTER site, Petersham, Massachusetts, United States -... | ecosystem: Environmental > Terrestrial > Soil > Temperate forest >... | reverse complement strand
CTTGCCTTTTATCTGGTTAAAACGGAGACTGTCTTCCTTGGAAATAATGAATGCAGCGTTAATTATCGTAAGCAGGTTGATTTCGCCGTTTGCTGTTGAAATGGAAATGAATTCTCCGGTCATCTGGTTGTCGGAAGACCAGAGTATGGGATGCTGAAAGAGGTGCATTGTGGAATCGGAGTAGACATAAACCAGTGAATCACATTTGCCTTGTAGCTGTGATTGAAAAAACTTGACCTTGTGGTAGGCATACATCGTACGCAACAGGGGAACGCTGTCCCGCGCAATTTCATCGGACAAACCTTTCTTCCGGTGCGTTTCACGCATCCGGAGAAGTGCCGCCGAATCGGTCAACGCTACTGCTTTAAGCGAGTCGGCATGCAGGAATAAGGTGTCTTTTTTGCTCTGCTGCTGCAAAAGGGCATGCCCGGTAACATAAGACACATTGGTTAGTTCATTGTGAGTGGAATAATCACCTGTAACGATTAAGTGCTGACTTGTATCCGTGATTACAATATTTCCGAGTGCCTTTCCGAACCCTTTTTTCCTGTCGTAGAAAATGCTGTCGCCTTTTAAGTTTTGTTTGGATGAATTGATGAAGGCATGCTGCTTGAACTGGGCCAGGTCATGCGCGGTATCATAGAACCCGTTTTCGCAATAAATGGTGTTGGTTTTGCTTCTGATCCAGGTTGGGCCATAAAACCAGGCTACTTTGTTGGAGGTGGTGTAATGAAGGGTGTCGGAGTTTACTACATATTTTGGATTGGTGAGCACCACTTTTCGCTTAAATGCAAGGGTACGTCCGGAAGCGAAATAATAACCGGTTTCACTGGTAAGCACATTGTCTTCGCTGTGAATGACACCTCCTCCGATGTAGGTAGCTGTCTTGGAGCCTACCTCATAGGTCATGTGTTCGGTTTGGAGGGTCATGCCTTTGTCAATCAGCCGGATGTTTTTCTCGAGCTTTGCAAAGCGTTTATTGCCGTCATATTTGAGCAGGTCACCGAAGAGGTTGAGTGAATCTCCCTGTTTAATATGCACATGAGCAAAGGCGTCAAGGGAGTTGTCAGAAAAAAGGTGTGCGCTGTCACAGTACATAATCAGGCTGTCTTGCGTGAACACCACATGGCCCAATAAGCGTCGCGTTTCCTTTCCTCCCAGCGGTTTGCTGCCTTCAATTACATCCGCAGCAAATTTGATTTTTTTCTTGTCCTTCTGAGCCATTGCCGAAAAAGACGTAACCAGCAGAAAAAGCAGGCTCAAAACAAAGCCGGTGAACTTCATTTGCTTGGGACAGCAGGTTGGGTTGATCATCAGGAGGCGCTACGCAAAGATCAGGCCGGAACTTTTCCGCGAGTAAGCGTTTGTTTGCGGTCAGGTCCAACAGAAACAATACGAATGGATACACCGGTTTCCTGTTCTATAAAGGCGATGTATTTGCACAGCTCGGGAGGCATGTCGTCTGCCGAATGGAGTCCGGTGAGATCCTTTTTCCACCCTTTGAGCGTGGTATATACCGGGGTGACGAATTCGGGTGAAATATCGTAAGGGAGGTAATCGATTTTTTCTCCCTCGTGGAGATAATGGGTACATACCTTAATGTGATCAAACTCACTCAGCACATCAGCCTTCATCATAATCAGTTCGGTTACGCCGTTAATCATGACTGCAAATTTCAGTGCAGGAAGATCGAGCCACCCGGTGCGTCTTGGGCGTTTGGTCACTGATCCGAATTCGTTTCCTGCCTTGCGGATCTGCTCTCCGGTTTCTTCCATCAATTCTGTCGGAAACGGTCCGCTTCCTACGCGTGTGCAATATGCTTTGAAGATACCATACACATTGCCAATACGGCCGGGTGCAATGCCTAAGCCGGTACAGGCTCCGGCACATACGGTGCTGGAGGAAGTAACGAAAGGGTAGGAGCCGAAATCAATATCCAGCATAGAGCCCTGGGCACCTTCTGCCAGAATTTTTTTCTTTTGAAGAAAAGCTTCTTGCAGGAAATGTTCACAATTAATCGTGTCCAGTGTCTTTAACAAGGCAATACCTTCAAAAAAGGCAGGTTCCAGTTCTTCCAGGTTGTATTCAAAATGGAAAGCAGCCAGTATTTCCTTGTGCTTGGCAACCAACTGGTCATATTTTTCTCTGAACTTGAGATTACGGATTTCTCCAACACGCAGGCCGTTTCTGCCGGTCTTGTCCATGTAGGTTGGGCCGATCCCTTTCAGGGTTGAACCGATTTTGTCATTTCCTTTATGCGCCTCCGATGCGGCATCCAACAGCCGGTGAGTCGGCAGAATGAGGTGGGCTCTGCTCGCAATACGGAGCTTTGCTTTTATATCCACTCCCATTTTTACCAAGGCGTCAATTTCTTTTTTGAAGCTTACCGGGTCTATAACCACCCCGTTTCCAATTACGTTAATCGCAGTCGGATGAAAGATCCCCGATGGTATGGTGTTCAATACATGCTTGATGCCATTGAATTCGAGGGTATGACCTGCATTAGGCCCTCCCTGAAAACGGGCAATGATATCGTAATCGGGAGTCAGTACATCCACGATTTTTCCTTTTCCTTCATCCCCCCACTGGAGGCCTAATAAAACATCTGCAGTCATTGGTTAGTGGCTATTTGGTTGGTCGGGTTAGGTGTTATTTCAACTGGGAAACCGCTCCCTCCAGGGTATCGGTTACAGTAAAGACGGTATTCAGCTTGGTAATGATGAGCAGCTCGTTTACGCGTTTGGCGACATTCGTGATCACCACTTCCCCGCCGGCTTTCCTTACGCGGGATAAGATATTGATCATGACATTCAGTCCTGAACTATTGATGTATTTAAGTTCTTTTAAGTCGAATATAAGTTTGATTTTGCTCTCCGCAATTAATTCGTCAATCTTCAGAGAAAGTTCGGCAGACTGTGTTTTGTCAATCAGTTCTCCGGAAAGTTGAATGATCTCGAAACCGTTTTCGGGTTGAACGTGGAAAGAAAAAGTCATATCAATTGCTTTTTGGTGGTCGTTTTCATATGTTCACATTTTCCGGTTTTTTCGAGTTTCCGGCAGTGTCCATAAAAGTTAAGGGAATGATGGGTAATTTCAAACTGAAGTATATCCCCAGTCATTTGTTGGATTTGCTGAATGCGTGGATCGCAAAATTCAAGCACACGTTCACAGTCTGAACAAATCAGGTGGTCGTGTTGTTTGTATTCAAATGCTTTTTCAAACTGAGCCAGGTTTTTACCAAACTGATGTTTGGTAACCAGGTTACAATCGAGCAACAATTCAATTGTGTTATACAAGGTGGCCCGACTCACCCGGTACTTTTTGTTCTTCATGTGAATGTAGAGATTCTCAATGTCGAAATGTCCTGTACGGCTGTAAATTTCACTGAGTATGGCAAAGCGTTCCGGGGTCTTCCGGTGCTTGTTCTTTTCCAGGTATTCGGAAAAGAGTGTTTTCACCTTTTCTTTGATATCAACGTCCGCCATTAGAGTGCTTGAAAAGCAGGTTTAAAGGTAGCAATTATATTGAAAGGACCCGAAATTAAGCCATCGGGCTTTACCGTCACAGTCGGGCGGAAAAGTACAAGGGGGATTGCGTCGACTCGGACGGATTATTATCCTGTAAACCCCTCACCTGGAAAGGAGGCGGGTCTTCAGCCAATCCACCGCTGCTGAATGGGTACGAAAAATCTGTGTTTCACAAACCGGTTTGGCATGGTGAATAAAATGCCCTGCTTCCAAATCGTTTTGCAGGGTGTAGGTAAGAAAGGCCCTGCCCATCAGTTTGCTCTCGTCGGGCCCTCGTCGGGAAGCGAGCCTTTTGGCAATATTGCTGAGGAGGACCGATTTTTGGTTAAAATCATAGAGTAAACAGTGGGGTTTTCCGAGAGTCAGGGTAAGTATTGCCGACAGGATTTCAATGGCACAGGCCTCATCCAACTCCGCATCCTGGGTAAAGGTGATCAATACCAGACCTTCAGCTTCCAACCGGATATCTGCAATACGAGTACAAATAGTGGGAGAATGAAGGGAAGGATTCATGCGGTAGCTAATTCGTTTTTTGAGAGAGTATCACGAGTTTAAGCCATTCCATGGCGGTCGCCTTGTTTTTAAAAAGACGTGTTTCTACCGACGGTTTGTAATGTTGTATGAAATAATTGATTTCAATCGTATTTTGTAAATTCTGACTGACAATTGCTCTGCCGAGGATATGGCTTTCATGTTCGGATCGGGCTGCAACGAGCTGCTTGGCCAGATTGGTGGAGGGTACATTTTTTCCGTTAAAATCGAGGAGAATGACATACGGTTTTCCGGCAGAAAGCTGAATAGTGGCTTTGATCAGCGTTACAATCATCTGCTCATCCACTTCTCCGTCTTTCAACAAGGTAACACAGACAATTCCCGGTTCAGCAAGTATAACTTCGCCCAGATCAAACGGTATCGGTTTCATAATGGGACACAAGTCAAGTGAGTGGGTTGACCCGTGTAGTGTAAATTAAAGAAAAAAGTAACTAAAATGCAAGATTTTTTCATTCGACGACGGTCCTGCCCTGGGTCAAGAGGCATTCTGCTTAGTTCTTGCTGTCGATACGTTTTACAGTAAGTACTCCCGGAACCTTACGTAGTTTGTTGATGAGTCCGGTAAGGTGCTTCGTATCATGAACGAAAACCATGATGGTGCCTTCAAAGGTTCCGTCATTCGTGTCGAAGCTGATTGAACGCATGTTTACATTCAGTTCATTGGAAATAACTTTGGTGATGTTATTCACGATTCCCATCTCATCGATGCCATTGATTTGTATTCCGGCAAGGAAAGAAAGCAACTCCTGACTCATCCATTTCGCTTTCACTATGCGGTAAGCGTAATTGGACATGAGGGCGAGTGCATTCGGACAGTTCACCCGGTGAATTTTGATGCCTTCGCTGATCGTGATAAAGCCAAACACATCATCACCCGGAATAGGGGTACAACAAGGAGATAATTTATAATCGATCTTATCCAGGTTCTCGCCGAGGATGAGCATATCCGATTTGCCCCGTACATTGGTGACCATCTGCTCCAGGGAAGGAGGGTGATTTTCGGGTTTGCTGTTTTGCTTGGACGGTTTTTTCTCTTTGTCGCGTATATATGCTTTAACCGTTTTCAGGTCGAGCATGCCCATGGCTACCCGGATAAATAACTCCTGAGCGCTTGGAAGACGCAGGTAGTTCACGAAATTGTTGATGTTCTGAATCGTAAAGTCAAGCTTGGCATGAATGAATTTCCGTTCCAGAATTTCCCGTCCTTCCTCTGCTTTCTTCTTTTTTTCCTCTTTCAGGGCATTCTTGATCTTCGCTTTGGCTCGGGCTGTGACCACATAACCCAGCCAGTCCTCCTTCGGAGTTTGTTTGCCGGAGGTAATCACTTCCACCTGGTCTCCGCTTTTTAACGTATGACTTAATGGTACCAGTTTGTGGTTCACTTTGGCTCCGATACACTTTTCACCTATTTTGGTATGCACATCAAATGCAAAATCGAGAGCGGTAGCATTGGCAGGTAATGTGCGCATCTCACCTTTAGGCGTAAACACAAAAATTTCTTCTGCAAAAAGGTTCAGCTTGAAATCGTCGATGAAATCAAGTGCATTCTGCTCCGGACTTTCCAGTAACTCGCGGATCTTACGAATCCATTCCTCCAGCTGGTTTTCCCGTTCTGCCCCGTCTTCCTTATACTTCCAATGGGCTGCATAACCTTTCTCTGCCAGCTCATCCATTCTTACTGTTCTTATCTGTACTTCCACCCATTTGCCATCAGGGCCCATGACGGTTGTGTGTAACGACTCGTAGCCATTTGCCTTGGGTGTGGAAATCCAGTCTCTCAGCCTTTCCGGACTTGGATGATAAAAATCGGTGACGATGGAATATACCCTCCAGCAATCTGCTTTCTCCGTATCCGTGGTAGTGTCGATGATGATGCGTATGGCAAACAGATCATATATTTCTTCAAAGGCAACCCCTTTGTTTTTTATCTTGTGATAGATGGAATGAATGGATTTGGGTCTGCCCAGGATTTTAAATTTCAGGCCGGCTTCTTCCAGGGAATCCTTGATGGGTACGATAAACTTATTGATGAATTTTTTTCGTTCAGGTTCTGATTCCTGAAGTTTCTGTTCTATTTCGTGGTACACATCGGGTTCTGTGTATTTCAGACCAAGGTCTTCCAGTTCGGATTTGATGGCATTGAGCCCAAGCCGATGGGCCAGGGGAGCATAGAGGTAAAGTGTTTCGGACGCAATCTTAAGCTGCTTGTCGCGTGCCATCGATTCGAGTGTGCGCATGTTGTGCAACCGGTCGGCCAGCTTGATCAGGATAACCCGGATGTCATCCGACAATGTGAGGAGCATCTTGCGGAAATTCTCCGCCTGAAGGGAGCTGCTCTGATCGAAAACGCCTGCTATTTTGGTCAGCCCGTCAATAATCTTGGCTTCTTTTTCCCCGAAGAGTCCCCTGATATCGTCGAGTGTCAGGTCGGTATCTTCCACTACATCATGCAGCAAGGCACACACCACAGAGGTAGTACCCAGGCCAATTTCCTCTGCACAGATATGTGCTACGGCAATGGGATGATAGATGTACGGTTCGCCGGATTTGCGACGCATATCTTTGTGGGCCTCCATGGAAATTTCGAAGGCTTTACGAATAATTTCCTTATCGCCTTTTTCCAAACGTCTCCGGCAGGCCTGCAACAGGTTGCGGTATCGTTTTAGAATTTCCTTCTTTTCTGCTTCGAGGTCTATTACGGGGATCTTATCCATCAACAGGGATTGAAATTGAAACGGATTGTTTATGCAAAAATACAAAATTTACACATTGCCCCGGTCGGAAGCAGGGGTAGTTGAGCGGAGGATACATTGTTTCCAGGCAAGAAGTATCAACAGGTACGCGGCGATGTAACCGGTGAAGAAATAAGTCAGGTGGCTGAGGTTAATCAGGTATGCAAATTCAACCAGCAGTGCCACAAAGCAGCCCAGCACACTTGCTTCAAACAATGTTAATTTTTTGTACTTACGGATCAGGCATACGCATGCCGGAAAGACAAAAATACTTATGAGCAGATAGCAGCCAGCCGAACAGATTTTGTACGCTTTGTATACCATTCCTGAATTGGCGAAAGAAGGGCCCGGCCAATCCTGGACAGGGTTACGGAAAATCAGATTTTTAATTCGGAGAAAGGGGCTTGCAAACCGATACCAGACCCAGTGTTCGGTACGGTATGTCTGTGTAAATTTTTCGGTGCTTCGGATGACCTGAGATTCCGTTCTTGCCAACTCTTCTGGAGATATATCGGGTTGTTCGATGCGATGCATACGGATGCGCAGCAGCTTGAGGGAGTCCAGGTTATAAGCCGTTGTAAATATCCTGGGTGGCAGCCGGAACTGATTCGCCTCGGTGTCACTCATACGCATGAACCAGTTCATTTCTCCACCTCTTTGATACCAAACATTGTCTCCTCCCCAGCTGCTGATCAGCTCCCGAAGTTTCTCCACAGGATAAGAAGTGGTGTTTGGAAAAGCAGGTGTCATCCGATTGGCTGTATGCTCGTATACAAGTACCAGGGGGATTACCTGGTGGTAAGCGCGGTAGTTTCGTGTAATCCAGAACGTCTCGAACGCCAAAAAAGGGGAAAAGAAGACAAACAACGTGGCACAGATGGCAAATACGAATTTCTTTTCTTTCCACATCCAGAGAGCACTGATCCCTCCAAAAGCAAATAGGTAAGGCAGCAGATAAGGCCGCATGAGGAGAGCCCAGGTAAAAAAGAGGCCGCAGAAAAAGAGGGATTGTTTTTTTCTTTCTCGGCTGTAATTATATCCGAAATACAAGGCGGTGATAAAAGCCGAGTTGGTATAGCTATCGGGGTGGAAGGTGATTTCAAATTGAAGAAATACAGGGAATACGACGAATATCAAAAGTGTAAGCAGAAATAAGCCCAATGACCCCGTGATTTTGTAAACGAGTCGTGCCAGCAAGTAGGTTGCGACTACCGAGTATATCAATTGAAGCAACACAATGCCCTGAATGGCGATGGATTCGGGGAGAGCAAGCAGAAAGAAGTAAGTAGGTACGGCAAACCCAGGGAACCGTCCTGCATAGGGAAGTCCTGATCCGGATACATATTCAGAGATACCATGATGAATGAAATGGTAGACGGGCAGGTAGAAATCGTCAAAATCTGCATTGACGTTTGCCAAGCCCATCCATCCGGGAGGATGGATCGATGAATAGAAGGCCGTGTAAAAAAAGAAAAGAATCAGGAATTTTACCAGCAGCGAAAGACTTATCCAGGATAACCAGTTGGTAGGAAGCGACAGGTTGAGTTTTGACCGTATCATAGCTGCTCATACATTCCTATCCGGAAGAAGCGGAAGCTCTCCCGGCTGGAATGTTTATTTGAATTTTCGTTTCAGCAGGAATGTGAAATATTGAGACATGGTATAAACCAGCTTCATTTTTGATTTTCCTTGTCTTTTTGCAGTTTGCAAAACCATAGGTACTTCGATGAGCGTTGCTTCGCACTCAATGGCTTTTGCAAGAATTTCCAGCATGCAAATAAACCCACTCTCTTTAATCAAGGTGCCTGATTTGTGCTTGATCTGCCTGAGCAGGGAAATATGATAGACTCTGAAAAACGAACTCAGTGTAAGTATCTTGATGTTAAAGAGAAAGCGGAAAAGAATATTGGCAATGGAAGAGAGGGATCTCCGAAGGAAGGAGGTCTTGTCGAACCCACCCCCTTGGGCATATACCGAAGCGAGCACCAGCGAAAAGCCAAGTCTGGAAATAGGAATCATTTTTTGCAACAGCCCGATTTCGGAGGTGCCGTCAGCCTCGAGGGTAACTACCAGATCCTGGTCGTTTTTGGAATGAGTGAGGATCCATTCAAAACCGGTGTTGAATGCATAACCCGGTCCATGGTTGGTGCCATCGCCCAGGATAACAAACGGGAGGCCTTGAAACAAACTGGAGATTAAGGCTTTCGTCGTGTCAGTAGAGCCGTCGTCAGAAAAAACCAACATTACTTCCGAATCAAATGAAGCACTCCTAAGCTCGGAATGAAGGTTAGGAATATTTAACTCCTCATTGTACGTGGGAATGAGAAGATAAATCATGTTCCTTGTTTTTGATCACTTGCAACGTTTGTTCGATGGCGGAGCGAAGAGATGTTTTGGGTTTATAATGAAGTATTTGCAGTGCTTTTGACAAATCGGGTTTTCTAACCATGATGTCCTTGTATGTTCCGAAGATTTCCTTCATTGGAATATAATCAATCTGAAGGGGCTTGCCTGTCTTTGCCAATTCGTGAATCAGCTTGGCTGAATCGAGGACACTCATCTCTTCGTCATTGCCAATATTGATAATTTCGCCGATAGCTTTTTCATTTTCAAGGGCAAGCATGGTGCCATTCACCAAATCGTCTACAAAACCCATTGAACGGGTCTGGCTGCCATCACCGTGGATAGTCACCGGTTCATTGTTCAGGATCTGCTGAATAAAGATGGGGATATGTCCGCCGCTCCAGCTAAAGCTCGAGCGGGAACTGAAGGCGCCGAAGTAACGCAGCACAACAATAGGAACTCCGAAATCTTTGTAATAGCCATAACAGAGCTGTTCTCCGTATAGTTTAGAAACAGCATAACTCCAGCGTTTAATCATACTGGGGCCCAGTAGCAGGTCTCCATCCTCTCGCAAGGGTTGGTCAGGAGACATACCATATACATCGGAGGTAGAAGCAAAAACCACTTTACATCCCCACATCTTGGCTGCCTCCAATATATTCTCGGTTCCTTTTGCATTTACTGTCATGGTAGGCATGGCAGATTCTTTTTCACCAATTTTCTTGACAGCGGCAAGGTGCAGAATAGTATCAATATCTCTGGTTAGAATCTTGAGTGTCTCAAAATCGCGTATATCCACCCGGTAAAATTTGAAGTTGGGATGGTTTATATTTTTGCCAATATTTTCCAGTTTGCCGTAACTCAAATCATCAATTCCAATGACTTTATAGTCTTTCTTCAAAAGATCATCCAACAGGTGGGAACCTATCATTCCTGCAACTCCCGTAACTAAAATATGCTTCACGTGGCCAAATGTTTTAATGAAAATGAGTGATAATTGCCTGAATTAACAATATTACTATATTTTTCAAAGCAGGACGATGTTAATGCCTAATTTTTAAGTAAAAATAACAGACCTGATCATGCGAAAATGTTTCTGCATCCGCCAATCTAGAGGGTTTTCGAATTCATCTTTATTTTTTTTGAAGGAAGTTGTGAAGTTCCAGATCCAGCTGAATGACCATCTCCTCCGGTGTACGTTTGTGTGCCACGCCGTTGAATTTTTTTGCCAAAAAAGGAAACGGACTTTGGAGTTGTTCGAAATTGGTGTCCATCACAATCAGGCCTTCTACCTGTTGTTTGCTGGTAAATCCCAGTTCGGCGGTTAAGAAAGGAAGCGGTGGGGGAGTGATAGCTGAGTCGGGACGAAGCTGGTCGTTTAATAAGCAGCCGGCAAGCTTTCCGTCGCGGATATTGTCTGAACTGGAGCTGTAACAAAAATAAACCGGACAAAAATGAAATTTGCTGCGGAATGCGGTGACAAGCTCTTTGTTCTCCCGCTGAAGTTTTCTGCTCAGCACTTCGGCCTCTTCTTTTCTGCCTGCATTTTCAAGGGCTTTCAATTGCAGGTCGCCTGTTTTTAAACGCACTAGCAGGAACCCCTTTTGCAAGCTTTCGATTTGTCTGACTGCCGTCTCCCGGTTGCTCTGTGAAAAGAAAACAGCGGGCAGCACCCCCAGTATATAAATAAGCAAAGCAGTTTTCATATGGGCAGGCTTAGCGAATAAACCAGCCAATGCCTACGCGGACTTCAATCGCTTGCTTGGCGAAAGGTCCATTGGACTTGGCGTGGTTTCCGACAGGAATATAAAAAGGAGAAGCGATTTCGGGTGTGAACAGTCCGTTCTTCAAAAATATCAGATCGTAACCCATTCGCAATCCCGGAGCCAGCGCCTTGCATTCGGCGGTTCCGTGATAATCGTATACGCCTGCTCCAGAGGTGCTGTGAAGGTCCACATCCTGATGCTGAATCAGGTCGAAATACGCCAGTTCCACCCCTATGTGAAAGCCGGAAGGCCTTACTGCATCTGTTTCTTTTTTTGATGGGAAACGCCATTCATAGCTACCGCGGAAAAATGTGCCTGTGAAACGTGTTTTTACGGAATTGACAAACATGTGATCGGGGGTATTGCCGTCGGGGGCAATGACAACGCTGGAAGAGATGGATCCTCCAAACCCGTTTTGTCCGTTCATATCTGCCGCCGCACCAGCTGTCTCATTCTGCATGCCAAGCAAGCCTCCGCCTGCCTCGAAACTAAAAATGTCAGCTCGCTTGCGGTAATATTTCACTCCCACAGAAGCGTAATTCCGGTCGATTCCCAAGGAACCGTTTGCATAAACAAACATTTCCTGAGCAACAACATTGGAGACACATCCTCCCATTAGCAGTAGCATTAAGAAAGAGGAACGTATTCCCCGAAGAGCGGATCTGAAAAAGCAGGCGGTCCAATGCATGGATGTTCGATAATTAAATTTAATCGCAATTTTTTAAATCCTCAATCCTCAATCCACCGCACCAGCTCGCTCAGAAACCCACTGGGTTTCTGCCGTCCCAAATCAATTCTTTGCAGGCAATACCGTAGCCTTGCATTCCCCAAAGCCGATACGTACGCCGTTTTTCTCTGCATGACCCCGGATAATCACCGTGTCGCCATTATCAATGTATTTACGTTCGCTTCCGTCTTTTAGCTTTAGGGGTTTGGAGCCTCTCCAGGTGAGTTCCATCATTGAGCCAAAAGACTCGGGTGTAGGACCGCTGATGGTGCCTGAAGCCATCATGTCTCCTACCTGTATGTTGCAGCCGTTAACGGTATGATGCGCAAGTTGTTGTTCCATCGTCCAATACATGTAGCGGTAGTTGGAACGGGTCACGCAGGTAGGTTCGCCTTTTTCGGGTTGAATAATTACCTCCAGCTGAATATCGAGGTTCCTGTTGCCTGTATAGTGAAGATAGGGGAGTACGGCTGGACTCTGTGTATACCCTTCTACCCGGAAGGGTTCCAATGCATCCAGTGTAATGATCCAAGGAGAAATGGTGGAAGCGAAATTTTTTGCGAGGAAAGGACCAAGGGGAACGTATTCCCAGGCCTGAATGTCGCGTGCGCTCCAGTCGTTGAACAGCACCATGCCGAAGATAAACTGATCGGCAGCGGATGTCGTTACCGAATCTCCCATCTGTGTGGGAGTCCCGATGATAAAAGCGGTTTCCAGTTCAAAGTCGAGCGCCTTGGTTGGACCGAAAACAGGCTGATCTGCGTCCGGCGGTTTCATCTGTCCCTTAGGACGGTGAAAGTTGTGCCCGGATACACAAATAGAAGAAGCCCGCCCGTGATAGGCTACGGGTAAGTGCTTCCAGTTGGGAAGTAAGGCATTGTCCGGGTCGCGAAGCATTTTACCAATGTTGGTAGCATGGTCGATGCTGGAATAGAAGTCGGTATAATCACCGATTCTTACCGGCAACAACATTTCCACGCTGCTTCGGTGATGGATGACTCTTTTCTGAATATCGGGCCGGTCACGGAGTTCGGGATTATCATGACGCAGCAGCTCCGAAATGATCTGACGCAGCATACGGCACTTTTCCTTGCCCATACCTATTACCGGGTTCAGGTGGTTGTGTTCAAAGATCTGTAAATTCACATGCAGTTCGCGGAAATAACCTGTCAGTGCGGCTTCGGCCAGGTCTACCACATAATCGCCTATAGCTATTCCTGCCCGGGGCAGCTTGCCTTCCCGTTTAAAGATGCCGAATGGGAGATTTTGAATGGGGAAGTCACTGTCTTTATCAACGGCAATCCAGGATTTTAATGTGGGGTCATTGGGGTTTATCATAAAGGCTGCTTTCTGAATTTAAGCGGTAAAGCGAATCCGGAAAGAATCCTTCCGTACTCTTTTTACCTGTTTGCTCAAAATTAACCTTTCTTATTCAATTCGTCTTTCCGGGTGATAATTTTCGGGTTTTCAGTCCCATACCGGTTAAAAAGGCCGGCTGGCAGGAATTACCTCAGCGCAAGTGCTCGTTTGTATCGCTTTGTTTGTCAGGTAATTGTGCTTAAATTCAGCCGGCCGTCTGCCGCTTCGTTTAACCTCCGAACCGATTAATGAATTGATTTGCCGGAATACCTGTATCTTTTCCACCTGCTTGCATTATAGGTAAAGATACAACCCCGAACACCTATGCAATCGGCTTCTATTACACACACGATGGATCTTGTATCGAAATACCATGTCACTGGCGTGGCCATGAAGGAAGAATGGGTGGAGATCCAGGCTGCCAAGGCTGATCCTGCTCGCTTTGAGGTGTTGTACGATCGGTATTACGAACGCATTTTTTCTTTTATCTATCAGCGGCTTAATGATAAGGAGCAGGCTTTTGATGCCACTTCCCAGGTATTTCTGAAAGCCATGAAGAATTTGTACAAGTACGAGTTTAAAGGCGTACCCTTCGCTTCCTGGCTCTTCCGCATCGCCAAAAGCGAGGTGTACCAGCTTTTCCGCGAACAGAAAGCGGATAAGACACTGAACATCGACCGGGTGAACCTGAAAGGAATGGTGCAGGAGATGGAGGAAGATTTTTATGAGCCTTACTACGATATTCTGAAAGACAGTGTGGCTGAGCTGGGAGAGGATGAGATGCTTTTCATAGAGATGCGCTTTTTTGAAAAACGCTCCTTCAAAGAAATCGGTGAAATCATGCAGATCACAGAAAACCACTCGAAAGTAAAGGTGTATCGGATACTGGAGAAATTAAAGAAGATATTGATTAAAAATAAAAGGCCGAGTTAGGGGCTTCAGAGCTATAGCAGATACGAGTGAAACGCATGATACTTTGTTCAGATGAAACCTAAAATTAACATAGACCGTGAAAAGCCCAGTTCGGAAGAAATCCATTCCCATAAGGATTTCAATTCTGTGCTGAAGCAATTCAACAGCACCGGAGGCTCGGCTCAGGTGGGGGCTTCGGGCAAGCCGCTGTGGAAATCCACCGGTTTCCTGGTGGCCGCTGCTGTCGTGGTGATCAGCGCGGTTTCGGTGTTGGTTTATCAGGGATCACACACTGCCGCAACAGTTTCTGCTCCCGTTACCGATGTAAAACAGCTGTCTCCTGCCGAAAAAGATAAAACAGGGAAGGAAAGCCTGACCTCGTCGGCTTCTTTACCCAGGATGCATATCACACCCCCGATAAAAGGAATGGATATCCCCTTTCAAAATTATGCAGTGGATGCTTCCAAAGGCGGTGAATTTCAAACGAAGCAGGGCACGCACATACATGTTCCTAAAAATGCTTTTGGCGATGAAAAGGGAAATGCGGTAAAAGGTAATATAGAGCTTCGGTTCCGGGAGTTTCACGATCCTGTGGATTTCTTTCTGTGCGGCATACCAATGAGTTACGATTCGGCAGGGGTGCGTTACCAGTTTGAATCTGCCGGTATGGTGGAACTGCTTGGTTTCCGCGAAGGCAAGCCCGTGTATATTTTACCCGGTAAAAAGGTGGACATAGAAATAGACTCCAAACGCACCGGCGGTACCGAGTTTAATGTGTACCGCTTTGATACTGCCAATTGCAACTGGGTGTATCTGGGGAAGGATAAAACAATGAAAAGCCGGAATGCCGGAACCGGTGTTACAGATTCTGTACAAACCTCCCCGACTCAGGCCCGGCAGGAGGCTAGCCCCGAAGAGAAAGCACTGGACAGGCAGGCGGAAGAAGTAAAAGAAACAGCCGATAAAAAGGTGGTGCAATTGCCGGCATTACCTGCTGAACCTGTGAAACCCAATAAAATGAAAGCTTCCAAACATTCGTTCGATGTGCATTTTGATGAAAAAGAATTTCCTGAAATGAAGCAATACGCTGGAGCGAAATGGGAAGTGGGAGAGGAGAATACGAGTTTTGATGAACATGTTGCCTACGGCACACAATGGGAAGATATTGGAATTTCGGAAGGTCCCAGGAAGGGAATAAACTATAAAATCACATTGAAAAAGGGTCTGACAACGCAGACCTATATCGTCTATCCTGTTTTTGAAGGAAAGGCATTTGATAAAGCGATGGCGGATTTTAATGCCGTGTATGAGAAATATAGCGCAGTGCATAACAGCCGGATGGAAAAGGAAAAGGTCATACGCACGGAAGAAGAAGCGCAACTGACCGAATTGAAAAAGAAACGGGAAGCCCTCGAACGCAAATATGAAGCCCAGCAACAGGTCATGCGCCAGAAGGAGGAAACCAAACTGAATGCGCACATGTCTGCGATGGACAATTCCGATAAGTTGATGAGCACCTTTAGCGTCAGCGGTTTTGGGGTGTTTAACTGCGACCGGCCCGATGTCTATCCACATGGAATAAGTGCCCATATCCGCCTGCAGGATGAAAACGGGAAAACCCTTCACTCCGAAAAAGTGTATCTGATGGATAAATCAAAAAACGGACTTTTTTCCTGGTATGAATCTGACATCAAAGACTTCAGCTTCGACCCCCAGGCCACCAATACTTTATTTACTGTGGTGGACAACCGGATCTACTGCCTGCGTAATGACGACTTTGTCCTGATCAAATCAGGGGTAGCGGTAGATGTAAAGCTGAAACCCGTAAAACAAGAGTTTAAGAGTGCCGATGAAATAAGAGCCTATATGGGGATATAGCCGCTTTTACTTCTTTGGGATGGCTAGCCCGCCTCAAGCGATAGCGATCAGTCAAAGTGCCCCACCAGCTGGCTGCAGGTGGGGCTTTGATTTTTTTATCGTTTTTAATACTATCTTGTCATCCTTCCTGTTAATTATAGCCGGCAGACTATGTACCGTTTTCCTCCGCTTTTCTTATTCGTCATCTGCTTGTTTTGCTGGGTTTCAGACATACAGGCACAAACCGACACGTTGCCTCATTTTGAAGAAGGAACCATCCGGGTTTCCAGGCCCCATACCGCTCCCTACTTTTCTGTCTCCTATGCTTTTACGGTAGTAAATAGCCCAATCCCCGATCCCTCCCGTATACGTGCCTGGTTCGTACCCAAGGCAAAAGATACCCTGGACAGGCACCGGTTATTGCAGGTCTTTCCTGAACGAACCGACCTGTCTTTAGACCTGTCCAAACGGGTTCACGTCATTCAAAGCCGCATGGATACTCCTTTTCTGGACAGTGTGCGCCTACTTTTTCACCTCAATAAAGTAGGAAAACTGACCGCGTATTCCCTGGAAGAAACCAACCCCTTTACCGATTCCGTCAAAAAAGTATCCTGGAAACCACATTCGGCTTTTGCCGAAATGGTGCAGGAGAGCTATGCGCTTTTCGGCGCCTACTTCCTGGATCAACCCATCACCCCTTCCAGTCCTGAAACGGCAGTGCGTTTAAATGGCAAATGGAAACCGGGAGGATATATCAAGCGCAAGAAAAGAAAGAAGCGCCGCCACCGCGAAGAAGAGGAGGAAACGGAAATTCCGGTCGCTTCCATCTTCAAACAGGAGTATAACGGCATGGTCACCATTTACTACAGCTCCTTTCCCCAAACCACCGAACAACTTGAAAACGGAATTCGTTTTGTGACGAATGACCTGAAACGAGAGCTGCTTCTCCGGGTTCTTAAAACAAAATAAGATACGTCCAGAACTGTCATGATAACTTAGAATCACGTCGTGATTCTAAAGATTTACGTCACGATTGTGTAGAATCATGTCGTGATTCTAAAGATTTCTGTCATGATTGCGTAGATTCATGTTGTGATTCTAAAGATTTCTGTCATGATTGCATAGAATCATGTCGTGATTCTAAAGATTTACGTTATGATTGTATAGATTCATGACGTGATTCTATAGACTTCTGTCATGATTGCATAGAATCATGTCGTGATTCTAAAGATTTACGTTATGATTGCATAGAATCACGTCGTGATTGTGTAGGATGTTGTCCTGATTGCATGAAATTACGTCAGGATTATAGTGAATCATGTCGGGTTAACGAGCCGAACGAACAGAAAAGACAATAAATCGTAATTTTAGTCCATGAATATGCTCTTAACCCTCCGTATATCAATTATTCTCCCTGTTTTAATTGCAATCACACCGGCCATAGCCGGTAATAAAAACAAGGACCTGACGATCCAGGTAAGTCACCGGGATGTACACATTCAATATCCCCAGGGAGAAGTAAAAGGCACCATACTGATGTTACCTGGATGGAACTTTCCGGCCAGTAAGACGTGTGAAAACTCCACTTTTTGCAAACAAGCCCTGGAGGCTGGTTTTGTATTGATATCACCCGAAATGGGAAAGAGCCTGTATGCTTCGGCGGTTTATCCGGAAACGCGGAAAGACTGGGCCGCTTTTCCCCAGATGCGTTTTCTGACAGATTCCCTTCAGCCTTATCTGCAAAAGACGTATCATTTGCTGGAAGCCGGGGGCAATAATTTCGTGTATGGCATCTCTACCGGAGCGAGGGGAGGAGCGCTGCTGCTGGAGCGTACGAACAATATTTACCGTGCAGGGGCCCTGCTCTCGGGTGATTACGATCAGTGCCTTGACCCTACGGATAACCTGATGAACAGCTATTACGGGGCGTATGCTACATACAAAGAGCGCTGGGAAGGCGCTGACAACCCAGCCCGCCAGGCTTCCCGAATTACTTGTCCACTTTACCTGGGTCATGGAACCGCCGATGCAGTGGTGCTGTGTAACCAGACGGTTAATTTCTGCAAGGTATTGCAGGACCTGGGCAAGAAACCGGTGTTTACCCCAAAGGAAAAGGCCGGGCACAATTATTCTTTTTGGGGAGGGGAAACCCAGTCCATCCTCCAATTTTTCAGCATGTGCCTGAAATAACCATAAATAAGATTCGATTTTCAGGGGCTGAGCCAATTCCCGTTTGTTTTTAACGCTTGGGGTGTTTACTTTTGTAAGCGGAGCCGTATCGGTTCCGCTTACCCAATAGCCGCTTTTATACATGAGTTCCGGAGGGAATACCTTTGACCAATACCCAATGAAGAAAATTCTTTGCTTCTTGCTTGTTTTATCCTCCTGCCTGCCTCTTTGCGCCCAGCTGTACGACTATCTTCCCCAGACACCAGCCATGGCGGTTGCTGCCCGGAAGAATTATAAGACTTATATCCTTACGCATAAGATCAAGTCGGTGACCAAATGGAAGATCGATACGATTACAAAGAGCAAGACGAAGCTGTATTGCCTGGACTTTAATCAACTCGGCGATACGACTCAGTTGCTGGATTATTCGGGCAACAGCCCTTCTTTTAAGATCAATTGTCTGCGTGACAAGCAAGGGCGCCTTGTGGAAGAGAATCACTATGCTATTGATGATACCGTAAATCCATTTTTAAGTTACCAGTATATTTACAAAGGAACCCTTGTCAAGGAAAGAAGGACCCGGCTGCTGGATAAAAAGCCAAGTAAACTAAAGGTTTCTTACGTCTGGGACGGGACGGGCAAGTTGCTGGCGGTGGATTATTTCGATACGAGCGGGGCGGTGATTACACGGAAAGAGCTCTTAACATATGACAATCACGCTAACCGAATTTCCTTCAAAGTATTGGTAAGGGACAGCCTTGCGCTTACCTTTCCAGGACAAAATGCGAAAGGAATGAAAATGGAGCAATTGACCACTTATGGTTACGACACCAAAAATCTGAAAACGATCAAGCATTTTACTGGTGGCAATGCCAAGGTGCCGGTTTATACGGAAACGTTTCAGTACGACCTGGGGAGCAACATCACCGAGTACCAAGAAATCAGGAAGGGAGCGGGTAAGCTGATAGCAATTTCCTACGATGAAAAAAAATCGGTGGTGCTGTGCGAGTTTCGTAGTCCGGAAGGCAAGGTCACCCGGAGTGTAGCCAGTTCGTATGGAAAGAACGAGAGCCTGGTACAGGAGATAGACATGAATATGGAACAGGAAGACCTGAACAAGCGCAAGAAAACATACAAATACAAATACTTCAAAGACGATAATATTGCCGGTTGCGAGGTGTTTTGGGGTACACGGCGTATTGAAAGAACTGCCTATACCTATGAAAGTTATTAGGTGTAGGGCAGCAAAACGGTGTTTGAATAATTGGTGATACAAACTTCAGAACCATGTTAGGATTAAAATTACCCACCGATCCGCGCTGGGCGAGCGTGGCAGAACAGAACATAGATGAGATTCTGACCGATCATGCCTGGTGTGAGCAAAAGGCTGCTACCAATGCCATATCCATCATTATCCTATATCCCGAACATTCCGATATGGTCACGGCACTTACCGCGCTGGCACAAGAAGAGCTGACACATTTTGATATGGTACATCAGCTGATTCTGGCCAGGGGAGGTGTGCTGGGTAAGGAGCGGAGAGACGATTACGTAAATGAGCTTTACAAATTTATGCGCAAGGGGCATAGCCGCCTGATCGCTTTCATTGACCGGCTATTGTTTGCAGCCATGATAGAGGCCCGCAGCTGTGAACGATTCAGAGTGCTTTCTGAAAACATTCAGGATCCAGAGCTGGCCACTTTTTACCACGATCTGATGGCGAGCGAAGCCGGGCACTATACCTTGTTCCTGGGATTCGCGCGCAAATATGCCGGAGAGATAGATGTGGAAACACGCTGGAAAGAATGGCTGGAATATGAGGCGTCCATTATCCGGAACTATGGAACAAAAGAATCGATACACGGATAGCTGCCTTCGACTCCATTCAGGTACGTGAAGTGTCCACCGGTGGCTGAGCGAGTTGAAACCACCTATTTCTTAAGCAGGTACCTCACAGCATTGTAACCATTGACAATTCCTCCCGAAACGCTGATCTCTGAAAGGTATGCGGTATCCTTCTTCGTACCTGGTACCGATACCTTGTTAGGATATTTGGTCACGGTCTTCATCAACAATTCTTTTACTTCGGATGCTTTGAGTTCGGGGAAGTAAGACCGGATCATGGCAGCCACTCCGGTAGTTACCGGGGCGGCCATGCTGGTGCCGCTTTCCGACACATAGGTATTGTTGGGTCCGGTAGAATAGATATCCACTCCCGGTGCAAAGAGGTCGAGGTGTTTTTTGCCGTAGTTGGAAAAAGAGCCAAGCAGTTTTTTGCCTTTGAGCCGGTCGTTGGCGCCCACCTCTATCCAGCTGCCGGAAGTGACTCCGCTAGCCGATTCGTCTACAGGATAACTCTCTTCCACATCCTTATTCTTGCTTTCATTGCCACCGGCATGTATCATTAGCACATCGTGATCTTCTGCATATTTAATAGCGGAGTCAACGACAGCTTTGAAGGGGGAATAGTATTTTCCAAAGCTCATGTTGATTACCGAGGCATGGTTGTCCACCGCATAGCGTATGGCATTGGCCACATCCTTGTCGCGCTCATCACCATCGGGTACGGCTCTTACAATCATCAACTTCACATGATCTGCCAGACCGTTCATGCCTTTGCCGTTGTTTCTCATTGCTCCGATAATTCCTGCCACATGCGTGCCGTGGAGTGCATCGGGTCCTATTACATCGTTGTTACCATAATACCTTTCGGAAGGATTGTTCGGGTTGTCTCCCACCACTGCCTGACGGATAGAGTCGGTATTGAGGTCGTTAAACTTCACCAGGTTTTGCAGCTGGGTGGTTCCTTCCCCGATTTCTTTTTCCAGCTCAGCCGGTTTGCCGCTTAAGAGCATGGCCAGTTTCAGTCCCCTTTTGAATGCTTTTTCCCTGTCGTTTTCCGGTTTGTATTTTTTTACGGCTCTGCGGCTCAGCACTCCGTTGTTTTCTTTCTTCACTTTCAGAATCAGGTTGTTGAGTTCGGCTATGACCATCAGCTGCTGTTTACTCTGTGTTTGTTCGGCCATGAATTTGGTTCTGACCTTGCAGAATTCCCTGTATTCGGCCAGCTGGGAAGGAGGCACCTGGGCTGAATCCAGCTGCCCGTAAAAGGGGTAGAGGCGGTGATAGATACGTGCGAGTTCAGTGCTTTCAAAGGCGATATTCCCGTTTTTTCCACCCAGGAAGTTCCATCCGTGTATGTCGTCCACATAGCCATTGTGATCGTCGTCGATGCCGTTGTCGGGGATTTCACCGGCATTCGTCCAGATATTCCCCTGAAGGTCTTCGTGCTTGATGTCTGTGCCACCATCAATGACAGCCACAATCACCTCCCTGGCTGGCCTTCCCTGGAGCAATTCATAGGCTTTTTGCATGCCTGTACCGAACACTTTGTCAGTTTCCGGGTCCTGTGCCTGCCAGTTTATATACTGTTTTGTTTCCTGCGCAGAAACTCCAACTGTCAGAATGAAAAATGCGAAAAGGAAATACTTGCTCATGAGAAGGTATTTGATCGTACAAATTTAACGATTAAACAGGTGAGCCTTATTCCGGTCTCAACAGAAGGTCGGAAAATACAGCAGAAGGACGGAGAAGAGGTTGAATGGCTGATGGATTTAGCGGAAGGATCGTAAAACTTCAGATTCCTTCAAAAGTCGTGACTTTCGTTCTCCAGTCTTCCGGTATAGGAATAGTTGCATGAGAATGGTAATTGATGCATACCATCACGGAGGCTCCGGTGGCGAGCAGTGTTTCCGACTTGTCTGCTTCTATCCGGATGATCTCGTATTCCATCTCAAAGCTTTTGGTACCCATCTTGGACGTGCGTGTGAGGACAAAAACAGTGTCGTTCAGCATAATGGGTTTGCGGTATTCTATCCTTGCGCTGGCAACGATGAAGCCGTTTTCTGACCAGTCTATTTTTCCGAGTACCGTATCCGAATAATGCATACGGGCCAGCTCAAAATAACTCAGGTGATTGGCGTTGTTCACATGGCCAACCTGGTCTATGTCCTTGAAACGGATTTGTATGGGAGTGCGGTGTTTGAATGAAGACATGGGAGAAAAAATTTGAATTTTAGTATTATTGGAATTGAAAAAAAATTGGATTTCTCTTTCTCTCTGAAGTTTATCTATCCAGTTTTTCAAAAACAGAGTTATTGCTGATGTATTCCGGGACGATTTGTTTCATGCAGGACACAATTTCGTTATTGTCTTGTTTGTCGAATAATCCAATAAGTTTGTAAATGGCGTTGCTGATGGCTTCCAGATCTGTTTCCTTGACTTTAGCGATGAGAATCTGAGGGTGATGAGTGGGAAGCGTTTTTTCCCTGTCGTTCAACAGTTCCTCGTAAAGCTTCTCTCCCGGACGGAGACCGGTAAAGATGATTTTGATGTCTTTGTCTAATGTCAGTCCGCTAAGTTTAATCATCTTCCTGGCCAGGTCGACAATCTTTACGGAATCGCCCATGTCGAAGATGAATATCTCACCGCCTTTGCCCATTGCTCCTGCTTCCAGTACCAACTGACAGGCTTCCGGTATTGTCATGAAATAGCGGGTGATGTCGGGGTGGGTAACCGTAATGGGTCCACCATGTTCAATCTGTTGACGGAAGCGGGGTATCACCGATCCGTTGGAGCCCAATACATTTCCAAAACGGGTGGTGATAAAACGGGTACCTGATTTTTTACCGAGTGCCTGTATGTAAATTTCGGCGATGCGTTTACTGGCCCCCATTACGTTAGTGGGGTTCACGGCTTTGTCAGTGCTCACCATCACAAATTTTTCGACCTGGTAGGCCACAGAAAGATCGGCAATGACTTTAGTACCCAGCACATTGGTAAAAACCGATTCGGACGGGTTGTTTTCCATCATCGGTACATGCTTGTAGGCCGCCGCATGAAAGACTACTTGGGGGCGAAAGGTGCGGAACAGGTTATCCATTCGTTCCTTGTTGCGCACATCTCCTATGACGATTTCGTATTTCCGCACACCCGGTTTGTCCTGCAGTTCCATCTCCATTTCATAGAGTGGAGATTCCGCCTGATCCAACAGGATAAGTCGGGTCGGGTTGTAGCGTGCTATCTGCCGGACGAGTTCACTGCCTATTGAGCCGGCAGCACCTGTGACGAGAACGGTTTTCTGATTGAGCTGCAGGCGGATATTGTCTTCATCCAGCTTGATTGGGTCGCGCTCCAACAGGTCTTCAATGCGTATACGCCTGATCTGGTTGAAGCTGAGTTCTCCGTTAATCCAGCTGCTAACGGGAGGCACATGTAATACACGGGTGTTGTAGTTCAGGCAGAGCTCGATGATGGCTTGTTTCCGGGCTGCAGGTAATTGCTGCACGGAGATAATGATTTGGGCGACTTCGTGTTCCTTCAGTAAATCGGCCAATGCCGAGAAGGGGTGAATCGTAATACCTTCCAGCTTATGGGAGATTTTACGGGTGTCGTCGTCAATAAAGGCCAGCACCTTGTATTTCATTCCGGCATCCCGGTCGAGCGTACGTTTGGTGATGATGCCTGCTTCTCCTGCTCCGAAGATGATCACATTGGTCTTAGCCCGGGAAGGATTTTTCATCTCGAAATAGAGGGCTTTGAATACAAAGCGTGAGCTGAGGAGGATAAAAGTCGAGCTCATATACTCGATCACAATGATGGAAAAGGGGATGATAAACAGTTTCTGACTCATCCAGGTACAGAGGTTGGTACAGCAGAGAAAGACGGTTCCGATAGTCAATACGGCAAAAAGACGGGCGGCGTCTTTGGAGCCGGTATAGCGGACAATCCCCATATACGTCTTGCTCAGGTAAAAGCTGAAGAAACGGGTGCCGAGGACATAAGGGAAAACGAGGGCGAAACTATCGGATTCTACCTTGGGAATACGTGCAAAGTTGAATCGCAGGAGGTAGGCAAGGACAATGGAGAAGAAACAGATGAGCAGATCGATACACAGAATGATCCAGCGAGGCCGGTTATTTTTAAAGAGGAGGTCTGCCATGTGTTATACATCAAAAATACGAATTCGCCCGCAATTGTAGCTGATTAATTATCTTTGTCACCGAAACTCATGCCTAAAATCCTGTTTATTGCTTCACATCGGCCAAAACGCTCTCCGAGTCAGCGTTTTCGGTTTGAACAATACCTGGAGTTTTTCGGACAACACGGGTATGAATGTACCTACTCTTATCTTATCTCAGAGGAAGATGACCGGATGTTTTATCAGCCCGGAAACCTGAGGAGGAAAATTTATTTTTTTCTGAAAAGTGTCTGGATTCGCTGGAAGGATGTGCGGCGATGCAATGATTTCGACCTTGTTTTCGTTCAAAGGGAGGCGTTCATGACAGGTTCCGTGTATTTCGAAAGGCGCTTCAGCCAATCCAGGGCAAAACTGATCTTTGACTTTGATGATGCCATCTGGAAGCTGGATGTGAGTGAAGGCAATCGTAAATTCGGCTGGTTGAAGAACCCAGGCAAAACAAGCAGTCTGATTGCATTGTCCGACCAGGTGATTGCTGGAAATTCCTACTTATACGCCTATGCCAGGCAGTTCAATCCGAAGGTTACGCTCATTCCGACGACAATTGATACCACCCGCTTTCTGCCAGCTGCGGCCCGGCCCGAGCCCTCCTGTATCCGTATTGGATGGAGTGGCAGTCATACAACCATCAAACATTTTGAGTATGCCCTTCCTTTCCTGATTGCATTAAAGAAGAAATATGGTAACCGTATTTGTTTCAAAGTGGTAGGAGATCCCGATTATGCATTTCCGGAGTTGGGGATAAAGGGCGTTGCCTGGTCGGAAGAGACCGAGGTGCAGGAGCTGGCCGACATCGATATTGGTATCATGCCTTTGCCGGATGATGAGTGGGCCAAAGGCAAATGCGGTCTGAAAGGCCTTTCTTATATGAGTCTGGAAATTCCAACGGTCATGTCACCTGTAGGAGTAAACTCCGAAATCATCCGGGATGGAGTTAATGGTTTTCTGGCCGATACCGATGCTGCCTGGATCGATACGCTCAGCCGGTTGATTGAATCGCCGGCACTCAGGAAGCAGTTAGGCAAGGCTGGACGAGTAACCGTGGTGGAAAGCTATTCTGTTCTCAGCCAGAGACAAACCTATTTGAATCTGTTTGAAGCCCTGGTAAAGCCTTCCGGTCCGGATGGAAACGACTGAGGATCTGCTCTCCCTGTATCTTTGGTAATATTTATCCCCATTTTCAATGCAGATTGCCTCTAATTTCTATTTTTGCATTCCTAAAAGGATACTATGAAAAACACAGCCTTGTCCGCAATACACCTCGCACTCGGAGCGAAGATGGTCCCATTTGCAGGGTATAACATGCCCGTATCTTATTCCGGGTTAAACGACGAACACCTCGCAGTAAGGCAGGCCGTAGGTGTTTTTGATGTATCCCATATGGGAGAATTTATCCTGAAAGGTCCTCATGCGTTGGATCTCATCCAACGGGTGACATCCAATGATGCTTCGGTACTGGTGGATGGCAAGGTGCAGTATTCCTGTCTCCCCAACGCTACCGGTGGTATTGTAGACGATTTACTCGTTTACCGGATTGATGCGGAAACCTACCTGCTTGTTGTGAATGCCTCCAATATAGAAAAAGACTGGAACTGGATTGCTTCCCACAATACAAAAGGGGTGGAGATGAAGGATATTTCCGATCAAACATCTCTGCTGGCAATACAGGGCCCCAAAGCCTTAGCTACACTTCAAAAGCTCACGGCGGTAAACCTGTCGGATATTCCCTATTATGAATTCCGGAAAGGTACATTCAACGGGGTAGAGCAGGTGTTGATTTCCAATACCGGGTATACCGGAGCCGGAGGTTTTGAATTGTACTTCCCGAATGAGACTGCAGAAAAAATGTGGAATGCGATATTTGAGGCCGGCAAAGAATTTGGCATTAAGCCGGTGGGATTGGGAGCAAGAGACACGCTCAGACTGGAAATGGGCTTTTGCTTATACGGTAATGATATTGACGATTCCACTTCCCCTATAGAAGCCGGACTGGGCTGGATCACCAAGTTTACCAAAGACTTCACCAACTCCAAAGCGTTCAAGGAACAAAAGGAAAAAGGAGTGGATAAGAAACTGGTGGGTTTTGAAATGATTGACCGTGGAATACCCAGGCACGACTATGAAATTGTAGACGCTGCCGGGAATACCATCGGGAAAGTAACATCCGGTACCCAAAGTCCTTCTCTGCAAAAGGGAATAGGTATGGGGTATGTGCCGGCTTCCTTGGCTAAAGCCGATTCGGAAATATTTATCCGCGTAAGAGATAAAAATTTGAAGGCGAAAGTGGTTAAAATACCTTTTTTTAAGAATTAGCTTCCGCTGAACCTGTTTTTGGTAAGTGGCTGCAAACCGTGCCTGTTCAGGTAATGGGTCTATCCAACTGAGAGAAATGAAGGGAATCCTTCCTGAAAAAAAATTGCTTGTTGAAGTATGCCTCTCACCGGGCTTATACCCTTCTTACCACCGTGAAAATTCGGTGGTGGTTGTCATAGATATTTTCAGAGCGACTTCGGCTATCTGCACCGCTTTTCAATACGGGGTGGAACAGATGATTCCGGTTGCCGGGTTGGAGGAGGCGGCTGCATACAAAGCGAAAGGATACATGGTAGGTGCCGAACGCAATGGAGTGGCGCTGGAAGGCTATGATTTTGGCAATTCTCCTTATAGCTACATGACGGATAATATCCGGGGTAAAACGATTGTTATATCAACCACTAACGGAACCCAGGCCATTGAGGCGGCTCGTGGAGCAGACAAGGTGGTTGTCGGCTCTTTTCTCAATTTTACGGCACTTTGTACCTGGCTGAAGACCCAAGAGAAAGAGGTGATTTTGCTTTGCTCGGGCTGGAAAAACCGGTTCAGTATGGAGGACACGCTTTTTGCTGGAGCGGTTGCGGAAGAGCTGAGTAAAGATGCTGCCACATTTAAACTGGGTGATGCCGCCCTGGCAGCAAAGTATATTTTCCAATCAGCACAGAAAAACCCATACCGCCTCCTGCATGGTTCTTCTCATAAAGAACGGTTAAGTAAACTGGGACTCAAAGAAGATATCAAGTATTGCCTTTCCCTCGATAAAACAACGGTCATTCCAATCCTGGAAGGTATCGCCCTCGTAAAAATGAATAACTAAGGCTTTCTCCGTTGCTTTATGTTTTAATTTGCATGTTTCATATAACGTACATTTATTTTTACCTTCGGCTCCTGTAAAAGAAACCGAATGAGGAAAGTGTGTCAATTCGTAGTGTGTGTACTAATGGCCGAATTGCTTTGTTCTGGCCTCAGTTGCTACCAATGGGGATTCTATGCTCATCGGCGTATCAATGAGATGGCTGTATTTACGATGCCCCCAGCATTGATTGGTTTTTATAAAAGGCACCTGAATTATCTTTCCCGCCATGCCAGTGATCCGGACAAAAGAAGGTTTGCCGATCCGTCAGAACCCTGCCGGCATTTTTTTGATTCCGAATATTATGGTGCTCCCGTTTTTGATTCTATTCCCAGAAAATGGCAGGAGGCAGTGTGTAAATATGGGAAGGATTCAATGAAGCGTCATGGGATACTTCCCTGGTATATCGAACGTCTGGTTCACCGGCTTACTCTTGCCTTTCAGGAAGGCAATACGGAGCGGATTCTGCATTATTCCTCCGACCTGGGGCATTATGTTGGCGATGCCCATGTGCCCTTACATGCGACGCGCAATTATAATGGACAGTTTACCGAACAATTGGGTATTCATGCCTTCTGGGAGTCTCGCATTCCTGAATTGAAGGGAGAGGCTTACGATTATTTTGCAGGTAGAGCGGTATATCTGGAACACCCTGAGAGAGAAGTCTGGATCGTGTTACAAGAGAGTTATTTGGAGGTCGATTCCGTCCTGGCAATCGAAAAGAGTCTAAACGACCGCTTTCGCGCGGATCTGAAATTCAGCTATGAAAGTCGGGGTGGGGTGTTGCAAAAGACATATTCGTTTGCCTATACAGAAGCATATAACGACGCGCTTGGCCACATGCCAGAGAAGAAGCTGCTGCAGTCCATACAACTCTTAGGAAGCTTGTGGTATACGGCCTGGGTGAATGCCGGCCAGCCGGAAATGAACCAGCTTGGTGGTGAAATGTCTGCTGACAGCCTTACAAATGCTGGCAGAATGGATGAAAACAAGGTTTCTGACCACCTTCTGCCCGCCCTGCCTGGTCATTCTGAATAAATGATAAAAGAGCTAATGAAATACATTACATTCTCTGTTAAGTATTTCATATAGTATACATTAGCAAGTTAAAGAGTCGACCAACTGCATGGCACACCTCTATCCGTATTTATACTTAATTTTTACGTGACAGCACTAAATTCCTTGACATTGCTTGCAGGGGGCAATATATTTGTCCCGCAGAAGAGAAAAAAACTTGCCTTCCGGTAAGTTCGGAATGAGAAGGGGAGAGGATATCTGAAGGCGCTATGCAACAGCGCATATTTGAAAGATACCGTGTCTGCATTACCTGAACTTTCGTATTGAAGTTTGGAGAGAGTGTGTTTATGCACCCGGGGGAGAGGTATGTCCTGCCCTGAATAATATTCAAGAACAAAAAAAGCAATTAAAATGAAGACAAATCTACATCACGAAGTAAGCCCGACAGAATTCAAGACTTCCCTCCTCAGGGCATGTAACCTTAAAGAATCCTGTTGTGATTTAATTAATTGAATTATTTGAAAGTTCCATGCTTTGCTTTAAATACAATTCATACAGCTTGAAAAAAGTAAGTATATATAAAAATGAATCTTAAAAACTGATTGAATATAGTCCGATCAATGATTGAAACTTAAGCGGTAGTAAACTCAAACAATTTACACTTTAAAAAAAACGAAAATGAAAACAATTTCTAAAATAAGTCTGGTTGCATTGTGCCTGGCAGGACTTGGGTCCAATGCACAGATCATTAATGATTTTTACCATGTAGGCGGATTTCCTGCTGATCATGAGCTGGGCTATAAAGTGATCACATCTTCGGCTTCCGAACTGGCTGCCGATCAAAATTATGTGGTTGCCGGAGTTGCTCAGGCCAGCACAATCGGAGAAACCCAATATTTGGCGTTGTCCAAATACCAACTGGACGGAACACCTGTTTATCACAAAACCTTCCTTTTGAATACTCCTACTCCAAATACTTCGGTGCAGGTAAAAGGGCTCACTGAAGCTATCAATGCCAAAGTGAATGGTTACGGTGTATTGGCTTATACCACTGCTGCACCCGCACAAAGCGTACTGCTTCGTACAGATGAAAATGGTAATCTGATGTGGCAGGCAGCGGTTGGAAGTGAAATCGCTGGCGGTGTTGCTTACGATTATGATCTCAACCGTTTCCTTGTATTGCAACGTCATCTGAGCGGTGTATCTGCCGATTTGCAACTGGTTGTTATTGATGCCGACAACGGTACTGTAATTACAACCCGTAACTTTGACGGATTCCAAAAGAGTGATGACGAACCAGCCGCCATCCTGTATGATGGTCCTCAAAAAAGCTATATCCTAGTAGGTACTTCTACAATCAAGACCATTATCGGTTCTGAGGTTCAAGTAATGCTTACCCGTACTTCCAACACCGGTGCATTGATTTACACCCGCACTATTGGATACTTTGGAATAGCACATACTGCAGTGGATGCAACATTGCTTCCAAATGGTTTCAATACTCAGGTGGCTATTGGCGGTTTGGTTACTGGTACAATCAATGCTAAATTGTACACCAGACAACCTGCTTATACCCTGGTTGATGCCCGTACCGGTTCTATGGCTAATGTGAATGTTATCCGTAAGACCTTTGACCTCAAAGGTATTACCTTCCTGCCAGGTGCTTCTTCTTTGGCTGTAGTAGGAAACCGCGCGTTGGTTCCAGCCCTCCTTGGAACAGAATCTAACCTGTTTGCAATTGATCCTACTGATCCTGCAATGGTTGGTTCCATTCACCGCTACAATCAAGTGTTCAGTACCTTTGCATTCAACAACATTGCTGTAGGTCCTGATCCAGCTAATTCCCTCGTGTCTGTGGGTTCACACCGTTTCCCTTTCCCATTAGCCGGATCTCCTGCCGGAGAAAACTACAACTGGCTGACCACTGCTGATGCACAAGGCAATGGTTCTTGCGACGTGGCAGATACTCTTTCTGCTTTCGCTTTCCCAGCTCCAACTCTATCTAATACCATCAACTCCGTTGCTTTCTTGAGAGCAGCAGTTCGTGTTGAAGAAATTGATCAAACAGAAGATATGGTGAATGCTTGCGACCTACCTTTCCGCAAACCAGCCTCTTCCGTATCAGTTAATTCAGTTGCTGATTTCCGTCTATATCCAAACCCTGCTAACGATCAAGCTACCCTTGAATACTCTGCAGGACAAAATGATGAAGTGATCCTTAACCTCATGGATGTGACTGGACGGGTTGTTTCCAGCCAAAAACTGGCTAGCGGTGACCACAATACCACTGCTATCAGCCTTGCTGGTATCGCTTCCGGAGTATACTACTCTGATCTCCGGATAAATGGACAAAGCGTTCAAAAAGACAAGCTGGTCGTTCAGCACTAAGCATTAACTTCCGCAAAGTTACACGCATTGATCTGCTATATTTTAAACCTGTCGTCTGGAAAGACGGCAGGTTTTTTTGTCAGTATGCAACTGCAACCTCTGTTTTTTTGATAAGAGTATATTCTTAATTTTGTAACTCATCCGGAAACTCAAGTGAGTTCGTCAATTAACCGTATGTCAGGAACCATGAAGCATTCCATCCTATATTCAGGAGTTTGGTTATTTTTTGGGGCAACTGTTTTATATGGACAAACCCCTGCAATTCCGGCCAATTCATTGGTTGTGATAGATCTACCTGATCATAGCCGCATGGCAAATGTGCAGGATACCAACTACACCCGGGTACTGGATGGTCTTTATATTCCTACCCGTTACCCGGTAACCGAATCTTTTAGGGAGGTGGCCTATGTAGGCAATATGGAAGATGTGAAATTGCTGAAGGTAAACTCGGTCAAACCATTGATGCTCATCAGTTCGAAAAATTTTCCGGTTGAAGCTTTGATTGACAGTGTACTAGAAGCGCATAAACAAGCCCCGGACTACCCCAGTTATGTGAAGCTTCCCTTTGTCCTGAATGGAAAGGTGCTAGAATATGCCGAGCGTCAGAAACTGTTGCCTAAACTTTCCTTTAGCAGTCTTACCGGAGTGAAATACCTTACTCCTGAGGAAACCCGGAAAAAATATGAAGATACCCCTTTCGGTATAGTCGAACTGACTTGTCCAAGCTGTAAACCTTAACAATACTTAACCTGTTAACCTCAATAAATTATGGTACTCGACAAAATTGAAAATGCAAAAATGTACGGAAAGCTAAGCGTGCGGCTTGCAAGCGCATTTGAATACATCAGGACTACTAATCTGGCATTACTGGAGCCGGGAAAATATGAAGTAGATCAGGACGATATTCTTGCTATCATGAGTGAGTACGAGACAAAGGATCTGAAGGATTGCTCCTTGGAAGCGCACCGCAAATATATTGATATACAATACATGCTTTCGGGGACAGAACTAATCGGGGTGACTGCTCTTGAAGGACAGGCACCTACTAAGGCTTATGATGCAGCAGAGGATTACGCTTTATATAAAGAAGAAGCCTCGTACTTTAAACTGGAGCCAGGAAAATTTGCAATTTTCTTTCCGGAAGATCTGCACATGCCTGGCCTGCAGCTGGGTGGACCAGGTAAAGTCAGAAAACTGATTATGAAAGTTAAAGTGTAATCAGGCACTCACCACTTCGAAAGGCAATTTTACCATCTTGGCAAATTCCACTCCGTTATCCTGCATGTCTTCATCGTCGGCATCGTGAAGCCAACGTATAGTCAATTGATCGGTGAAAGGTTTGAGGCTCTCTATTTTCATCAGCAGGTCGTAAATATTCTTCAGGGAGGAGGAGGTCACATAGTCCAGGTGGAATGTGAACACAATATTCCGTTTTGCCGTTTTGGGTGAGTTGGAGTACAGGAAATGTAGATAGCTCCCGAAATCGTCGATCCATTTCAGAAGCGGGGCATAAAACTGCCTTGCATCTTCAGGGCTGGATTCTCCTTCGATTTCGAACTTGAAATTGACATGATCCAATAGGACCCTGGGAGTAAATTCTGTCTTATCCAAGGTAATCGCGTTCATACTTTTATTTTTAAGGTTGTTCTAAGGTTGAAAAGAGATGTTGACTGATTCAGTTCTTTAATCGTTACGGCATAAGTCAAGCCTGTTTTCATACGGATGGAAAGGAGGCCGATACCACTGGTTACTTCTTCGGTGAGTTCTGTGACCAGGATTTGTTGAAATTCTTCCTGCAGCTGTCCTTCATTCAGGCTATTGAGGTGTCTGATTCGTTCTGAAATCGTTGGCACATCACCGTTAAAAACCACATTGGAGATGCTTATATCTAGGTGCTCCGGATCCGGTTGTTCCAGTATTAGCAGAATTTCAGCTTCTGGTAAGCCTCTTTTTTTGTAATATTCGTGTGCATTCGTCAACAGTTCTTCCAGAACATATTGACAGCGCTTCCGTAGGGTTGAGCCCATACCCATCTCTGTCAGCTTGGTAGCTAAACCGGCCAGCAGCTCTTTTTTCTTGATGAAATCTATTGTGCCGGTATAATCGAGATACATTTCTTTAGGAAATATGTCTGT
>Ga0206975_1055_pt1 | contig 32926 bp, 31 predicted proteins | sample Alteio_BWOrgHeat_81_FD_152919 | JGI IMG/M metagenome (GOLD analysis project Ga0206975, IMG submission 152919) | Enriched cells from forest soil in Barre Woods Harvard Forest LTER site, Petersham, Massachusetts, United States -... | ecosystem: Environmental > Terrestrial > Soil > Temperate forest >... | reverse complement strand
TTGCGAGCCGCGGCTATCTCCATCTGCCGGACAAAACCCTGCTTCTGAACATCGTGCGGAGCGCCTTGGTGGTAGTAATCCAGCCCAATCTCCCCGCAGGCAATCACTTCAGGCTCGCCCAGCAGCCCATTCAGTTTTGCCAGCGCAGCCTCATTCGCCTCATCCGTATTGTGCGGATAAATCCCGGCACTCGTATAAAGCCTTGGCATTCCTGCCCCGGCAAGACCATCAATCCCATTGAACTCGCGGCAAAGATCAAGCGCCTGGTGCATCTGAGCCGGTCCCTCGCCAATACCAATGGCTAGCACCGCCCCAACCCCAGCCTCGCTTGTCCGCCGCAGCACATCGCCAAGTTCGCCAGCATACCGCTCGCTATCCAGATGAGCGTGGGAATCTACGAGCAAGAGAATCTCCGTTCGTTGTGCATAGGACTGTGACTCTGCCCATCCCTTTAAGGGCGTTAAGGACGAAATACCCGAAGACCGAGATGCGCCTCAAATGGACCAAAGTCCCGATCATTGTGCAGCAGCGCGAAATCCTGTTCGATACAGAAGGTCGCAATCAGGCAGTCGATCGTCTTGCGCACCGTAATACCGGACTTACGCAGTTTCCGGTAATTCTCCGCTGCTGCCACCGCCAGTTCCGAACCGCCAGTGTTGAAGACCGGAAACTCCAATAGACTTCCCCGGAAGCGATCGAACTGGGTCTGGCTGTCCACCCCCTGCAGGATTTCGCATAAATTCAGATTTGTGAGGCCGATCTCCTCCCTGCCGACTGCTCTCCTTAGCCATTGAGCTTCGGCAGTCGTTGTGCCGCGAAGCGCGTCTATCCACACTGAGCTGTCTACAATCAGCATCTGGGTCAGCGTTTACCGCCCGACGATTTGTGAGAAGGCTCCCCAGCGGTTCCCTGCCCGGCTTCGGCAGGCTTTTCATCGCAGAATCGTCCCTCTCGCATGGCATCCAGGTCGCCTTCCCACTGAATCTTGCCGAAGTAATCGCGTATGGCTTCCTGGCGCTTCAGCAGGATTGTCTTACGCATGCATGCTTCCACCGCAGCCCGCTTCGTGGTTGTGTGGGTCGCTTCCATTGCCTCATGCATTAACTCGTCATCAATCTCGATATTCGTCCGCACAGCGAAAACCTCGATGTGTAAGGATCGCACGATTTATGTGTACCGCACAATGTTCCTCGTGGCCGGGTAGTGGGTCAATTTCAGGTATGCCGGGGATTTATCCCCGGCATACAGACGGCAAAATGAACGCGGGCTTTAGCCCCTGAGGTAGATTTTTCCAACCTGACCCACTACCCGTAGCCGCTACTTCAACCGCGCCCCAACAGGAACATCCTCAAGGAACCCAGCCAGCACAGGAGCTCCCTGATCACCAATCGACGCCGCCAGCACCATGCCGTTCGACTCCAGCCCGCGCAGCTTCCGCGGGGCCAGGTTGGCCACAATAACTACCTTCCGCCCCACCAGCTTCTCCGGCTCGTAATACTGCGCGATCCCGGCCAGAATCTGCCGCTTCTCGTAGCCCAGGTCAACCTCCAGCCGCAGCAGCTTGTCAGCCTTGGGCACGCGTTCGGCCACCAGCACCTGCGCCACGCGCAGCTCCACCTTTGCAAAGTCCTCAATGCCAATCTGGACCACGCCTTCGTGCGCGCCCGGAGCCGCCCCATCCGTCGACGCGGGCGCGATAGGCACCTCAGGCTCAGGAGTTGTAGACACCGTCTCAGGCGGATTCGACTCCACCTTGACGACACAGGGCGTCGCCGTCGCCTCGCTGATCACGGGGGACGAGCCTACCAGTGACTCGCTCGCCGTCTTCGCGCCCGCATTGTTTGCCTGTTCCAGATTCTCCATTCGCTCCACCGCATCCTTTTCTGCCCGCGGGAACAGCGGCGCAGGCTCACCGAGCCGCGTGCCGGCCTGCAAGCCACCCCACACTATCGTCTTCAAACCGCCACTCTTCGCGGCCTCTTCAATCTCACCCAGCCCAAGCTGCCGCCACACCTTTGCCGCCGACTCCGGCAATATCGGATGCGCCAGCGCCGTAATCACTCGAATCGCCTCAGCCGCCGTAGCCAGCACCCGCGCCTGCATTGACGCATGCTCTTCTTCACTCGCTCCAATAGGCTTCTTCCACGGCGCCGAAGCCGTCAGGTACCCATCCACAGCAGCCACCAGCGACCACAGTGTCTCGAGCGCACGCGAAAAATCCATCGCCTCAAATTGCGCACTGAACTCAAGCACAACCCGAGCCGCTTCGCCATGAATCGTCGCCTCCGCTGCGCCCGTCGCCCCGGCCTCAGGCAACGTTCCGCCAAAGTACTTGTGAATCATGTTCACAACGCGGCTCACCAGGTTGCCATACCCATTCGCCAGATCGCCGTTGTACCGCTGCACCAGCGCCTCAAAAGTGAAGTTGCCATCGTGCCCAAAGCTGATCTCTCGCAGCAGGAAGTAGCGCAGCGCATCCGCGCCCAGCACCTCCAGCACAGTCTCAGCGCGCACAATGTTCCCAACCGACTTCGACATCTTCGCCCTGTCAAAGAGCAGCCACCCATTGGCAATCACTGATTTTGGCAGCGGCAGCCCCGCAGCCATCAGAATCGCCGGCCAGTAGACACAGTGAAAGCGAATGATCTCCTTGCCTACCAGATGCACATTCGCCGGCCAGAATTTCTCAAACTGAGCCTTGTCCTTCGCATCCTCGGAACCATACCCAACCGCCGTCGCGTAGTTCGCCAGCGCATCCATCCACACATAAATAACGTGCTTCTCATCGCCCGGAAAGGGAATGCCCCACGAAAAAGTAGCCCTGCTCACCGACAGGTCTTTCAACCCGCTGCGCACAAACGCAATCACCTCGTTGCGCCGCGTCTCCGGTTGAATAAACTCCGGATGCTCCTCGTAATACTCCAGCAGCCTGCGCTCAAACGCCGACAGCTTGAAGAAATAATTCTCCTCGCTGATCGTCTCGGTGATTCGCCCGCAATCAGGGCAAGGTGCTCCCGGAGCCACCTCGACATACGCCTCGTCCGAAACGCAATACTGCCCCGTATACGATCCCTTATAGATAAATCCGCGCTCCTGCAACTCAACAAAGAGCTTCTGCACACCGCGTATGTGGCGCTCTTCCGTCGTGCGGATAAAGTCGTCATACGTCAGCCCCATCCGGTCCCACAATCCGCGAAACTCCGTCGAAACCGTAGTCGCAAACTCCGCCGGGCTCTTCCCCGCCAGCCGCGCCGAGCGCTCGATCTTCTGTCCATGCTCGTCCGTCCCCGTCAGGAACCACGTGGCAAATCCCTGGCTGCGCCTGCGCCGCGCCACCGCGTCGCACACAATCGTCGAGTACGCATGGCCAAGGTGCGGCCGCGCATTCACGTAATAGATCGGCGTGGTGATATAGAAACTGCTGCCGGAGTGCTCCGGCGAATTCTGCTGATTGGTCATAATTTTGAAATTTGGGGAGTTGCAAAAGACTGCGTCGAACTTCGCCCGATAGAACTACCTCCATCTTAACTGATGCAAGCTTTAGGTCCCGTGCTTCATCCGCGCCGCCTGGACGGCCAGTCCCGGCAGGTCCCCCCTGATAAAATCACCACTGAAATCAGGGATTTTCCGAGGCTCACTCCGTGTATCTAGAACTACAGCAACGCCTGCTCGCGCGGCTCCGCGAAGTTATCAAAAGCAATTACGAGATCGAGCTTGGGTCCATCGCCATCGAGCAGCCGCCCGACATAAAACTCGGCGAATTCGCCTCTCCAGTAGCCTTTGAGCTCGCCCGCAAGCTGCGCAAGGCCCCGAAAATCATCGCTGCCGAGCTGGCTGATCTCCTGAATAACAGCCTCTCCACCGTGGCATTGCTCCTGCCCCCCGGCACCGAAGGAACGCCATCCGGCCTCTCCATCTCCCGCTTTGAAGCCGCAGGAGCAGGCTATCTCAATGTGCATGTCAACCGCAGCGTGCTCGCTTCCGCTCTCGCCGCTTACGACATTCAGCCCACCCCCAACTCCGGCCTCCACGTCCTCGTCGAACACACCAGCATCAACCCCAACAAGGCCGCGCACGTCGGCCATCTGCGCAACGCCATCCTCGGAGACACCTTCGTCCGCATCCTCCGCGCCAACGGCCAGAAAGTCGATGTGCAGAACTACATCGACAACACCGGCGTCCAGGTCGCCGACGTCGTCGTAGGCTTCCTGCATCTCGAAGGCAAATCGCTCGCCGCAATCCGCGCCCTCGTCGCCGAAACCACGCAGGACACCGACGCCCGAGAGCAGCGCTTCGACTACATCTGCTGGGACGTCTACGCCCGCGTCTCGCAGTGGTATGCCTCCGGCACTGAAGCCGAAAACAAAGACCGCAAAGCCCTCCGCTACGCCACGCTCCACGCCATCGAAGAAGGCAGCAACGAAACCGCCGCCGTAGCCGAGCTCATCTCCACCGCCGTCCTGAAAACGCACCTCGAAACCATGCAGCGCCTCGACATCGAGTACGACTTCCTCCCCCGCGAGAGCGAGATTCTTCACCTGAAATTCTGGGACCTCGCCTTCGAACAGTTAAAGCAGACCGGCGTCCTCTACTTCGAAACCGAAGGCAAGAACAAAGGCTGCTGGGTCATGACCCGCCCCGAAACGAGTAAGAGCGCGAAAGCCGTCGAAGAAGGCGCCACCGACGAAGACGCCAAGGTCGACGAAGATGCGAAAGTAATAGTCCGCTCCAACAACACCGTCACCTACGTCGGCAAAGACATCGCCTATCACCTCTGGAAGTTCGGCCTCCTCGGACGCGACTTCGGCTATCGCCCCTTCTACCAATACCCCGATCACGAGTGCTGGATCTCCACCGAAGACGGCGAGCCCACTCATCCCCACTTCGGCGGCGCGCAGGCCATCTACAACGTCATCGACTCGCGCCAGTCTGACCCGCAAGCCAACGTCATCCAGGCCCTGCGCGGCATGGGCCACACCGCAGAGGCCGACCGCTACACCCACTTCAGCTATGAGATGGTAGCGCTCACCCCGCGCTGCGCCGTAGACCTCGGCTACACCGTCTCTGAAGAAGACCTCGCCCGCCCCTACATCGAAGTCAGCGGCCGCAAAGGCTTCGGCGTCAAAGCCGACGACCTCATCGACAAGCTCATCGCCGCCACGCGCAAAGAGGTCGACCAGCGCCAGCCCGAGCGCCCTGAAGCCGAACGCCAGCGCATCGCCACGCAGATCGCCATCGGCGCGCTGCGCTACTTCATGCTCAAGTTCACGCGCGGCACCGTCATCGCCTTCGACTTCAAAGACGCGCTCAGCTTCGAGGGCGAAACCGGACCCTACGTCCAGTACGCCATCGTCCGCATCCGCAACATCTTCCGCAAAGCCGAAACCACTCCGGAAGCGGCGTTCGCGGAGTTAGCGGCGCTCGATCTTTCCTCTATGCTGCAGGATGCAGATGACATCTGGAGCATCTGGCTGCGCGCCGCCAAGCGAACCCTCACCCTCGACCAGTGCATCGCCACATCCGAGCCGGCCTACGTCGCCCGCCACGCCTTCCAGTTAGCGCAGGAGTTCAACAACTTCTACCACAAGCACCACATCCTCACAGAAGAAGACCCCGCCCGCAAAACCCTACTGTTAGCCACAGCAGCAATTGCCCTTCGCGAGTTAGTAACAACACTAAGCTGGCTGGGAATCGAAGCCCCCGAAGCAATGTAGCTGAATATCTTGTGTGCTAATAGATCAGTTGTGCAACTCTCGGCGTAATCGATCTATCGTCTGGAGCGATCTATCGGACTGCCATGAGATTGAGCCGTATGGCCTATCAGTTTTCTTCTCGAGCAAGACTACAAAGAGTGGCGCATCGGGCCACTTTTTGAATCTATTCCGTTTGCCCCGGAGCGCTGTGTCCCTGGCTAGGGACTCTGCCTCATCGAGATTGAGTTCGGAAGACGAACCTGTTTGAGCAGCAAGTATTTGAGCGACGGCGGCCCTGATCGACTGATTACTGCGTTGCTTCGAACGAGGAATATTCTTCCTGCTCGATTTAGCATTTTCGCCGTACACGTTTCGGCGATCGTGCTTCAGGCTAAGCAACTTCTTCCGTTCCGGATTTTTGATAGTGCTCATCGGTTTACTCTGTCTCAGAATAGCCTTTGTTTTGATTGAGTTCAACCGTTTAGTTGATTGGCAAGATCCGCCGGGTGCCGGGTGCCCCAGCCTCGCCACGCCTTTGTCTTTGTGGCTAGGGTGGGCCAAATTCGTGCGCAGCACGAAGGAACAGATTTCCGTCTCGATGATTCACTGTCGAGCAGCAATCCTGCTATCCTCGCGTGTATCCGAATTCACTTTTCTATCGAAGAGCCAGTTAATGAATAACACGGTTCGACATGTCGAGTACCTATTTCAAAATATGCTCGAAACATGCGGTTCGGAATTGAGAATTCGATACCCCGCCTTGAAGTTTCAGCTATGGAGCTATCCAGTTGGCTAAGGGTTGTTTTTCTAGCGACGAATGGCCTTCAATATCAGAGGAGAGTCTGTCAGCATTGCAGAAGGAAATACCGAACATGATCGGTGCTTTTTGCTCCGCCGTGAGCAGGGATCAATACTCGCCTCGTAGGAACACGGCAACCCTGCCATAACTCTCCAGAAATTTAGAATCGAAACTTGCCGGGTGCCCCGCCCTCGCCACGCACTTGTTTTCATCCGCGGTCCCCACGGACAGGTCTTCGTCCGTGGGGTGGTTGTGGCTAGGGTGGGCCTGATTCGTGCGCAGCACGAAGGAACAGACTTCCGTCTCGATGATTCACTGTCGAGCGGCAATCCTGCTATGCTCGCGTCTATCCGAATTCACTTTTCTACGAAGATGCGATTACCAACTGTTTTGGCCTTGATTTTACTCATGTCACCCTCCCTGTCCTTAGCGGAAACCTGCCGCGAGATTCACGGTCGAGCGGTGTTTTACTCTGGGGACGGACAATTGCGAATCTGGCATATCGGTACGCACCATGAGTTCTCGTTCTGCGCCGAATCCTGTGGCGATGATCGATCGGCAGACCTGCTCTTTCAATATCTCAAGCGGGACGGCAGTAAGCTCTTTACGCAGACTTCACCGTCTGTCCATTCGAGGGTTACGTCAAAGGTGCTGCGCAATACGCGACGGTTAAGCAAATTCGTCATGCGCGTGTGACGGATTGGTGATCGATTCGAATAAACAGTCAGTCTATTGGCTCCCGCCGCCTGATTTGCATCGAATTACCTTCTGTCGGCGCATAATAGAAAACAGAAATAGCCAACAAGCGGCCGAAAAGCAAAAAGAGTAAAAATAAGGCGCACATTAAAGTGCGCAAAAGTGGCATAAATTGCACCAAAAATCCCATGTATCTGATTCAATCCATTGCAGATACGGCAAAAACAAGGGTACCCCTACCCCCCCTCAGACTTTTGTTCGCCATATATTCGCCCAAAATCGTATGACAAGAAACGAACTGCCAAAGCCGATTCTCGACCCAGGACGAACTCGCACGAACCAAATGCGCTACCATTCCGTTCAGTGGCAAGAACACCTCCAATCCGCGTCCTCGTAGCCAAAGCCGGCCTCGACGGCCACGACCGCGGTGCAAAAATCATCGCCCGCGCCCTCCGCGACGCCGGCATGGAAGTCCTCTACACCGGCCTCCGCAAAACCCCGGAAAGCATAGTCCACGCAGCCATTGAAGAAGACGTCGACTGCATCGGCCTCAGCATCCTATCCGGCGCGCACAACGCGCTCGTCCCACGCATCGTCGCCCTGCTCCGCGACCAGAAAGCCGAAGATATCCTGCTCGTCCTCGGCGGCACCATCCCGCAGGCCGACATCCCCGCGCTCAAACAGCAGGGCGTAGCCGAAGTCTTTGGCCCCGGCACAACACTCGATGCAATCGTCAATTTTCTAAGGGAAAACGTAAAGCCCAGAACAGCCGCTCTGCAGCGCAGCAGCTAAGCGAAGCAGCTACTCCTGCTCCACCATCTCGCCCTGCTCATCGCGATCCATCACACGAATCGCAGACCGGATAGGCGCAGCATAGCGCTCCGGCATCAGGCATTTCTGCATGCTCGCGTCGCAGACAATGTGCACCGTCTCACCTTCCGCCAGCACCTGTTGCGGCTCTCGCGCAGTAGACGCGCGAATCACGCGATAGGCAAACTTGAGCAGCGAGCCGCGCAACAGAACAGGCCACGCATCAATCAGGATGATGTCGTCGTACCGTGCCGGCGCTTTATAGCGGCACGTCGCTTCGATAACCGGCAGAATGCACCCGTCCTCGATCTCCATCTGCTTGTAGTCAAAGCCCAGCGAACGCATAAACTCGACGCGGCCCAGTTCAAACCAGACCAGATAATTGGCGTAGTAAACCACACCCATCTGATCGGTTTCTGCATAACGAACTCGTAACTCGGTCACGATAGACATTCGGCAACTTTCTCGCTGTTTCTACAATTTCAAGTGCGTCAGGAAAGGCAGCTTCGATATGTCGTTGAAGATGACATACGCCGCGAAAACCAGGATCAGCACAAAGGCCACCTGATAGATCCGCTCCTTGATCACAATGTTGATGTCGTGGCGCAATACGCTCTCGATAAGCAGGAATAGGATCATGCCGCCATCAAGAATCGGGAATGGCAACAGATTCAGAATGCCCAGGTTAAGGCTGAGCGCAGCCATCACCTTAAACTTCGCTTCCCAACCCGGCGTCTCGGCAGCCATGCCGGTTTCCTGCGCAATGCCGATTGGCCCTGACAGCGTGCTCACCGACATCCGGCGCGTAACAACCCGCTTCAGCACTTCGAGAATCAGCAGTGAGTTCTCGCGGTTGAATTTGGCCGACGCCGCCAGTGCCTTCGGCAGCGGCATCTGTTCCACACGCGACGGAGGTGGCGTGCCGGTAAAACCGATGCGCCAGGCAGAGCCTTCAGTTGCTGCATCCAGCCTTGGCTGCACCACAATCGTCGAAGTCTTGCCGCCGCGGCTCAGTTCCACCGTAACCGGTGCGCCCTTGCGGTACTGCAGGTAAGAGATGATCGTCGGCGTGCCATGGAAGGCATGGCCATCGATAGTAACGAAGGCATCGCCCGGTTGAACGCCTGCTGCCGCAGCAGGTGAACCGCTCGCTACGCTGTTCACAACCACCGGTCCGGGCTGAATCACCGGCAGCAGCCCAATCTTGTCCAACGCCGCCTCAGGTGACTTCGTGGTGCCAGTTCCATCCGCCAGCGTCATCTTCAGCGGCACGCGCTGCCCATCACGCAACACGGCCAGCCACACCATGTGGCTCATGTTCTGGCTTTGCAGGTTCAGCGCCGAGTGCTCGTAGACCTGCTCCCAGGTCGGATTTTCCTGCCCATCGAAGTTGACGATGGTATCGCCCGGCTGTAGCCCGGAGATAGCCGCAGTCGAGTCCGGCAGCACCCAATCGAGCTTGATCGCCTGATCTTCATACAGCGGCACTTCGTTGTGCAGCATGTAGAAGGCGGTCATCAATCCCAGCGCCAGAACAAAGTTGGCACATGGTCCTGCCAGTCCAATGATGATCCGCTGCCAGCGCGGATGCGAGGTCAGCGCACCGGGATCGCTCTTCTGCGCGGCAATGGTTTCGTGATCGGCGCCATCGAGCGACAGATTCTCGCCCGGCATCGACTCACCCGTCATCTTGACGAAGCCGCCAAGCGGCGTCGCTCCAATGCAGTAGTCCGTCTCGCCAATCTTTATGCCAAACAGCCGTGGCGGAAACCCGATTGAGAACTGCTCAACCCTCACTCCGCAAAGCTTTGCAGCAATAAAATGGCCGAACTCATGGACCAGAACCATGATGCCCAGCACGATGAGAACAGAGATGAGATCGACAAGAAATGTGTGCATAAACGCGCGTGCAATACCTCAAGCCCGGCTGCGGGCAACTATGGGGGTGGACAGCAAAGCAGAGCTACACGCGCATTGCAGCCGCGGAGATGACTTCGCGAGCCCGTTCACGCGCCTGAGAATCGGCCTCCAACACCCCGGCAATCGTCTCGGGATGGTGGGCGGGAGTCTCTTCCAGCACCTCTTCTATTGTACGCGGGATACCGGAAAATGGGATTCCCCGCCGTAGAAAGGCTTCCACCGCAACCTCATCTGCAGCATTGAGCGCAATGCTGTGCGCCCCGCCCGCCTCAGCAGCTTCATAGGCCAGCCTTAGGCAGGGGAACCGCGCAAAATCCGGCGGTTCAAAGTCCAGCCGCGAAAGCGTCGCCAGATCAAAGGTCAGTGACGAGGCAGGCCGTTCCGGATAGGCAAGGGCATACAAAATGGGCAGTCGCATGTCTGTCACTGAAATCTGCGCCAGAATCGAACCATCCACGTACTCCACCAGCGAATGCACCGTCGACTGCGGATGCACCGTCACCCGCACCTGGCTGGGCGGCAGATCGAAGAGCCGGCAGGCCTCGATGACTTCAAGGCCCTTATTCAGCATTGTCGCTGAATCGATCGTGATCCGTTGCCCCATTACCCAGGTAGGGTGCTTAAGCGCTTGTTCGGGCGTGATCTTCGCGAAATCCTCCAGCGGAAGCTGGCGAAACGGCCCGCCGGACGCGGTAAGCCAGATCTGCTTTACTTCGTTCCGCTCCCCTACTCGCAGACACTGGTGAATCGCATTGTGTTCGGAATCGATCGGCAGCAGTGGCACATTTCGCAGGCGCGCATCCCTGGTCAGGATTTCCCCTGCCGCAACCATGCACTCCTTGTTGGCCAGGCCTATCGGCTTTCCAGCCAGAATCGCCGCATGCGTCGCCTCGAGCCCAGCTACTCCGACAATCGCCGAGACGACAAAATCCGCCTCCGGATGCGTCGCACAGGCCACGCTACCGGCGGTACCCCAAATTACCTCTACCCCGGTAATGCCCTTCTCGCGCAGACGGCGGGCAAGCTGACTCGCCAACTCTCCCGTCGCAAGCGAAATCATCCTGGGCCGCCAGCGTTCAACCTGCTCAAACGCGGCTTCGATATTCCGTCCAGCCGCCAATGTCGCCACCGAATATCGTTCCGGGTAAGACTCAACGATGGAAAGAGTGCTCTGGCCGATCGAGCCGGTAGAACCGAGAATGGCAAGCCGTTTCAAATCAGTTTCCAAACCCAAAATCAGCCTTAGAAGTGCTGAACAACCTGAGCGTACCACAGCACCGGAGCCGCCAGAAGCAGCGCGTCGATGCGATCCAGAATGCCACCATGCCCGGGCAACAGCGTTCCAGAATCCTTCACTCCAGCCGACCGCTTCAGTCCAGACTCAGCCAGATCGCCCGTCTGTGCCGCCACATTGACCAACACGGCCAGCAGCAGCCAGTTCCAGATCGGTCCAGGAAAGACCAGCACGCTCAGTCCGTCATGCCCGGCCAGGGCATGCGCCAGTTCAATCAATCCGACCGTGGCCAGCAGGCTCCCGATCATCGAGCCCGCCGCGCCTTCCCAGGTCTTGCCCGGGCTCAGCCGTGGAGCAAGCTTATGACGACCCCATGTCCGCCCCACATAAAGGGCAACGGTATCTCCCACCCAGACAGCGCAGAGCAGGAAGATGACCAGCGATTTGCCATCCTCGGAGCTGCGCAGCGCCGGTACAGCCAATAATGTAAACCCTATGTAGACGAGGCAGAAGATCGCTGTCGCAGCGTCAATCAGCACTCTTTCCACCGGTCCATTAAAGGCGCAAAAAACAAACAACGCCAGCGACAGGGTCCCAAGCCCCACCGAAAGCCTGTCAGGCCAGAGAAACCAGATCAGAAACAAAAGCAAGATAGCCACGAGCACAGGTATCCGCGGTGTCTCGGCCCCCGCGGAATGGGCGATACCCAGATACTCCCAGGCGGCCAGCAAGGCCACCGCGCAGGTACCCAGAGCCATCAACCAGTCAGGCCCCAGGAGCACCAGCAAAATGACAACGGGAACTAAAACTAGAGCTGTAACTATCCTTTTCATCCAAAGCTGAGGATACACTGCCGGATCCGTCCAACTCGGCTGAACCCGCTCCGCTTCTATCAGCCCGTAAGCCGGGAATCAAACGCTATCGCACCGCGGCGCGCTCCTCAACGGCTCCATCTTGCTCTTCCGCCACATCTTCTTCGGCGCCCTCGCGCTCAGCCTCACCCAGGCCCCCGTATCGCCGCTCGCGACGCTGATAGGCAGCAATCGCCTCCAGCAGATGAATCCCCCGAAAATCCGGCCAGAAGCGCTCCGTCACGTAAATCTCCGTATACGCAATCTGCCACAACAGGTAGTTTGATATCCGCATCTCCCCCGAGGTGCGAATCAGCAGGTCAGGATCAGGCATGTGCGCCGTATACAGATGGCGGTGTATATCCTCTTCGGTGATGTTCTCGGGGCTGGTCCCCTTCTGCGCGATCTCACGAGACAGGGACCGAAAAGCGTCCACCATCTCCGAACGGGCTCCATAGTTCAGCGCCAGCGTCAGCGTCGTTCCGGTATTTCCTGCCGTCGCCTCGGCTGCCCATTGCATCTTGTCACGCACTTCAGACGGTAATTCGCGCGTACGGCCGATGTACCGGATACGCACGTTGTTGTCCATCATCCGCTGCAGATTGCTCTCTAGATAGCTCCTGAGCAGCCGCATCAGAAAGCTGACCTCAGCACGAGGACGGCGCAGATTGTTTTCCAGGGAAAAGGCGTACAGCGTAAGCCATGGAAGCCCGATCCGCGACGCCGTTTCCGTCACCAGCTGAACACTCTTGGCCCCTTGCTGATGGCCTAGAAAGCGCTTCAGCGACCGCGCTCCGGCCCAGCGTCCGTTGCCATCCATGATGATGGCCACATGCTCTGGAAGCCGTGCAGGCGTCAACTTGGCGTAGACGGCGCGCTCTTCAGGCGTAAGTTCATTGATCCGCGACGTGGCCGTCAAATACAAAGTAAGCCTCTTGCATGCACCAACGCAGCTTTGACGCTAGCACAAGCGCCTGAGGGTCGCAATCCACCGCATGAAACCGCGCGTGCAGAACTGAGCGCTCGCAGATTCCTGTGAGGCCAGTGCGACGCGATGCCCAAAACCGTGCCGGAATTATCGACGCAGGCGCCCGCCGGAAACTAAGCCGAGCGCCGTTTTCCCATCAAGGATTCCCTGGCCCTGTCGCGCGCATGATTCAACAGCATTGACCGCTGAAGCGCCTCCAGGTTCGGCAGAAACTGGGCAATCTCAGCCAGAAATGGATCGGCCAGAATCTCCGCCACTTCAGAGTCGCGACGGCTGCGGCCATCGCGCACCAGCTGACAGATGTCCACCTCCAGCGCTGTGGCCAGCCGCTCAAGAGACCCAAGCGTCGGAATCGCCTTGCCGTTTTCGATCTTGGAGATGTAGGTCCGGGGAACCTGCATGCGCCCGGCCAACTGACGCTGACTCAGGTGACGCGCCTTGCGAATCTCCTTCACCTGGGCCGCTACCCGCAATCCGGCGTCCTGGCAATCTGCCGGACTCTCGCTTTGAGCGACGACTTCGGTGGGGGCTGGTGCTTCTTCCATATCCAGCGCTTTGTGGCAGCGCCGACACATAGAGTTGCTGGTTCGGAACTGCACCAGCAGACAGTGTTCACAGCGCAAAACTTCGCGCACCGAGGTAAGGGGCATTGTGACCACGGTTGTTGCCATAATTTGTTTGCGGAGGCCAGAGCAGGGCGTCCTGTGTAGCATCCTGGTTCGCCCCTCCCTACGGGAGTAACTCCCCATTCCGCTACGTCAAGAGTTACTGTCAACTGGGGGAACCATAATTGTCAAGTGAAAAACTGTGCTCATTCGGAAAATATCCGTATGAAACCCGAAGAAACCCTGCAAAACGCGAACCATACAAAGCAACATCATTGTTTTCAGCGCAGACTCCAATCAGCCACATGACCGATAATGAGTCACGAATATGAGCATCGATGCAATCACATCCACATACGATCGCGCCGCTGCATGGGCGCTGCTCACCGAATGGACACAAAGCGAGAGCCTGCGCAAGCACGCCCTAGGCGTCGAGACATGTGTCGTGGCCTACGCTGAGGCTGAAGCCAACCGGCTCGGCTTGGCTGGCGCGGCTCGCGACGGGCTGCTGACGCTCTATGCCACCACTGCTCTGCTCCACGACTTTGATTACGAACGTCACCCGTCGCTCGAAGAACATCCCTTTGTCGGCGTTCGCGAACTCGAGCGGCTGGGCTGGCCTGAGGCGACGCGAACCGCCATTCTTGGCCATGCTGAATACTCAGGTGTGCCGCGCGTCTCGCATCTGGACAAAGTGCTTTTCGCCTGCGACGAGCTCTCCGGATTTCTGACCGCCTGCGCCTTGGTCAAGCCGACCAAAGCCATCGCCGACGTCGAACCTGCAGGCGTACGTAAAAAGCTCAAGGACAAGGCCTTCGCCCGCGGCGTCAATCGCCAGGACGTGATTCAGGGTGCAGAACAGCTAGGCGTTGATCTGGACGCTCACATCGCCTTTTGCCTGGCTGCGATGCAGCGTCGTTCAGCGGAATTAGGCCTCTAACTCAGCGATCCAATTGCGGCATCTACACCGAGCCTGAAGTGGTAGCAGGGCTGCCTCCAGCTGGTCGCTCACTTGGCACTTTCGGGCCATTGAGCGCGCCTATCAGTAACGTTACGCTCAATCGCATGACTCAGTTTGACGCAACCATGCCAGAGCTGCGATACCGCAGCACCAAGAGAAAGGTGGAACCACCCAGCTCGATCCCAGGCGAGCAACTTGGCTCCGCGGCAGCGTCTTCCATCTCAGCAGAGGGAAACGTAGAGAAACCAGCCAAGCGCAAGGTTGCCAAAAAACGCAAGCGCTCAGAAGTCATCGCCTCCTGGTGGCCGGTAGGAGTAGGCCTTTTCTTCACCGGCTTTGTGCCTGAGTGGCAAGCCATTGCGGAGCAAGCGGGAATATGGGCGCTTCGTGCCACCTTCCCGCTGACCCTGCTCGCCGGGCATAGTCAGAATCTCTTCGCAGGCCAGATCTCTGTCAGCCTGCCTCAGGCCGCGCTCTTTCTTCAGCTGCCGCTTGAGGGCCTGCTCGTCAAGCTCACGATCGACAGCGGCAGGGGACTCAGAGCCGGTCTATGGGTGCTCTTCGTCCTGCACGTACTCGCTGTTTTCGCACTCTGGCTGCTGAGCTACCTCGCGCGATAACCGGCTTTCATCAATAGCTCCAATATCTTCAAACACGTTTTGACGTGCTCGCAATGAGCCTATCCCGGCGTTTTGCAATCGGTGTATAACGGAAGTTCAAAGCTCGGGGGTGTCATGAGCCGTTTCCGTTACATTGAGGTCGAGTCTTCCAAGGGCGTACAGACCATAACGCTCAACCGTCCGGAGAAGCGCAACGCGCTCAGTCCTGAGCTGATCGATGAATTGACGCAGGTGCTTGAAGACACAGCCAGCTGCGATTGCGGCGTCGTTATCCTCACCGGAGCAGGCTCTGCCTTCTGCGCCGGCCTTGACCTCGAGCATCTGGAAAGCATGACGGCCCGCACCGTCGAGCAGCATCGGCGCGACTCGGAAAACATGGCCCGTGTCCTGCGCTCACTCTACGAATTTCCAAAGCCCATCATCGCCGCCGTCAACGGCCCGGCAATCGCGGGCGGCATGGGCCTCGCCACTCTCTGCGACTTTACCTATGCCACACCTGATGCCCGCTTCGGGTACACCGAGGTGCGTGTCGGCTTTGTGCCAGCTATCGTCGCTTCGTTTCTCTCCCGCCAGATCGGCGAAAAGCGCACCCGCGAACTGCTGTTGAGCGGTCGCATCCTCAAAGCCGACGAGGCCTGCCGCCTGGGCCTCGTCACGCGCATCGTGCAGCCCGAAGAGCTGATGCCTGAAGCACTCGCGCTCGCCCACAGCCTGCTGCACAACAGCCCTCAAGCCATGCGCGCCGTCAAGCAGCTGCTTGTCGGCCACACCGTCAATCAACTGGATGAAGAGATTGAAGACGCAATCGCAGCCAATGCGCAGCAGCGCTCAACAGAAGACTTCCGTGAAGGCGTCCGGGCCTTCCTCGAACACCGCCGCCCCGACTGGCCAAGCATTCACGAAAAAGTCTAGGGACTAGTGAACGGTGAGCAATCTGTGTGCACTAATCACTGTTCACTGACCACTCGTCCTCGCTAGCTCCGCAGCCCTAAGCTCAGCCACAATCACCGCAGCCGCAGCCCGCGCTTCATCGCTCCTGTCAGGTGAAAAGCTAATCGCCCCCACCCGTGCATGACCACCGCCACCGTATCGCTCGCAAACCTGCGCCAGGTTCACCATCGTCGCCGGGTCAGCCTTGGTCCACGGATTCGACCCCACCGCTACCTTGGTACGGAAGCTAGACTTCGAAAGGCCGATGGAATAGGTCGCATCCGGAAACAGGTAATACGGAATGAACTTGTTGAATCCTTCGAGCAGATGATCCGAGATATCGAAAAAGATCGTGCCGTCACGATACTCGCTGCGCTCACGAATCAGCGCAATCGCCTTCTGATGCGTTTCCAACAGCGGCGGCAGCAGCGAAGCCACAAACGGCTGCTCCAGCACCTCGGCCAGCGGCAGTTCCGTCAGCAGCGGAATCAGCCGCGGAATAAACGCCGGATCCTGCGTCGCCTCAATAATCAGCGTCAGCTTCATCGCCGGCGCGGCCATCTCCACCGCCGCCTCCGGACTTTCATACAGCGCCCCATCCACGATGTTCGCCCAGTGGATCAGCTCTTTCAGAGGAGCGGTATCGAAACCGAACTTAGTCTCTGCAATATGCGCCAGGTAGCCCGTGCAAGATGTGTAGGTGGGATCGAAAAACTTACGTTCTCCACACCCTGGATCCGCCTTACAAGCAAGGAAATTCTCATGATCAGCCGCAGTCAGAAACGCCGATTGGTGATGATCGAACCACCAGGTGATCTTGGGAGACGGCGAGTACTTGAAGTCCACAATCGCGTTTTCGTCACCCGTAAAGTCGCTCTCGTCAAAGAGAGCTCCGGCGCGATGCACCAGTCCGTGATACTCATAAGCAGCCCCGGAAGGCGCAATGCACTCACGATGAAAACGAGTGAACAGCGAAGCGGAGCAGGCCCCGTCAAAGCATTTATCGTGATAAAAAACGCGAACCCGCAACTAGCCTGCTCCCCGAAAAAGAAATTGCTTTGCCGACCACACAGCCGAGAGCAGCTGCAATGACCGAAGCTCTTAGCATCAGCGCCTCGGGTCGAAGTGTCAAGGCTCCCGCGCTACGGAACCGGCGCGGACTTCCCAGCGTAATCCAACCTATCCACAAATTCCCGCATCTTCTGTGGCATCATTTCAAGGAAGCCCAATGAACGACCCACAAGAACTCCGTCCGTCTGCAGACGTTGCCACCCAGCCAGCCGCCGACCCCATCATCCCATTAGCTCCGCCCCTCCAAGACCCAGCTGAAGTCCGCTTCCTCAAATACATTGTCCTCGGACCCCAGGGGTTGCGCGCCGGCTGGGCCGCTCTGCTCTTCATGCTGATCATTATTCTGACTATGATCATCTATGGCGCCGTCGGCTCCCTGTTTAAGGCAAACCCCTTCCATCAGGACCCTGGTCACGTAACTGCAGTCTCCACGGTAAGCAGCGAACTGGGCACTGTGCTGGGCATCATCGCCGCCATGGCCGTTCTCGCTCTCATTGAACGCCGCCGCATCGTCAGCTACTACCTCAACGGGCCGCGCAATCTGCTCCGTTTCCTTGCCGGAGCCGCAGGCGGATTCGTCGCCGTCTCCGCCCTGATCGGTCTCCTCTACAAAAGCGGCTTTCTTCACTTCGGCCCGGCAACCCTGACCACGCCACAGATCTTCCAATACGGAGCAATATGGGGCCTGGCTTTTCTTCTCGTTGGCCTCTCCGAAGAAGGCACCTTCCGCTGCTATTTCCTCTTCACCCTCGCCCGTGGCATGAACTTCTGGTGGTCCGGCGGCTGTGTCGCTTCCCTGTGCCTCTTTGCAGTCCTCAACCCGCAGAGCAACGGAGCGGGCGGAGTCTACCTCATGGCTTCCCTCGGCGTAATTCCCTGCCTGCTGCTGCATCTGAAAAGATCGCCCAGCTCCGGTTTCTGGCAGGCGGCGTGGTTCACCTCAACCGCGTTCGGCTACGTCCACACCTTCAACCAGGGCGAGAGCTGGATCGGCATCTTTTCCGCCGCCGCAATCGGCTTCATCTTCTGTGTAAGCATCCGCCTTACCGGATCAGTCTGGTTTGCCATTGGCTTCCACGGTGCGTGGGACTGGGCTCAGACCTTCTTCTACGGCACACCTGACAGCGGACTGCTCCCCGAAGGCCACTACCTCACCACGACCCCCTCCGGCGCAGTCCTCTGGAGCGGCGGCTCCGCCGGCCCTGAAGGCAGCATCCTGATCCTTCCCATCCTCGCGCTCATCCTGCTGGTGGTCGTGCTTATCTACGGCCGCCGGGGGCGACAGCTTGAATCTCCTTCCCCCGCGGCTCAGCCCCAGCTATCCTAAGCAGGCTGGAAAGCTGGGAGAAGAGTCCTTTGACCAAGACAAGACGCTGGCTACGACGTACTTTGTGGGCACTGACTGGAATCGTCGCTATTGTTCTTGTCCTCGCCGGCAGCGGCCTCTTCTGGCTGCGTCATGCAATGACCGTCTCGCTCCCGGTCGTTGATGGAACCCTGAAAGCTTCCGGCCTCGGAGCCTCCGTCACCATCCGCCGCGACGTCCACGGCGTACCGCACATCGAGGCTGCCAGCCAGAGCGACCTCGTCTTCGCCCAGGGTTACGTCACCGCGCAAGACCGTCTCTGGCAAATGGACATGCTGCGCCGCAACTCCTCCGGCGAGCTAGCCGAGTTGCTCGGAGCCCAGTTCCTTGCGCATGACAAGGCCCAGCGCGTCCTGCAGTTTCGCAATGTCGCGCAGCGTATTTACAGCAGCATGCCTGACGCCGACCGGCGACGCTACGAGCAATACGCTCGCGGAGTGAACCTCTACATTGAACAGAATCAAGACCACCTCCCCGCCGAGTTCCGCCTTTTGAATTACCGCCCCCGTCCCTGGACCGGCAGCGACTCCGTCCTCATTGGCCTCAACATGGTGCTGAGCCTCGATAATCACTGGGACGCTAAGCTCTCCCGTGAAAGCGTCACTGCGCGCCTGCACAACCCCAAACTCGAAGCCCAGCTCTACCCCACCGGCTCCTGGCGCGATCAGCCGCCAACCGCCGCCGTGGCCGACATGACCCAGCCCCATCCTCCTCCACAACAGGACGATGACCAGGACAACGATCAGACTCAGACTCGACTCCAACTCCCCTCAACATCGCCGGAAGACCTTCGCGCGCTGCGCCAGGCTCTCGGTGTTGCAGACTGCAACGGCTGCATCCCCGGCTCCAATAACTGGGTCATCGCTGGTAAACACACCGCGAGCGGCAAGCCATTGCTCGCCAACGACATGCACTTGGGCCTTACTGTCCCCAACATCTGGTACATGGCGGAACTCAACGCGCCCGGCCTCCACGCCGCAGGCGTCACCCTGCCCGGTGTGCCGCTGATCATCGCCGGACACAATGAACACGTCGCCTGGGGATTCACCGCCCTTTACGCCGACGTTCAGGACCTGTACATCGAAAAGCTCGACGGTAAAGGCAATTACACCGGCCCTGAAGACAACTGGCTGCCCCTTGCTCACACCCCCGAGACCATTCACGTACGCTTCGGCGCAGACGTCAAGCTCGATGTTCAGTTGACAGGCCACGGCCCGCTGATCAACACCATGCTTCCCCACGAACAGCGGCCAATCGCGCTCCACTGGACGCTCTATGACCCGGCACTGATCTCCATTCCCCTATACGAATTGAACACCGCCGCCAACTGGGAGCAATTTTCCAACGCTCTTCAGGCATGGTGTTTCCCTACACAAAACGTCGTCTACGCCGATGACGCAGGCCACATCGCCTATCACGCCGTCGGCAAGGTTCCGATGCGTCCCAACGGTCTCGTCGGCATGCCTATTCAGGACACGCATCACGAGTGGCAAGGCTATATTCCCTTCGATGATCTGCCTTACTCCGTCGATCCACCCTCCGGCCTGCTGGCAACGGCAAATGCCCGTGTCACACCCAACGACACCAAATTCCCCCTCACGCTGGAGTGGCCCGACCCCTACCGCGCTGAACGTGTCTACATCGACCTGCGTGGCCGCGACAACCTCACCCGTGACGACATGCTCGCAGTCCAGACCGACATCTACAGCGCGCTTGACCAGGAGCTTGCCCACCGCCTCGCTTATGCGATAGATCAAACTGCTCAAATTGCCCAGGCAGCTCAAACACCAGGCAAAGCCGCCGTCGATAATCGCCTCAAACAGGCTGCCGATCTGCTCCGCAGTTGGGACGGCCGCATGACAGCCGATTCGCCCGCAGCCTCAATCGTCTTCCGCACCCGTCAAGCCTTATGGCCTCTCATTCTGCAGCCCAAACTCGCCAACGCATGGGATTCCTACTCCTGGGCCGAGTCCAACTTCGCTGAAGAAGAGATCATCATGCACGGCAGTGCCACTACCGCCTCCACCTCAGGAGGCCCATCCACCCCCAGTGAGTGGTTGCCTCCCGATTTTCCAAACTGGGACGCCCTGCTTACCGAAGCGGTCCGGCGTGGCCTCGACAGCAGCAAAGCCCCCGACGATCTGGCCCGTTGGAAATTCGGATCCTGGCACGTCGTCGACCTTGAGCATCCCATTTTCGGTATGCTGCCGATCGTCAAGAGCTGGGCAGGTACAGGTGAGCAGCCCCTGGTCGGCGACAGCGTGACCATCAAGCAGGTAGGCCGTGCTTTTGGTCCCAGCCAGCGTTTCACTATGGACTGGAGCGCTCCCGACGCATCTACCGAAAACATCACCCTCGGGCAGAGCGGCAACCCTCTCAGCCCATGGTTCCGCGACCAGTGGCCGGCCTGGTACAACGGCACCACCTTTCCCCTGCCCTTTTCCCAACACGCCGTGGCATCTCAGACGGCTCATACCCTCCAACTGGTGCCCTAGTGGAACCGCCCGAAGTCGAATCGAGAATGTTCGGATCAAGACTTCGCGCAGCCTTAGCTAACCTGTCTGGCCTTATCTTTCATGACGGCGCTGTCCTGATCCCCCTCGCTGCGCTCATCGCCTGCCTGCCACGAGTCGTACGCGGCATCTCCTGCGGTCATGATTTCGACTTCCATCTCGACTCCTGGCTTGAGGTGCAACGCGCCTGGAGCCAGGGCGTCCTGTATCCCCATTGGGCGCAGAGCCCGGATTGGGGTGCAGGTGAGCCACGCTTCATCTTCTATCCGCCCATCTCGTGGATACTCGGCGCACTCCTCGGGTCCAGCCGTCATTGGCGATGGGTTCCTCTTGCCTTCACCTGGATCTGCCTTGCCTGCACAGGCCTCTCCACGCGCGCACTCGCTCGCCGGTTCCTTCCCGGCAATACAGCAACACTCGCAGGCGTGATCGCTACATCGGCTCTCTACGCGCTCTTCACAGCCTACGAACGCAGCGCATTCAGCGAACTAGCCGCTGCAGCCCTGATCCCGCTACTTCTCCTCTACGCCCTCGACCCCGGTTCCAGCCCCCTTGTTCGCGGTCCACAGCTCACTGTCCGCTGTTCACTGACACTTGCCGCCATCTGGCTTACCAACGCTCCCGCGGGCGTAATGGCCAGCTATCTTCTCGCCTACACCGCTGTTGCAGCCGCGCTTATCCTGCGGTCCTGGAAGCCAATCATCCGTGCCGCAGTGGCTGCCCCACTGGCGCTCGGCCTCGCTGCCTTCTACCTCATTCCTGCTGAGTGGGAGCAGCGCTGGATTGCCATCAGCCAGGTCATTGACGTCGGCATGAGGATCACCGACAGTTGGCTCTTTGCCCATCATCCCGGACCTGACATGGAACTGCACGACCACGTGCTTCGAACGGCCTCCATGATCCTGGTCTTTACCGTCTCGTCAGCCGTCATCGCATTTTTAATCTCCCTTCGCAAGGGAGTCTTGCCCAAAGCCACGCGCTCCTGGTGGATGCCGCTCGCACTGCTCATCCCCATTCTTCTGCTGATCCAGTTCCCTGTCTCCGCGCTTCTGTGGAAGCTGCCCAAGCTCGAGTTTTTGCAGTTCCCATGGCGCTGGCTCATCGTCCTTGATGTGCCTTTCGCCATCTTTGTCGCAGCCGCAATTCCACTCTCCACCCGGCGGAGCCGCATCATCGCAGGAATCGGCGTGATAGCCTCGCTGCTGCTCTGTGCCACTATCTCGTCTTCAGTGTTTTTTCAATTCTGCGATGAAGAAGACAACGTTAGCAACCAGCTCTCCGTCATTCGCAACGGCACCGGAGTCGAAGGCACCGATGAATACTCCCCATCCGGCGCCGACAATTCCCTGGTAGCCTCCAATTTGCCCGACGCCTGCATGGTCAGCAACCCACTTCAGAAGCTAGGTGAAAGTGACTCCGGCTCCGAACCCGATTGGTACCCCGAGCAGGGCTCTTGCGACGACACCTTCACGGCCCAGCTCTGGCAGAACGAGCACAGGCTGCTTCAGATCGATAGCGATCATGACGGCTTCATAGTCCTGCGCCTGCGCCGTTACCCCGCATGGAGAATTGCAATTAACGGCCAGCCAGCAGCCAACGCCGCAGCCCGCGAAGACGGCTTGCTGGTCCTCCCGGTTCGCGCGGGACCTTCTACGATCGACATCCGCTGGAGCACCACTCCCGATGCACTCTGGGGTCGCCGAACTAGCCTCCTCAGCCTCGCAATCCTTCTTACACTCACAGCCTCAGGAGCAGTCCGCCGTCGCAGCCTCAATCAGCAGCGAACCTAATCTTCTTCGCCTCAGCCGCCTTATCGCTCGTTCGTTTATCATCGAAAGAATGTCTTTAGGCACTAAGCCCGACGTAAAGTCGCTCATAAAAGAAGGCGCGGAACTCACCGATCAGGCTCTCGAAGCCCTCATTCCAAGCGCTGCAACTATCCCCGTGTCTATTCACGGCGCCATGCGCCACTCTGTCTTCGCGGGTGGCAAACGCCTCCGTCCGGTCCTCGCAATCCAGGCTGCTGCAACTGTGAGCGGCAGGGTTCCCGAGGGCATCAGCCATCTCGGCGCGGCGCTAGAGATGCTCCACACCTACTCGCTCATCCACGATGATCTGCCGGCCCTGGACAACGATGACCTCCGCCGCGGCAAGCCCACCTGCCACGTAGCATTCGGCGAAGCCACTGCCATCCTCGCCGGAGACGCGCTCCAGACGCAGGCTTACGAAGTCTTATCCGGCCTCGCCTGCCCGCCTGCCGCAACTGTCCAGATCATCCGCCTCATCGCCCAGGCCACCGGAACCGTCGACGGCATGATCGGCGGCCAGGTGCTCGACCTGGAAGGCGAGCACCAGAAACCCACCGCCACGCTCGTCGAAGCCATCCACCGCGCCAAAACGGGTGCCTTGATTCGCGTCAGCGTAGTCACCGGCGGCATCTTCGCCGGAGCTACTCCCGCCCAGGTTGCCCGCCTCGAAACCTTCGGACGTAAAGCCGGCCTCGCCTTCCAGATCATCGACGACGTACTCGACGTAACGCAGGACTCAGAGCAGCTCGGCAAGACCGCTGGCAAAGACCTCGTCAGCGACAAAGCCACCTGGCCCGCAGTCTACGGCCTCGACCAGAGCCGCAAAGACGCGGCCCGGCTGATCTCCGAAGCCTTCTCTGAACTGGACTCTTTCGGCCAACAGGCCGACGGTCTGAAAGCTGTAGCCCAGTACCTTGTCGACCGGAAGAATTAAGAAATGGCAGGGAGTCGGACACAGCAACAATTACCGCTTCTCACCAGCGATGATCTGCTCACCGCCCTGCGCGATTGCTTCGATCCGGAAGTCAAGCTGAACCTCGTCGACCTCGGCCTGATCTACGATATCTCCACCGATCCCGATCCAGCGTCAGCCCCGGCTTTCCCGCGCCAGCGCGTCAGGGTGACAATGACCCTGACCACCCCGCAGTGCCCGGCCAGCGGACTCATCTTCGAGCAGGTAAACAACCGCTTGCTGAGCATTCCGCAGGTCAGCAAGGTAGAAGTCGATTTGGTCTGGGAACCAAAATGGACGCCCCACCGCATCAGCCCATCAGGTCGCCAGCAACTCGGAATCTAAATTAGAAATGGGTGCCTAAGTCTCGCTTTTGAGACCTGGGATCGAGCATCGCTGGCTGAACCTCACTACCGCCGCAGAATGCTCTGAATCCGATGCCCCTGTTCGGTAGCTTCCTGAATATATCCCTCGATCTCATCCAGAAATTTTTGCGCCTGGGTCAGATAATCCGGCACGTTCTTCCACCAGCTTTCAACCATGGCTGGCTCATCCAGCAGCGCCAGCGCAGTTCCGGCCGCGGCCACGGTAAGGCCGATTTTTTTATACCCCGTAACCATCAGCGCCCCACCGGCGATCACCGTGCCGGCCGCCAGCAGACGTGTCCAATCCTGCTGCTTTGCAGGAGCGCCGGAGCCCAGCGACCGCATCTGTATCGGCTCACCCGTGCGAGGAATCGGAACTGCAACCATAACGCTCTCCTTTTAAACTCTGCCCTGCGGTTTGGATGCCGGTTTTCAGCCGGTCGTACTAATCGAGATCAAAATCGCGCAGCGGCTTGCCTGCCGGAGCGTCCTTAGCCTTCTTCAAAGCCTCTGCAAACTTCTTTTCGAAGAGATCTTCTTTGTTCTTCTCCGCCTCGATCGATTGGCGGAAAATCGATTCCTTGCGCTCATCGGCCTCGCGCATTGCCTGTGCAGCCGTCGTCAAATCCTCAAATGTGCGCTTGCGCGGCGCAGGAGTATGGCTGATCAACGCGCCAGTCTCAGCATCGATGACCAGCATCGCCGAGCAATCGGGACAGGCTACCTCAAAGACGCGATTTGTACCCTTCTTCGGCATTTCTAAAAGCGATTGTAGGAGGATTCCCTCAGCCTTGTCGCCCAACTTTAGCCAGGAATCAAAGTTACGTCGTTATAAATCAGATACTGACGAGTCTGGAATATTTTCTAGTCACATCCTAGATCTCTGGCAATATGCGCGTCAGGCACAACCTCATCTTCTTTAACTTGCAACTGATCCACGATGATTTCGCGGAGAATCTGCCAGACCTCCTGCTTATCTTGGATTCTTGCCTGCGAAGCGTTCTCCTGTATTTGTCGATAGTTCTTCGAAAGCACATTTCGAGCCAGATCACCAACCGTATCAACTGGAAGCGCATATCCGAGAAAGGGCGTCGCAATCCGAAGCACGGCCATGCCAATCGGCACAAAGATCAGCGCAACAGCGAAAGGAAAGGCAACGCTGTAGAGGGGCAGATGAGGTACATGAAAATCCACTGTAGCCGGAATAGCGACGGCGCATAGCAACAGATAAATAAACGTGCAGATCCCAAATGTCATTCGGTCGAACCAGCGCGGATGCTCAAGCTTCGGAAAATGCAGGCTACTCGCTTTTTCTATCTTCTTCCATTCGCTGATTCGTTCCGGGCGCGCCAACAGGGTATCGAGGCCCGTCGACGGTCGGATCGAGCGCCGATTGATTCCAAGCACATCCACCATAGCCTTTCGTACACGATAGAAGGCGCGACTGGAAAGGCAGGCATAACTCCCGTCCAACTTGCTCAACAGCAGCTGATACAGATCGCCAACAGTGGCAATGGAACCTAGCTCATCATCGGGCAGATCAACGCCAAACGTTTCCTCAATCCGCATCACAATCTCGACAGAATCCAATCCCATTCACACACCACGGCTATGAGTATGATTGGTATTGTAACGGCTCCGTCAAACAAGAAAATGCCCCGCCGGTCATCCGGCGGGGCATTTTCTTCCTTTTCGAAATTAACGTTAGTTCGTTTTGCCTTCAGCACTCGCCAGCTTAGCCTCAGCCTCGTGAATCACGTCATTGGCAATGACATACCTCTCCGGATCGTCACCGGCCTGGCTCCACAGGTCATGCCCACGATTGAGCTGCTCCTTGGCGCGGTTCACATCAATCTGCGAAGGCGCAATTGCGTCGTTCGCCAGGATCGTCACCCGATCCGGCAGCACTTCCACAAAACCCCAGCTCACGTTATAGCGATCCGAGCCGCCGGCATTTTCGCCACCTGTCGCTCCATGCAACGTGACGTCGCCGGCACCCAGCTCGGCCAGCAGCGGAGCGTGCCCGTAGAGCACCTCCATATAGCCAGTCGTCGCCGGCAGTTCGACAGCGTCCGCGCGCAGATCCACCAGAACGCGCTCAGGCGTTACCAGCCGGACCCGAATCTTGTTTCCTTCCTCAGCCATGAATACCCTTCAGTGATCGCTGTGAAGTGTGAAGAAATCTGCCGATCTTTCACACTTCACACTCACACCAGCTTTTACGCCGTCGCCTTCATCTTCTCGGCGGTTTCGAGCACTTCTTCAATCGTGCCCTTCATGTAGAAGGCCTGCTCCGGAACGTCATCATGCTTGCCTTCGATCACTTCTTTGAACGACCGCACAGTGTCGGCAATCTTGCAGTAGCGTCCCGGAATGCCCGTGAACTGCTCAGCGACATGGAACGGCTGCGAAAGGAACTTCTGCACCTTGCGCGCGCGGGCCACGGTGATCTTGTCCTCGTCGCTCAACTCGTCGATGCCAAGAATAGCGATGATGTCCTGCAGGTCCTTGTAGCGCTGCAGAATGCGCTTGACACCCTGCGCCACGTCGTAGTGCTCCTGACCAACGATGCGCGCTGAAAGGATGCGCGAACTCGATCCCAGTGGGTCGACTGCCGGATAAATACCCAGCTCAGAAAGCGGACGGCTCAATACGGTCGTCGCATCCAGGTGGGCAAATGTTGTTGCCGGCGCGGGATCGGTCAAGTCGTCAGCGGGAACGTAAACGGCCTGCACCGAGGTTACAGAGCCCTTCTTGGTTGAAGTGATGCGTTCCTGCAACTCCCCCATTTCTGTTGCCAGGTTCGGCTGATAACCGACTGCGGAAGGCATGCGGCCGAGCAGTGTCGAAACCTCAGAACCAGCCTGCGTGAATCGAAAAATGTTATCGATGAAGAGCAGCGTGTCCGCGCCTTCTTCGTCGCGAAAGTGCTCGGCCACAGTCAGCGCCGTCAGTGCCACACGCAGACGTGCTCCAGGCGGCTCGGTCATCTGGCCGTAGATCAATGCGGCCTTCGACTTCGAGGGATCGCCCGGCGTGATCACGCCCGACTCTGTCATCTCAAGCCAGAGATCATTGCCTTCACGGGTACGCTCGCCCACGCCGGCGAAGACCGAGTAGCCGCCGTGGTTCTTGGCGACGTTGTTGATCAGCTCCATGATGACAACAGTCTTGCCCACACCCGCGCCGCCGAAGAGACCGATCTTGCCGCCCTTCAAAAATGGCTGGATCAGGTCAATGACCTTGATGCCTGTCTCGAACATCTCTTCGGAGGTCGACTGCTCTTCAAACGAAGGTGCCTGGCGATGAATCGGCTTGCGCAGCTTCTCGCCCACCGGGCCCAGTTCGTCCACCGGCTCGCCAACCACGTTTAGCACCCGGCCTAGCGTCTCGCGCCCCACGGGAGCGGTGATCTGTGAGCCCAGATCGAGCGCGTTCATGCCCCGCACCATTCCATCGGTCCTCGTCATCGCAACCGTGCGCACGCGGCCCTCGCCCAGATGCTGCTGCACCTCGAGAATCACGTCGATCGGCATGGGCACAGTAAAGCCCTCGCTCGTCACGCGCAGCGCCTGGTAGATCGGCGGGATGTTTGCTTCTTCAAACTGCACGTCCACCGCGGGACCGGAAATCTGAATTACCTTACCAATATTCTTTGCCATATCTGCCTTCTTGAAATCCTGCCGTACTCAAACTCTGGGTGCCCCATCCTTGTCGCAGCTTCTTCGCGGCAAGGGTGGGAAAGCACAATCCTCAAACCGCCGCAGCGCCGCTTACGATCTCAATAATCTCCTTGGTGATAGCCGCCTGACGCAGGCGATTCATCTGCAAGGTATAACTGTCGATCATGTCGCTTGCATTGTTCGTCGCCGCATCCATCGCTGTCATGCGCGCAGCATGCTCGGCCGCCACCGACTCCGCCATCGCGTGATACATCTTCGCCGCAACATATTGCGGTAGCAGTACGTTGAAAAGCTGTTCGGCTGGCTCGTCGTAGATGTAGTCCACCTCGGCTGTGCCAAACTTCTTCGCCTCTTCATCGGCCTCGCGCGTGTCCTCTTCTTTTAGCTGAACGCCCGCAGTAGTGGCCGCTTCAGCCGCTGCGGCGCGTTCCTCCGGAGTAGGCTCGATCGAAGCCGTGATATCGCGCTTGCTGATGTCGATCAACGGCAGCAGACGCTCAGTCACAATGCGCTGTTGGATCACCGACTTGAACTCGTTGTAGACCAGATAGCAGCCGTCGATCTCCTCATGCATGTAACGAGAGACAACATCCCGCGCAAAGTCGAACACGGTCGGCACATTCAGTTTTTCGAGCATGCCAGCGTGATCGCCCAACCCCTCAATTCTTGCCTTGCGCTCGCGCACCCTCCGAGTGATCGGCTTTCCCGTTGTTGGCGGCTCAGCCGGATTCTCCACTTGCTGCTCGTTGTAAAATGCGCGCGGATAACGCCGGCGAACGAGATCGATCGCCTTGTTCCCGACCGGCTCGATATCGAGTTCCTTGTCGCCGCTGCCGCCAATAAACTGGAGGGCAGCCTTAAAGATATTTGCATTGAATGCGCCGGCAAATCCGCGGTCGCCGCTGATCACAATCAGCAGCACTCTCTTCTCTGGCCGCATAGCAAAGAGCGGATGCCGCAGATTACCCGTCTCCGGATCGATGATTTCAATACGGCGAATCAGGGACAGCAGAACGCTGGTAATCATTTGCACATAAGGACGCGCCGCCATGGCGCGAGCCTGCGCGCGCCGCAGACGAGCCGCCGAGACCATCTTCATGGCCTTGGTGATCTGCCGCGTGCTCTTCACGCTGCGAATGCGCCGTCGTAGATCGAGTACGCTTGCCATCGGCTATGCCTTCTTCTTGTCCTCAAGACTTGCTTTGAAGTTTTCCGAATACTCCTTCAGAGCATCGTGCAGGCGCTTCTTGATGTCATCATCCAATTGCTTTTTCTTGCCAATATCAGCCATCAGGCCGCTCTGTGCCGAATCGAGATAGCTGTAAAGGCCATCCTCGAAAGCGCGAATATCTTGCACATCGAACTGGTCGAGATAGCCCTGCGTACCCGCAAAGAGAATCACCGTCTGCTGCTGCCATGTCAGCGGCTGGAACTGCGGTTGCTTCAGCAGTTCAGTAAGGCGCTGGCCGCGGCTCAACTGCTTGAGCGTCAGCGGATCGAGGTCCGAGCCGAACTGCGCAAAGGCCGCCAGTTCGCGGTACTGCGCGAGATCCAGCTTCAGCGTGGAGCCGACCTGTTTCACAGCCTTGATCGCCGCGGAGAATCCCACGCGGCTCACCGAGAGGCCCACGTTCACCGCCGGACGAATGCCCGAGTTAAAGAGATCCGTCTCCAGGAAGATCTGCCCGTCCGTAATCGAAATAACGTTGGTGGGAATGTACGCCGAAACGTCGCCCGCCTGCGTCTCTACAATCGGCAGTGCTGTCATCGATCCGCCGCCGTTTTTCTCGCTCATCTTGGCAGAGCGCTCCAGCAGGCGCGAATGCAGATAGAACACGTCACCCGGATACGCCTCGCGGCCCGGCGGGCGGCGCAGCAGCAGCGAAATCTCGCGGTACGCCATCGCATGCTTCGAAAGATCGTCGTAGATCAGCAGCGCATGCCGGCCTGAATCACGGAAGAACTCGCCGATCGCCGTGCCTGAGTAAGGCGCCAGGAACAGCAGAGGCGCAGGCTCTGAGGCCGACGCAGCCACGATGATCGTGTGGCCCATTGCCCCGGCTTCCGTTAGCGTCTGCACCACCTGTGCAATAGAAGAGCGCTTCTGCCCGATCGCCACATAAATGCAGATCAGGTCATTCTTGGCCGAGTTGATAATCGTATCCAGCACCACCGCGGTCTTACCCGTCTGGCGGTCGCCGATGATCAGTTCGCGCTGGCCGCGGCCGATCGGAATCATCGCGTCAATTGCCTTGATGCCCGTCGCCATCGGCTCACGCACCGGCTGGCGATCGACGATGCCCGGAGCAAGACGCTCCACGGGAAACGAATCCTTGGTGTCGATCGGTCCTTTGCCATCGATCGGTGCGCCAAGCGCGTTGACAACGCGGCCAATCATCGCGTCGCCCACGGGCACGCTCAAAATCCTTCCGGTACGTTTGACCTCGTCGCCTTCTTTGAGCTCCGTGTACTCGCCCAGCAGTACCGCGCCTAGCTGGTCTTCTTCCAGGTTCATCGCCAGGCCCGCAATGCCATGCGGAAATGACAGCAACTCGCCGGCCATCACCTTGTCCAGGCCATGCAACCGCGCAATGCCGTCACCGAGTGAAATGATGGTGCCAACTTCGTCGACGCGGACCTTCGAGTCGTAGTTCGCGATCTGTTCGCGGAGTATCTGAGAAATCTCGTCTGCCTGTATCTGAGCCATACCTGCTCTTCCTGTTCTTTCCGTAGTTCCTGAGTTCAAAAATCGCTATGCGCTGAGGACTTCTTTCAACCGCTCTACCCGTCCCAGTACCGAGCCGTCGTACACCGTTGAACCGATGCGAACGACCACCCCACCCAGAATCGCCGGGTCAAGCGTAAAGGTCGCTTCGACCTTGCCCTTGGCCAACTTTGCCACATGCTCCAGCAACGCAGCCTTGTCCTCGGCATTCAGCTTGCGCGCCGTCGTCACCTCGGCGTGATAAATACCAAGGCGCGACTGCAACTCCTTCTGGTATTCAGCGGCCACCTCATGAATTGAGCCAATGCGGTCATGCTCCACCAGCACAGCCAGAAGATTACGCACCTGAGGAGCCAGCTTCAGCTTGCCCTTCATCGCATCAAGGACTGCTACCTTTTGCATCGCAGGCACCGAAGGATCACCGAATATCTCGCGTAGCTCTGCGCTTCCGTCCCACGTAGCAAGAAAATCGTTCAGCTGCCGGTCTACTTCCGGCGCTCCGAGGTGAAACTCGGCCACCACGTCGGCAAAGGCTTTGGCATATCGCGCAACAAAGGCTGACATTAGTTCCGCTCTCCTTTGTTTGCGTGCTTCCGCCGGCCGCTTCCATCAATCTCGCTCACGAACTCGGCAATCAGCGCGTGATCCGTCTCCGCATCCAGCGTCAGCTGACTCAGGGCGCGGTCGACAGCCATCTGCGCCGCAAACTGCCTCAGCCCACGCTGGGCCTGCGTGCCCGCCATTGCAATCTCCTGCTGAGCCGAGGCTACAATCCGCGCCGTCTCTTCTTCGATGGCCGTCTTGCTGCGCACCTCATCTGCGCGCATGTCCTCATCCACCTATCTTTCAATCGCTTGGCCAGTTTCTCTATCTCTTTTGCTTTCTGCATATCGGCGGGTGTAGGAGAGGCGCGGTCAGGCTGGATAAGGCCGGAATTTAGTTCCTGTGTGAGGGCGACCAGTTTTCCAGTGTCGGCCAGATTCTTCTTGTGGTACTCAGCGATAAGAGCCGCGAACGCCTGTCGGCGTGCGGTAATTTCCTGATCGGTCGGCATTCCGGTGGTGGGGAAGTCGCCGTTTCGCATTGAGGTAACCTGAGTGCCGATGTTGCCTTCCCAGACATTGGTTTTCTGATGCTGTGCGAGCAGAGAGGCGCCGATGAAGATCAGGCACGCAGAGAGCGCGATCAGGAATTGAGGCTTAACTCGTCTGAATCGGGATGGAAGGACTGGCCGCATCGTAGATTCCCTGCGGGTTTTGGAATGGTCACAGTGCCTAAAAATCAAGCCCAAAAATGAGGTGGGCTGCAGGCGGTGGGAGTGGAAGTGCTTCCCAAGACCTACAGCCCGCTGGACCCTGAACCGGGTCGAGGTGTATCCTTAGGTTAAGCCTGTTTCCGCTATTTGCAACACAAATCTTTCGACAATTCCGAGCACGAGCGGATGTCACTCCAGAACTGAAACCACCAGCCGGCTGCTTCGTTGACATGGGGTTTTGCCCCTGTTACAAAAGAGTGTTCCTGCGCAGAATTGCGCACTACCCCAGAACAAGCGATTCATACAGTCATGCAAGAAGTTATCCAACAAGTCGGCGATCTTCTGTTGAATTCTGTCCCGACGTTGATTCTATTCATCATGCTGGTGATGGCTTACCAGTTTTTGGTCCAGGGGCCGCTTAGCCGGACGCTGGCCGAACGACGAGCGCGCACCACGGGCGCCGTGGAAGAAGCCAACAAGGCGATTGCCGCCGCGGCTGCTCGGACTGATGAATATGCCACCAAATTGCGTCATGCTCGCGCCGAGGTCTTCCGAGTGCGTGAGCAGCGTCTGCAGCAGTGGGCGCAGGAACGCGAAAAACAACTGGATGCAGCCCGCAAAGCGGCGCAAAAGCATGTGCTGGAGGCGCGGGTAAGCCTGGAGGCTGAAGCGGCTGCAGCGCGCACTGCCCTGATGGCCAGCGCCGACCAGTTGGCCGAACAGGTGGTACGCGCGGTGCTGCCGGCGACTGCCGGGGGTACCCGTTGATCGTTGCCAAGCCATCTTTTCGCAGTTCACGGTTGTTGAGAGTTTGTTTGCCGGTCCTTCTTTTTGCGGCGTGTTTCGGTGCGCAGGCCGTTCCAGCAGCGCATGCGCAGCCGGTGTCCCGGGCTTCGTCTTTGGCCGTGATGATCTACGACCAGCCGCCTGTTCCTTCTGAGCATGCCGGTGAGCCTGAGACGAAGGCAGAGGAAGATGAGACTGCCCAGTTCAGGCACTCGCCCACGGTCGCATGGTTTTCAAAGGTGCTGCACCTCGATATTGAAACGACAGCGAAGATGTTCGAGTACATCAACTTCGC
>Ga0206975_1054_pt1 | contig 33015 bp, 25 predicted proteins | sample Alteio_BWOrgHeat_81_FD_152919 | JGI IMG/M metagenome (GOLD analysis project Ga0206975, IMG submission 152919) | Enriched cells from forest soil in Barre Woods Harvard Forest LTER site, Petersham, Massachusetts, United States -... | ecosystem: Environmental > Terrestrial > Soil > Temperate forest >... | reverse complement strand
TCAACGGAGCTTCTTCTTTTATTTTTATTTCTTCTACAGGGCTGGGAGAAATGGTCTTTTCTTCTCTTTCTGTCATCGCAATAGCAACAGGCGAAGGAGAATGTAATTCGACTGTATGAACGACAATTTTTTGACGGATGTTCGTTTCTGGAAGAAAAGAGGACCATTTTTTTCCAAGGACAATGAGGATTGTATGCATAAAGAAAACAACAAGAGCGATTAATAAAACACGGCGGTACTGCACATCGGAAGAAGAAATCATTATTATCCTTAGAGGTTTGTCAACATCCTCTTAAGAGGGTTGTAATACAATATCCATTGTTGCAAAACCTGCGTGTTCCATCGTATTTTTTACCAACTGGTATGTGCCAAAGTGCGCTTTTCGATCGAAGAAAACTTGTGGTTGCGCATGAGGGTGTTCGGAACGGACTTTTTTTAATTGCGAAAGGAAGTCTGCATTTGCTACAGCGTGGTTATTCAACCATATCGTATTATCGGAGTGAACATGAATGGCAATCGAACTTGTTTCCTGCACAGTTTTCGAATCTAAATTTGAAAAATGGTTTGTGGCAAGTTCCACTCGATCGAGCTCCAACAAGGGAGCAATGACGATAAAAATAATGAGAATCACAAATACGACGTCGATCAATGGGGTGAGATTCACTGTAGGCTCCTCTAATCGAGAGTGATCCACAGTTCGAAAGAATCGATTTCGCATTTATGCCTCAACTCTTCGATATTGTAATTCAACAGAAGTCAAAATTTCATTTGAAAACCACTCCATTTCTGTTGCAAAATCGTGAATGTGGTTTTTCAAATAATTGTAACCAATAAGAGCAGGAATCGCGTCTAATAATCCTAATACAGTTGTTGCAAGCGCTAAGGATAATCCCCCTAGCACCATCTGGTGGTTTCCAGATCCCTGTTGCATTTGCATAGCCGAAAAGGTTGTCAAAATCCCCCACACCGTTCCCAATAACCCTAAAAAGGGGGCCAAGCTCACTGTTGTGGATAAAATATATAAATATTTTTCTAATCGTTTGATTTGCTGGGCTACTTGGACAGAAAGATGTGAGCCAACATAGTCGATATCGCTCAAAGAGAGGTAAGATCCTGCATTTGATACAGTTGGAAAGGGGGAAGCAGCGCCAGATGCTTCGTTCAACTTATTAAAATGCCGATTTTTCGCAAGAATTTCTAAAGATTGTTTTTTGAGTATTCGGTAGAGATCGAGGAATGGGTTGTTCTTTTTATACACATTTTCACATTCTAAGCTTAAAGGATTCGATTTTTGCAGTTGAAAAGCCTCATGGAAGCGAAGTGCCTGTTTTTTGGCCTGGCTTGTGCTCCAGGTCTTATAAATGAGAATTGTCCAACTACAAATGGATAAAAAATATAAACTTAAAAAAATAAATTTCCCTAAAAGATCTGATTGTGAGTACGCTTCAAAAAAAGGGTTACCATAAAGAACAATAGGGTTTACATTCATTTACAATTCCTTTATCATTAACCGATTAGATAGTTTTTATTTTACTCACGATCTCTTTCTTAAATCCAGTGGCATCATTCGCTTTTATAAGCGAATCATCGCAAGAGAAAGGATAAGTTTCAAGGGAAAAGGTCATGTTGAAAAAGGAGAAATTTGGTGGTTTCTATATTTCGGTACTTGATTATCATTGCGTCGGTTGTTGCAATTTTTGCTCTTCCTGCCCAAGAATCTCCTTCTTCCTCCCCCCTTGCCATCTCTCTTCTATGTGAAGAAGATTCAATAGAGTCCAACCACCCATTTTGGGTTGCGGTCCATATTCAATTAGAAAAAGATTGGCATGTGTATTGGAAAAAACCGGGAGATACTGGCCTTCCCCTATCTATTGAATGGATGCTGCCTACAGGATTCCAAAGTAGCCCCCTTCTTTGGCCTTCTCCAGAAAAATGGGAAGTCGGTGGTATAACGGGATTGGGCTATCAAGAAGAAGCGATTCTATTGGCACAAATTACCCCACCACAACAAATCGACAAAGATAAAAAAAATTCTATACAAGCCAAGATAGATTGGGTTGCATGCTCTTCTACCTCATGTCAACCAGGATCTACAGTCGTTACACTCTCTCTTTCTGCGGACAAGAACATTTTTGAAAGAGCGCGAATAAAAATCCCTCAAAACAAAGAAGAAGCAGTCGGTTATCTTGCGGAAGAGGATAGTCTCGTAAGTCTATTGGATACATCGGAAAAACAAATGCAACAGGGGGTTATTAGCTCTAAATATGCATTTGATGGAGGGTTAGGATTTGCTCTTCTCTTTGCATTTGTCGGAGGGCTGATTTTGAATTTAATGCCTTGCGTCTTACCTGTAATTTCTCTCAAATTAATGAGTTTCGCCAATATGGCTGGGCAGCGACGTTATTTGACAATGCAGCATGGAATATTGTTTTCAGTAGGAGTTATTTGTTCTTTTTGGCTTCTCGCATCGATTATGTATGGCTTACAAATATATGGAAAAACGGTCGGTTGGGGATTTCAATTGCAAGAGCCCTGGTTTGTCATTATTTTAGCTTCTATTTTGTTTGTTTTTTCTCTCAATTTATTTGGTCTATTTGAATGGGGTACATCAATTGCTTCTTGGGCCGGGCAAGCACAAGCCAATGCGCAAAAACTACCCAGCCGAGTAGGGTCATTTTTTAGTGGAATTTTAGCGACTGTAGTGGCGACTCCCTGTACAGGTCCTTTTTTAGGCTCTGCTATCGGATTTGCTATGACTCTCCCGTTGGCTGACTCTTTGCTTATCTTCACCTCTTTGGGAATGGGGATGTCATTTCCTTATTTATTAGTGACGTTTTTTCCTTCTTTATTTCGCTTCCTTCCAAAACCTGGTCGTTGGATGGAAATATTTAAACAGCTCATGGGATTTATGCTTCTTGCCACTGTTTTATGGCTGTTATGGGTATTTAGCGCACAAACAAATGCTCTTGCTCTCATCTATATACTAGTTGGTTTTTTCTTCTTTGGAATGGGGGCTTGGATATACGGAGTAGGGTGTTCGCCTCTTTGTAGCCGTACGAAGCGATATTGTAATTCTGTCTTGGTTTTTTTCTTTGTTCTTTTTGGGTGCCAATCGATCGGATCAGCTCTTCATTATGGAAAAGAACTACCGCACTTAGCACAACAGGAATCGGAAGGATGGGAGAACTTTTCAATAGAGAGGATCGCCCAATTGAAGCGAGAAGGTGTTCCCTTTCTTATCGATTTTACCGCAAAATGGTGTCTCATTTGCCAAACCAATCATCTTGTCTTGTCTTCTGAGGAGATAAGTAAACAGTTAGAGCAGCTGGGAGTGGTCAAAATCAAAGCAGATTGGACAAAAAATGACCCCAACATTACTAAAGAATTACAGAAATATGGACGCAATAGCGTTCCTCTCTATGTTTTGCATACAGGTCGACAGGAAGAAGAGCCGATGATTCTTCCCCAAGTGCTAACGCACGATATCGTCCGCGAACATTTAGACAAAATGGATACGGAACAGGTCGCCTTACTTCATTAGTGGAGATTTTGTGTTATTTGACTCGCATGCCCACTTAACAAGTTCATCCCTATTTGAGCAAGTGGATGCGATTGTTCTCCGTTCTCTAGAAGCCGGGGTAAGTAGTATTCTGAATATCTGTACGGATGTGTCTTCTTTAGAAAAAGGGTTAGCCCTTTCCAAACGATATTCCTGGATTTTCCAAGCAGCAGCCACAACACCGCATGATGTAGAGAAAGAGGGGGAGCAAGCGTTTGACTCCATAGCCAAAGCAGCACGTCATGGTTCTTTGCGTGCTATAGGAGAAACGGGACTCGATTATTACTACGAGCATTCCCCTAAAAACATCCAGCAACATTTTTTGAGACGTTATTTTCAGCTCGCACTAGAATGCCATCTTCCTGTCGTCCTACATTGTCGAGAGGCCTTTGCCGATCTATTCTCCATTGCAGATACTGAATATCGAACAAACAATCACTATGGTCCTGCTATTCTCCATTGCTTTACAGGGACAATAGAAGAGGCAGAAGAAGTAATTAAGCGAGGCTGGTTTCTCTCTTTGAGCGGAATCGTCACTTTTAAAAAGAGCCTTACATTGCAAGAAGTAGCAAAAAGAGTTCCTCTTGATCATTTATTGATTGAAACAGATAGCCCTTATTTAGCTCCTCAGATGCGACGAGGACAACAAAATGAGCCCTCTTTCTTAGTAGATATTGCGCAGTTTCTTGCGGATAGTAGGAAAATCTCATTTGAAGAATTAGTCCAGGCTACTTCAGCCAATGCCAGAAAAGCTCTATTCCTCGAAAATTAATTCGTGTTCATGCCGTTGTGAGAGCAAATCTTCTTGTCCTATATAGATAAGATTTCCAAAGCTCACCGAAGCGGGAATCCGAATTTTTTTCAGAAATTGTTGCAAAAAGGGGTATTTGGATTGCCGTATTCCCTTTTGAATACGGACAGGAATAATTGGGTAGTTTGCCTCTTCTAAAATCTGATTAAAAGGAGAAACTTGATGAAGTTTTTCAACTTCTGTATAAATGTCCCAACTTTCAATAAAAACACAAACAGAAATTCCTTTTTTAAGTGTATTCTGGATGGCTTCCAAGCATTTTTTTTGTTTAACGAGGGGTTCGATATCAGGTACAAAAACGACCCGAAGCAAATGATATAACCACCGCATCCAAGAAGAGTGCTCTTGCTCCTGTTCAATGAAAAATCTCATTCTTCTTCTTTGGGATCCTAGTAAGAGTAAAGTGTCATTCCAGGCTGTGTGAGTACATACGTATAATGCAGGGCAGTCGGGAATATTGTTTTGTCCAGCGAAATGAATCTTAAAATGAATCCGAGAAAGAATCGATCCTATAAATCTCGTGAGGTAATCAAAAAATTGAAAGGTAAATGCGATCATTACGACTACTGTCAATAAACCGATAATAGTAAATCCTTTATCGGATTCAATTCCTAAAACTTCTGAATTTAAATAGATTAATCCAGAAGCAAACAACACCCCTATAAAGCTCAAGAAATTTGTTGCGGCTATCATTTGTCCTCTAGACTGCCTAGGACTTGCAACCTGAATGTAGGAATCGAGGGGAATTTCAAAAATGCCCCCGCACACTCCAACTAAAGTGACGAACCAAATGACTGCATAGAGATCGTGAGAAAAAAAATCTAATAAAAACAAGCTTGCTGCAATGCCCAATGCACCAAATGGAACTAAGCCCAACTCTACGATTCTTCCCGAAATTTTTCCTGCGAGAAGAGAACCGGTTCCAATTCCCAATGCGGTGAGAAAAAATAAGTAACCGCCTTGAATATCGGACAAAGCGAGAGACTGTATGGCAAATGGAATGATATTGAGCTGCATGAAGGCACCGACAAAAAGAAAAAAGGCCGATCCACACATGGCTGGTAAAAGAGAAATTTCTTTTCTGGCAAGAGAGAGTGTTTGAAAAATTTCTCGCAAGAAGAACACTTGAAACTTTTTTTCCGAACCAGAAGGAGGAGTCAATTCAATGCAAAAGCTCGTATAGAGACCGACTAAAGCGATAAATGTGCAAAAAATGGCGCAAATAATAAAATTTCGTTCCGTAATTTGAATGAGAAAAGAGGCTAAAAAAGTCCCTAGAATAATCGCTAGAAAAGTAAAAGAAGTCATTAATCCGTTGGCTTTAGAAATTTTTTCCGAAGAGACTAATTCGGGTACTATCCCATACTTAGAAGGGCCAAATATGGCGCTTTGCGTGGCAAGCAAAAATAAAATAGTGTAGGAGCCCCATTTACTTTCAAAAGCAAAGGCACACACCGCAAGACCCATAATCACAAGTTCTAAAATTTTCGTAAGAACGATAATGTCTCGTTTGCTAAATCGATCAGCCATGGTTCCTGAAATAGCAGAAAAGAGCAGAAAGGGGACGACGAAAATAGCCCCAGTGACGGCTAAAATTTGATGGCTGTATTTGACACCTTCGAATTGGATAAAGAAATAGACCACCAAAAGTTTATAGATATTGTCGTTTAGAGCACCTAAAAATTGGGTAACATTTAAGTAAGTAAACGAAGAGATTTTTTTAATAAAAGATGCAATCATACGAATTCTAGAATAGTCGAGAAAGGTCTTTGAAGCAAGTTTTAGTTTTCTGTTTCTGCCTCTATATATCCGCTAGGCGCTTTTTTCCCCTTCCATCGGTTTTCTAAGGAGGTAGAGGGGTAATAAAACTCCTGTGATAGTTCAAATGGAGAAGAAGGAGCCGGAAGCTGTGTTATTTCTTCAATAATTTTCTTGTCTCTTATTTGCATATCTTGTCGGACTGTTTCTGGAGAATGTTCCCCGATCGCATTTTTTAAAGGGGAAAAACATTCTTCCCTTGGAAAGAGGAGCGCTTGGATTTTTGTTGTAAAAAGAAGCCAATCAAAAATAAATGTCTCAAATTTCCAGGCATGTGATGAAAGTGGATTTCCCTTTTCATCAATAGTCATGGCCGGTTTCCATACTTTATGTAGGGGAAGTATTCTATTTTCTTCTTTTATTTTTTTAATGAAGGAAAGAGAAACACAAAAAAGACTCAGATTCGCGCACTGATGAACAAGGGCTCCATCTTCTTTTGTTTTTCTTTTTTCATTATCGGAAAGTTCGAAATATTCTATGACTCTGCATTGTCCTTCTTGTTTGACCAGGATCCCCACCTTTTCGTCAGGTGTTTTTCTTTCCGTGCATTTTAAGGTCACATCTCCTTCCTGTCTTGCATGAAAGCCTATAAGTTCTGGGTCGAACGGATCGGCAAGAGGATTATCAATGGGAACAATGTGAATAAACTGGATTCCTTCCCGCATCCAATTTTCCAAAATTCCAGCCTCCGCGAAATGAAATAAACTATCCCCATTTCCTCCAGGTCCCATCGCAATTTCCGAACGAGAGCGCAAGAATAAATGTCCTTCTTTGTCAAGAAAAGGGAGATTTTTTTGCATAAAAAAAGTGATTTGAGAAGGGAGTAAGCCAAAATAGTTGTTTTCTTCAAAATAGAGGCGGGTTTCTTTATCATTCTCTTGAGAGGTCATGATCGCCAATTGCAAAGAATGTCCCGCTTTTTTGCTCGCTGCTTTTACTTTTTCGGCAAATAATTGAAACAATGTTTTTCGTTTGATGAGGGAGATGGGATACGTTCCTTTAGGTCCTTCATGCTGGAGTCTGGTTCCTTGTCCACCCGCTAACAGAAGACAGCCTAATGAACCTTTGTCAATCAATTCTTGTCCTTTCTTTTTATCTTCTTTGTTGCCGGAAAAAGAGAAATCAGAAAAAGGGAAGACAGGGGAAGTGGGAACGTGTTTTTTTTCTTCTTGTTGTACGAGCTCTCTTTGGATTTGCAATTTTTGAAGATCGATGGAACGCAATTGATGTAAAAAAGATTCCCGTTCGGCCTCTGAGAGAGAAGAAAAGAGATAGAATAGGTGTTGTTCTTTTGTGAAATCGGAGAGGGTACTATTATTCATGAGCATGGGCGATGAAAGAATGAATGGCATCATATACTTCCTCTACTGTGATTTGTTTCATGCACCGAAAGTCAATAGGACATTCGCGACGATAACAAGGAGAACAAGAAACCCGCTTATGCAAAATCTTTCCTCCTCCATAAGGGCCTGTCGTTTGATCGCTTGTCGAGCCAAATAACGCAATTAAAGGAATCTGAAGAGCCGATGCTAGATGCATGGGACCGCTATCATTCGTAAGAAAAAGATGACATTGCGCAATCAGAGCCATTAATTCGCGGAGACTTGTTTTTCCTGCCATGTTAAGAACCCGATTTGGAAATTTTCGACAAATATTTTCGACTAAGGGGGTTCCTTTTTTATCTCCAAAATAGATCACTTTTATAGTGGGAAAGTGCAATAGTTTCTTTGTCAAAGCTTCAAATCTTTCAGGTAACCAACACTTTGCCGAGCCATAGGCAGCCCCCGGATTGATTCCAATCACATAGTCACTCGATTCTATTCCAGCTATTTTTAATTGCTGCTCTGCTTGTTTTCTCTCTTCTTTTGATAGATAAAGCATTGGAGCTGAATGACTACACCCTATTTTTAAGGGGTCCAATAGCATTTTGTAAGTTGTGACGAGGTGCTGGGTATCGCGTGTCTTTGGAAAGGGGATGGGACTATGCAATAATAAGCTTCTTCCATTCGTTGCATAGCCTATCCTGTTCAATATTTTGCCTCGCCAGAAGAGATAAGCAGAAGAAAAAGAATTGGTGAGAAGAATTCCTAGATCATACTGTTTTTCTTGTAGACGTGTCGTAATTTTTTGAACCTCAGCTTGGTTCCACCAATACCGAGGGCGTTCAAATGAAAAAATCTCATCAATATGTGGATCTTCTTGAATGACAGTGGCTAACGCTCCCTGGCAACAAGCAGTGATTTTTGTCTCTGGCCAATGATTTCTTAAATCGGCTAGTATGGGCGTAGCCATGACCATGTCACCCAGCCAATTAGGCATACGAACGATGATGTTTTTTGGATGCATATGAATGAAATAGAAGAAGTGTTACATCTCAAAAAAATTCTAGTTACTTTAAAACAGTATTACGAAAAAAATATACAACAATTGCAGATTCAATTGCAAATGGAAGTGGCCCAAAAAAAATCTACCGAAGAAGAACTGTATACAAAAGAACGGAAGTGGAAAGAAGAGAGAGATTTTCATCAAGAAGAGCTATCAGCCCTCCAAGAACAACAACAATTTTTAAAATCACTCCTTAGAAAAGAAAAAACAGAAAATTTACCTGTAGAAGCGTCCAATCAACTCCTAATAGAATTAGAAAATATAAAAAAAATTTTACAAAAACAAACAAATGAAACAGAAGGAATCGAAGCTCGTTATTTAGAACTTCTGAATGAAAAAATTGGATTACAATACCATTGCCAACAATTGGAGCTGCAAATTGAGCAGCAATCAGCCGTTATTTCCGAATGCCAACAACAGCTTCATGTAGTAGAAAAAGAAAAAAAAGAAATTGTCTCTATTTTGCAACGAAAGGAAGAAGAAATGGCAAAAGGAGACGAAGATCGGAAAAAATGGCAATCTCGCATTGCGCAAGAGATCGAAAAGGACAACACAATCGAGCAAATGAAAGGATGGTTAGAACAAGCAGAAACAGAGCTCAAAACAGCACAACAACATCTTGCAAAAAAAATGAAAGAGACTGCGTTATTGAACGAAGCTTACCTCAATCAACAAATAGCGTTAGAAAAAAATCTTCAGGAGAGTAAAGAAAAAGAACTCGAAATTTCCCATCTTCAAGAAAAAATCACATTATCTCAAAGAGAAGAACAAGCTCTTCAAGAGGAGCTCAATCAATTGCGGAAGGGGAGCGAGCGGCAATCGATGAAGTGGGAAGAAAAGTATTTTCACATGTATGACAAATGGCAAGAATCTGAAAATCAAGTGCAAGAATTGAAAAAATTGGAAGAAAAGCATCTCCATATGCAAAATATGCTCTCCCATTTAGGAAACGTAATGGGGGCAACGCTTCCTGTCTTTGTTGAAAGTGAACTTAACCCCTCTGCTTCTCTTGCAATAATCGAGAAGGAAAAAGGAAATGAAAAAAGAGAAATGAGTCATCAAAATAGGGAAGAAAGATACGATCTTTTTGGGGCAAAAAAAGGATTTACCAAATGAATCATCTTGCTCTAGATTCATCGATTATCATAGGAGTAGACCCAGGAACGCAAGTGAGTGGCTACGGAATTATACAATCCCAGCAAGGAATTTTAAAACCTTTGGACTATGGCTGCATTCGACCCCCTCTTTCTTATAAGCTATCAGACCGCTATCTCGTGATTCATGACGGAATTGAAAAACTCATCGATACCTATAAGCCCACCGCATTAGTCGTCGAAACCCAGTATTTGCCGGCAACGGGACAGAATGTCCAAGGTATATTGAAACTTGGCATGGCAAGAGGAATTATCATGATTGCAGCAAAGAAAAAAGGAATCGCTGTTTTCCAATATGAGCCCGCCGTTGCTAAAAAAGCGGTAGCGGGCAATGGAAGGGCAAGCAAATACCAAGTGCAAAAAATGGTGCAGATGCGGTTGTCTCTTTCTGAATTGCCAGAACCCGCAGATGCAGCAGATGCCCTTGCCCTTGCCATTTGTCATTTGCAGCGGTCTTTGCACACAGAAAAAAACCACGAAATATAGTTAATTTTTATATGTTTGCTTATCTCAAAGGTGTTTTGACATCTATCCAACCAACCTACGTCGTCGTTGAAATCCAAGGAATTGGCTATTTTCTTTCCATTCCGCCTCGACTGGCGAATGAATTACCTCCACTGGGCCAAATTGTCCAATTTCACACTACTTTTGTCGTTCGGGAACTTTCACAAACGTTATATGGATTCCTCGATAGTCAAGAGCGGGATGCTTTTGAAGTATTGATGAACGTGACTGGAATCGGTCCTAAACTGGCTCTCAATTTGATTGGCAATCTCAGTTTTCACGAATTGGAAAAAGCAATTGGAGAGCAAGAAGTATCAATTCTTTGCCGCGTCCCTGGAGTAGGCAAGAAAACGGCAGAACGGTTAATCGTTGAACTAAAAGATAAACTTCCTTCGTTCTTACCAGTACACTCTTCTTCTTCTTTACCCAAACACCAAAGTCATTTTTCACAAGATGCCATACAAGCATTGATGCACCTAGGATACAGCCAACAAGCTGCTCAAAAAGCGATTACGATCAGCTTAAAAGAAGTTTCTGCTACCGTAGATCTTCCTTCCCTTATTACGATTGCTCTAAAACATCTGTAAATGGATCGCTTGCATAACCAACAACCCCTGCCCTTGCCCATGCCCGTGCCCTATTGTTGTTGCTTTTAAGCCATTTTCACCAGCATAGACACGATACTAATCAACAGTTCTCATTTTTTCGGGCAAGGGCAAGGGCAGAGATTATGCAAGTCTAATGGAAATCGATAGGGGGAAATTCTTGGAGAAATTCTTCGCCCATTTTCCAAAGGAGAGGGCCATAGGTGGGTCCATTCAATAAGTGATCCATAGGCCATGCAGAAGAATCGAAAAAAAATCCTGTGTAATTCAACGTTCCATAGTATTTGACGTTCGTGTTTGGATCAAAAAAAGCCTGAATATGACCATTAGGGTCTAAAAATAAACTAGATACACCATCATTCATACTCACAATATTTAGTACTTTTTGAAAGCCTTGATCTCGAACTAAGGTTGGCGATCCAAAGGTAATGACCCGAATCATTTTTTGCTCTTCCGGGGTCAATAATTCACAGGCTCTGTCAGTTTCACTTCCCCCCAAACTATGTCCATAGTGCATGATGGTCCCCCCTCCTTCAACGCCTCCCATTTCCTCAATCAAGGAGCGCCATACATCAGCGAGAAGATAACAACAACTTGATCTATACCCAAATGTAAAGGCGAGTTTTACCATCACGGCAAGAGAAATATCCCAGGTCCATCCTTGCGTAGGCCGACAAATATAGTGTATTTTTGTTCTTCCATGCGATGTACATAATAATTCGACAGAATCCAATACATCTTGGTACGTATTCAAGATCCCATTAATGAAAGTAATTCGAACTTTGTCATTCCTTTCTTTATCACCGTAAAAAGCGATGCAAGGAGGGGTATCCGCATCTAACCCTAGCAATAAATAGGTTGTTTCTCCCAGTAACTCTTTTCCCCCCTCTTCGCATAGTTTTTGTAAGTCAAGCATCTCTTGGGTAAATTCTTCTCGAGCAGAGAATTCGTCTAGAGAAGTTTCTCCGAGCAATGAAAAAAAACAGTAAAATAAAAAAAGGGGATAAAAATAAATTCCAGTATTTTTACCTGGTGCCAGGCCTCTTAAAAATAGATAGAATACTCCTCCAAAACACTCCTTAAAAGATCTTTTTTCTGTGACTTTCAGATATTTTCTTGCCATTTCTTTATAAATATTGGCTTGTACATAGTAAGAATTCTTTTCCATAGCAATTTCTAATTGAGGCGTATGGTAGGCTTCCTCATTTTCTCCTAACCAATTTGTTTTCCAATCGACAAGATAATAATGCCCATTATAAAAAAATAATAGATCAATCACTCCTTTCATGAATCTATCTCGATCGGAATGGCCCAGTTCCAAATTTTTCTCCGTTTGTGAAAAAATAAATGGCATTTCGCGATAGACGTGATGAGGTTCAAGGAGTGACAAGCAAAACCCTGGAGAAATCTGAGAAATTTCGATTGAGAGAGTTCGATAGATCATACTCGTAATCACTTCTAGCCATTCTTCAAAAAATGTATCCTGAATAAAAGGTTGTATCAACGGAATGGCTTCTTGTTCGCTATGCAACGAAGCGAAATCTCGAAAGGAAATTTTTTGAAGAATCGTATGAAGAAATTTTCCCGTCTCTGCGTGTGCAGGTAATGTATGTCTATTTTTATTCACCGAAATAAAAGGTATTTCTTTTTGAGGCCCATGAGCGACTAAAGAAGAAAAAGAAGAAACTCTCACTTGGGAGAAAGAAATAGCCGGCTGAGGTGGCGAAACTAAAGTGGAAAAGTGTGGTTGAACAAGCGAGGAAGGATTGTGTTTCTCATCGAGTGAGTAACTGATGGAATGAGATTTCCCCATCTCGTGCAGAAAATTTTTTATGTGTGGCGCATAACCAGAAGCAATTCTTTCATATAATTCTTCGTAGGAGCAGGAGCGTTGCCCTAGGCGAGCAAAGAAAAGATCAAGAGGAGAGGTCTCTCCATAGGCTATTTTTTCCTGAGAGGGATGGAAAATCGCTGGGATATATAATCGAACTTTCGCCCGTGTACAGGCAACATAAAGCTGCCTTATCTTTTCTGCATCTTGTTCTTCACAATATTTTTGGTATTCTTGTGATTGTTTGTTTGCCACCGCCCATATTTTTTTACCATTATCATGGAAAGGAATTACATCTTCTTGCCGATGATGTCGATTGATTAGCCCAAGAGCAAATACAATGGGGAATTCCAACCCTTTACTGACGTGAATTGTTGCAATTTTTACCCCTTCTGACATAGGGTCTTGAAATCTCTGGATTCTATCGTCCCCATTTTTACCCCATTCTCGCAATTGATTGAGAAACAAGGAGATTCCTTCTAGATTTTTCCATTCTGTTCCCTGGTATTTGATTACTAAATGAGCAATATGTTCTAAATCTTCATATAGGTGCATTCCATCATTTTGTTCCATAATGACTTCGATTATTCTTTTTCCATTTGGTTTTGTCTGTTGTCGTATGAATTGTTCGAAAAAAGAGGCAAATCCTTTGTCAAACAGGTGGTTTCTCAATTCGTGTATCCAATGGAGGGCGTAAGAAAATAAATGGTCATTTTGAATTTCTTCGCAATTCCAACCAATGAAAGAACCTGCAAGTGCGATCCGAATTCGCCCTTTGTCTTGCGGATCCAAAATTATTTCCATGCATTGCTTAAATAATTCAAGGGAATTCGAAAGGGTGATTGTCGTTCCTCTTTGCAAATGATAAGGCATTCCATATTCATCAAAAAATTCCGCTAATCGAGACCCTTGGTATCGATCGCTGACTAAGACAGCAAATCTGCTGAATGGATATTTCTGTTCTTCATGAATTCTTCGAATTTCTTGTAGGATAAATGGAAAAAAAATATCTCTTTCGGAGTCGATTTGCTTGTTTGTGTGATCTGTTCGATCACAACAAAAAAAGTGAACCGCTCCTCGATGATCCCTGATCGTTTCTCCGTCAACTGTAGAAGGGGGATGAACAGGCTCATAAGATAGAAAATGAGAAATAGTGGGTAAAGCAATAAAAGAAGGGAGATTTTCGGAAGAAAATAAGGCGTTTAAGGCATAAATCAAATTACGATGGGAGCGATAATTGGTTGTAAGAGAATAGCAGCCATTCTCTCCAATCGTTTTAGCAGCATCCAAATAGGTATAAATGTCAGCTTGTCTAAACGAATAGATAGATTGCTTAGGATCTCCTACAAGATGGCAATATCCTTTCCATTCCCGATGTTCTGCAAAAAAAATCTTTCTAAAAATTTCCCATTGCAACGGATCAGTATCTTGAAATTCGTCGATGATCGCCGCTTGGTACTGTTCTCGAATGTGGTGCACAAAAGAGGGACGATGAATCGCTTGCCCCATCTTGTATAAAAGGTCGTCCGGAGATAATTTTTCATTTTCTAATTGACGTCTTTGCAATAATTGTCCGCATGCAGCCGCCACACGAGATAAAATAGTAGAAAAATCTCTTGCAGAGCGTATGAGCGGATCGAGAGATTTTCTTATCTCTTCTGTAAAATGAGGATAGTGCAATTTTTCTTGTTCGAGATTTCCTTTTTTTTGCAAAGAAGGGTGCAGAGCATCTATCCAGAGCAATCCTTCCTGCACAAGATCATTGAGCTCTTTCATCGTCCACTGATTTTTCCCGAACAGATGAGCGAAAACGGCAATTTTTGCAGCTACTTCTTTTTTCGTCATTCCTTGTGTGTGGTTTCGATAATGGGAAGATTGTACAATGAAATCTTCGAGGAGTTTTTCTGGAAGGATATTCCATCGGATCTTTACGCTATTCATTTTTTCAGACCATTGAAAAAACATCTCCTGACTTGTCGAAAACGGAGGAAAAGAATATTGCCTTTGCATAAGACGAATAAGTTTTTGTTGATTGGGATCGCCCTTCAGCAAAATCGCAATTTGGGCAGGAAAAAATAGATTCCAATCCAATTCTGTTCGAAAAAAATCGGCAATTATTTGTCTTTTTTCTTTATCTGAAGAATGTTCTTCAGACACATGAGCATGAAGCCCAAGGTCTCCTGCCAATGGAAACTGGCGAAGCATTCTTGCACAAAAAGAGTGAATGGTAAAGATAGAGGCTTGGTCAAATAGGAGTAAAGCTTCTTGCAGTCTATTACGAGCTTTTTCCACCGCTTCTTTTCCTGTTTCTATGATGGCTTGGATATAATCTGGAATCTTTTGAGAATCTTTTCCGTAGAGAGAAGATTCTAAGAGGTGCAAGCTTTCTTGTAAGTTTGTCCGAACCCGATATTTTAAGTCACGAGTCGCTGCGCGGGTAAAAGTAACAAGTAAAATTTGAGAAAGAAGAAGTGGTTCTTCTCCTTTATTTGTGGCAAGAAGAAGACGAGTCACAATGTGTTGGATGGAGAATGTTTTTCCAGTTCCTGCAGAAGCTTCTAAAAGAAGGTGTTGGTGTATAAATGTATGTCTATCGAGTACGTCAAATGGTTTCACTTTTCTTTCCAATGATGATGAATATCTTGCAGTTGTTCCTCAGCAGTCGAATGCCAATTCTGTATCATCAATTTTGATTCTGGTAGCTTTTTTTTATGAAATACCCAACGTACATAAGGATCCGCATAACCAAAAGAATGGGTAAATAGTCCAAACATTTTTTGTTCTAATCCGGTGACGTCTTTTTCTAATAGAGGAGAAATCCAATCAGGCATCAAAGGAGAACAATCTTGTAGACACTGAAAGTAGTAGCGGATGAATCGGGATAAGTGTGGGATTGGATCCTCAAAAAAACTCTCCTTTTCTTTATTGATCATTGGAAGAAGTAATTTCTTTTGAAATTGATCGGGATATTGGTTTGCCCCACAACAATACAAAAGAAATTCGGGCCATATTTTCCATAAGTCTGTGAGAGAACCTTTTGTCATAGCGACTAATCCTTGTCTGGATGCATGTGGTATTTTTCCTGTAATGGAAACAGACAATGTATCATGTAAGGAAATTCGTATTGGAGGAAATAGCCAATGATGGTTTTCAAGTAAGGTAGGAGAAACGCAAGACGAAGAAAACTCCATGACAAACAGGTCAGATGGATGAAGAGAGTGCTTAGAAAAACAGTCGTAGATAGTTTCTATTTCGGATCGCAAGGTATCCACGGCAATCTCTTTACATAAGCCGAGAGGAAATATTCCCTCCCTTTCTCCATGTTCGATCACCTTTTCAAAAGGTTTTTTGAATAAGAGTTGTTTTAATTGGTATTTTTCCAAAGGAGAAAGAAGAAATTTTTCCTCCTCTTGTATTTCTTGTTCTTTCTGCAAATACATTCCCAATGTCATATTCAAATGAAATTTAATAGGATTTTTTGTCAGTGCAGTGAGGTGTTTACTGAGGATTGGAAAATGCCCTACTTCTTTCTTCTGTTCCCGTTTTACAAAAGTTGTAAGAAAACTATGAAAACCAGCTTTTGGTTTTTGTAATAATGTGCTTATTTGAAAATCGAATTGTGAATAATTATAGTATCCTTTCTTATTGCAAAAATAGATGGAATCAAAAGAATGAAAAGGGTGGCGAAAGATGCATTGTGTAGATACTTTTTCTCCTTTTAGTTGGTAATAGCGATCGCAATAGGAGAAAAGTTCTTGGACAAGGGAAGAGGGATATATTTCTTTTCCATCTGTGGGAGAATATCCTTGGAAACTGAACAATAAAAATTCTTGTGCGGAATGTAAGATTTCTAAAAATAAATACCGATCAAAATCAATAGAAGAAGGGCAATAAGAAGAGGTTTTCTTTTTTTCGAAGGAACGAAGAGAAGAAGGGATATGTTGCCTAGGAAATTGCTCTTCTTGCAAGCCAAGAATGCAAATGACTTTTGCAGGAATAGACCGCAAAGGAAGTAAAGAACAACATCGAATGGAAGAAAGAAAATCTTCGCGATAAGAAATTTTGCAATCTGTAAGTAAAGAAAATAAGTGTGATTGGATCGAGGTAAAAGGGAATAGTGATTCTGCAAAAAAATAAGAAGAGTCGCGCAATCGTTGGAATTGTTCTTGTAACAAAATAAAATCATTTGTGGACACAGAGTCTTCTGTATCTGGGGCAAAATAATTTTCCAATAGGCACTGAAAATAGTTAGCCCAGTTTTCTATTGTCATTTGGGTTTGATCGTGAAGAGGGGACAAATCATCTCGAAGAGAGCGCAAAAGATGAATGCATGTGCTTAAGAGTTCGCTTTGGGATAAATCGACCTCAATCCCTGCAGAAATTTCTTGTGAAGAATCGTTGTGCGCAATAGTCGTCAAGCCAAGCAAAAGCCGATAAAAGCCCTGTTCCCAAGTTCCTATTTGACTCTTGTCTATCATTTCGTTTTGGCACAATTTGCTTTGTAAGATTTCATTTCGATGGGCAATATCGCTTCCCCAAAGAATCCCCCCTTTCTCAACCCATTGTTGAATCACTTGGTAATCATCCAGTGTGATTTTATGACGGCGTTGAAAGCTGGGAAGTGCAAATAATTCTAGTATGCGATAGCTTTCCCATCTGCTTTCAGCTATTGAAAAGAGTTGCAAAAACCCTTGTACTATTTCGCTGTGCATTTGTGCAGGCAAGTCGAGAACATGAAAATCGAGAGGAACTTCCTTGTTGCTGAATACGCTTTGAATGTAAGGAACATAGTCGCTGATTTGAGGGGCCATTACAAGAATATCGTCAAGATGTAAGGAAGAATCTTGTGTCATTAGATGAATGAGGTTGTGATACAAAATTTCAATTTCTCTTTTCAGAGAAGAAGCAATATGTAATTGAATAGAATTCGGATCAGATACAATATTGATCGTTTTTTTTTGCTGGAGCGGATTTCTCATTAGCAATAGATCGCATTGTATTGCCTGAAGAAGCGACAACGGCTTTTCTGTAGAAAGAAGATGAATGTCTTCGGGCAAAGCGTCTTCAGTATGAGTTTCTACGATACTATTAGGGAGAAGATAATCGGCATGTGTCACGGCATCTAATTCTTCGATAGACGAACTCATGTGTCTGCCTAAGCGGCCAAAATTTGCTAACAACGGGTTTCTATCTTTGAACAATTCATCGAATTGGCGAAGAGCAGAAGAATTTCTTTCACCCTTTTTTTTCCAATTCGATTGGATATAGAAAGCTTCTTTGTCCGATCGAATATCACTCCAGAAGAACGCACAAGGGGATAATAAATAATAATAGAGAGCAGTTTTTGTAGATAATCTGGCAAGAAAATCAATTTCGGATGGTGTGAGAAAACTAATGGAAAAGAAATGAATGCTCGTTGCTTGTGGGGGAAGAATAGGATTTTGTAGAGCTTTCCCCACATAGGTCCAAGGGTATTTTGTATAGATTTTGTTCCATAAGGACATTTGCCAATCCTTTTCCGTTTTTGCAATTTCCCATTCCCTCAACATTTCCGGGAAAAATCTCCCATATTCTTGAAACAAATCTGCCAGATGTTCGCTCAAAGCAATCAGCCGTTTTTCCGTTTTTTTGGAAAAAGAACGATCGATTCTTGCGGAATTGAGAGTGGTGTGCAAATAGTCAAATAAGGGCGACCAATCAGTTGCTTCTTCCATTGCAGAATCAGTATTCCGGATGATTTGCAATAATTCCTGTTCGATAGCAAAACAAATTTCCATTCGTGAAGGAATATGTTCTTTTTTTGATTGACACAGTTGCAGCAAAGAATGAAATGCTTGGGAAATGTAGACAAATTCAATGCCAAAAGCAATGCCGAGATCTGGGTCTGTCGCCATTCGAGTCATAAGCCAACTTTTTATAGCTGGGCCATAGACAATGACAATTCTTCGACTAAGTGGATCTATAAGAGGAGAAAAAAAAAGAGACCGTTTGAGATGCTGATATAAGATTTCAAGCTGATTGCTAAAGAATATTTGTGCCGTCATCATCAATTTAACTGATCTAACTGAAGTAGAGAATCGCTTGACTGAGAGGGGATACGATAGAAAGAATTCCACTTCCTATAAAAAGGAGTCCTGATATTCGATTGAGAAGAGGAGAAGAATGAATAGAATATCTTTTTCCAATCACGGCAGTGGCAAAACTTAAGATCGTCCACCATACAATCGACCCTAATAATACTCCGAATGAAAGAATGAGTGTAGTCAATAGATCTTCCTCCCCTGGCGTAATTCCTACAGTTGTAAAAATGGCAGCAAAGCAGAGAAGGGTTAAAGGATTGGTCAAAGTAAGAGAAAATGTGCTTAAAAATATTTTGCGAGAGCGGCCTGATTGAGTTGTCGTCACAGATTTTGGTTCATGTTTAAAAATTTTTATCCCGAGTCCCCATAGGAGTAAAGATCCTATGGCTTGTAACCAGAGTTGGTATTGGGTAAGCAAGGGAGAGATGAGAGACAACCCTATGCAAGCGATCATTCCGTATAAAGCATCAGCCAACGCTGCGCCAAAGCCTGCCATTATGCCGGCAGTGAGACCTTTTCGCAAGGATTCTTGGATGCAAAGGACTCCACAGGACCAATAGGAACGGCGATAGAAAATCCAATCAAAGAGCCTTTCAAAAATAAATTGAGCATATCTGTTTATATATACTAATTGAAGGGCAAATAATACAATACGCAACACATTATTCAAACATTTTTTTATTGAGAAGATCTCATTTTTTACTTATAATTCATTTAATATTAATAAAAAATTATATGCATTCTTTATCTATTTCACCTGCTTCTCAGATATTGACAGCCGTCGCGTATGGAGGAGGGACAGCCATTGAATATGTGTATAGCCGGTCTATACTTCAAGGTCGATCGCACTTTTTCTGTTTTCTCTCAAATATATTTCAACTGAATTGTGTTGTACGAGTGGCTAATCAATTTTTAGCTACTTCGGGTAAATCTCTTTCGGAACGGGTAGTCAATTATTTTCCTCTTTGTCTTAGCGGAGGAATCTATTTTTTGACTACCTTAAAAGTAAAAAATGTATATCTAAAAACATTTATCTACTCATTAGAAAAACATGTAGGGACGCTCAGCGTCATTAGTTTCATTGCGGTTACGGGGCTAAGGCTCTATTTGAATCTTTACCTAGAATTGATTTCTGCCTCCCTGTTATTTGGACTTACGATCGCCAATGAACACAATTGCTTTCCTCCCCCTTTTTCTGGCCATTTTTCCCGATTTCTCCATTCAGCGTTTTTAGTAGGGCAGGTGGTACTTAACACGTCAATCATTAGAATTGTTTGTGCCTTGGAGCTTTTTTCTGAAGTAAACCAATTATTCTATTCAGATACATTCTACGAAGAAGAACCAGCCCATCGTGTGACTATTCAGGAATTGGAAAGAAGAGGCAAGGATCAATACAAAAACATTTTTACAGAAGATGTGTATTACGCTCTCCATACTCTTTGCGCAGATTATAAATACAAGGTCAATTGGTCTCATCTCAACAAAAGAGATATTCTCCCCGCAATGGGAAATACAGACGTCCCATTGACTGAATTCACCCGCTTATTCGATCGAATTACATGGAATCGCTATTGGGATGATGTGCGAGTGCAATTGCAAGACGATGTCCGTTTGAAAGAATTAGGATTTGCAGCAACAAAAGAAGAGAATGAAAATGAAAAAATAAATTCCGAAATTGCTTACGTCCGAAATAACTTTATGCGGCTTATAGACTCCATACAGCAACGAAATATTCAAAATAAAATGGGGACGGCGATTAACTATGAACTTGTCTCTATGTATTGTGATCGAATATTGCGGTACTGTTTAGAAAAGGAACGGGAATGGGATGAGTGGCAAGAAAAAGCAAAACAAGGAGAGTCTTGTCAAGAAAAGATTCGAGAATGTGAAGCAGCCATTGCATATACATTGTCGGAATTAGCCATTCAAGGAGGAGAATATTGTTCTGATGGTAAATTAGAAGCGATCGAAAATTGCGCTTTCCGGAACATGCCAAAAAAAGGTCTCTCTTTGGATGAAAGAATTTCATTAACTCTTCAAGCAGTAAGAAAAACGACCGTTCAACATAAGTATACTGAAATTGTGCGATACTTCCAGTTTTTGTTTTTTCTAGATCGCCTTGATCTTCATTTGTTTAACCACTGTGTGAGCGCATATGATTTGGGAAGAATTTGGGGATTGCCTAGTCTAAATGGGCAGAAACCCATATTCAGTTTTTTGATGAAGAATTGCAAGCTAATAAAACTTTTATATCCCCTCAATCCTGAGATTACCTATAATCAGTCTTTCATTGTGAATTATATAGAAGAGATGATTGGACACGCGGGAATCAGCAAAGCCAGTATCTATGACTGGTGGCATAATTGGATAGATCGACAAGAACTAGACGACAAAGAAAAAAATGAGTTGCATGATGAGTTAAATCAGAAGTGCAGCATCAAAAAAATTCCTTTTGAGATCGAAAATCCAAACGACTCAAATAAACCGATTATTAATCATCTATTCCTTGTGGCGATGCTGCAGGAAATGGGAATTCTTAGCGGAAAGCAAAAACACCTAAGAGTGTGATTAAGAGGGTGTTGACTAACCTCTAGTGAAGAACTTATGATACTCAATCATTTTAATATCGTAGATCTAACTCAGCCTCTTTCCGAAAATGTTCCAACTTGGAATGGATCATGTGGATTTTGCATTGAAATAAAAAAAGATTACGATCAAATGTTTCGTGTACAGCAAGTGAAGATGCACGCCGGTGTAGGGACCCATATGGACGCCCCTTCGCATAGAATTCAGGGGGGGGTGTCCATTGCTGATATTCCCGTAGAGCAATTAGTTGTTCCTATTTGTTTGATAGACGTTTCAGAGAAGGCGGAAGCCGATTATGAAATTTCCGTTCAAGATATTCAAGATCATGAGGCGAAACATGGGTTAATTCCTTCAAATTCTCTTGTGATTGCCTACACCGGATGGGGACGTTTTTGGATGAAGGGAGATGCTTATCGAAATATGGATGCGAAGGGTCAAATGCACTTCCCTGCTTTTTCTGCTGAGTCTGCAGAGCTTTTACTCAAGCGGAATATTTCTGGCATTGCAATTGATACTCTTTCGCCTGACTGTTTAGATCTAGAGTTTACTGTTCACAAGCTGATTTTAGGTGCAGGCAAGTATATCATTGAAAATATTGGCGATTGTTCGCAGCTTCCTGCTAGAGAAAGTTATGCTATTGCACTCCCTTTACGTGCGGAAAATAGCACGGAATCCCCAATGCGAATTATCGCCTTGGTTCCGCATTAGAGAGTTCTTGTTCCTTACAATGTCTTATGAGCATGAATAAGCATATTTCTCCTGTTGATATTTTTTGCATTCAAACGATTCATGGCATACATACGAATGTAAACATCCATTGGTGGGGCTGGTAATTCACCACCTTCCCATTTAATTACAGCTGCAGGGGACACTCCAAAAACTTTCCCAAAAGTGGTCGTTGTCATTTCAAAATACTTCCGGATAAAGCGTAATTCACCTGCTTGCAATGGAGTAGGTTTATGAATCAACATTTTTAGCACTTCTTTCTGAAGTATATTTAGATTAATATCTAGAATCCACTCTCCCAAGATTTTTTTCATAGGTGCATCGATAAGCTCGATAGGAAAGCCTAAATCTGTATATGTAAACGTTTCAATCTTTTTTTCGTTCATAACGGTTAACTCTTTAATACGTGCATAACAGTGATAATCATCATTCCTGAGTCATCAAATGCAATGATGATACGGGCATCAATTTCATCGAGCGTTTTACCTCTTTAGAGTTTATCAGGTCTGTAACCGCACCTGGTTATTTATTATTATGAACATAAATGCTTTGCAAAAAGTACCAACGAAACGATTGTTTCGCCCACTCTTCTATTTTTTCCCGTATTTTTGTGGGTGCCAAGGTACTAAATAGGGTAATTTCTTTATCGAGCAGTCGATAGGTGAGATGTCTAGCCGTCTCTATGGAGAATGTTTCTTCCAATCTACAAAGACATTTCTTATAGGTGCGATGTCGAAGGCATACTCTCCCTATTCCAAGACATACAAGAAAAAAAGGGGCCAATATCCCCCATTCCCATCCAGAAATAAAAGTGGATAGAAGACCTAACAATAGTAAACAAAAAAAGAGAAGTGTTTCTTTGAAAGAAGTCACAATGGGCCCCATCCATCTTCTCCAGTGAGAAGATGATTGGTAGGCAAACAATTCTTCGAATTGTGGTTCCTCGTACATCATTCTCCCTACATGAGCCAATTCATGTGCAATCAGTTCTTTTCGACTGTACATCCCCAACCAAGTAGAACGGTTTCGAAAGGGGGGCTCGTAACTGCAAAAAAGCAGCCGTGGGAGAATTTTCAGTGAGTTGGAAAATCCATGTGGAAGCTCCATGCCAAGGAGCCAACTGGAAATTGCTGAAAAACAAAAGGATCCAATCGGGTTGAACGCCATATAATGGTTCGGTAATGGCAAAAGCTTCTCTTAATGCCTCTTCCGATTTTTCTTCTTCTAACTGAAAAGGAAATTCTTGCCCTTTCTCTCTTAGAGATTTTTCTAAATTTTCGCAAAAGGCGATTCTTTCTTCAAATTTGGCTTCTGTCTCTTGGGGACCTGGGATAAAACCACGAGAATTCCAATGGGGGAACCAATTTTCTTTCATTTTTCCCTATTTTGTTGAAACCAGAACGAATTTATGGCAGTCTCTAGAACAAAAATCAATGTATTTCGCGCGAAAGGAAAATATGCTTACGGAAAATTACGAAGAATTTACAGAAGCGCAAATCAATATTTTAAAACGATATGTTACGAACTCTTCAAGTCATATCTTTGCCCTACGTAACTTACCTGAAGTCATTAAAGGGGCTCTCTTTTCTCGCTATTCCCGTTCGACCTTAGGATTGCGATCTCTTTTGCTCAAAGAATTTATTGTGAATAATGATGAAGCTGCTTTTGAATCAATTGTCGGCAAGCTTTCGAATGAAGAAGACGAAGAGCAGCAATCTCGAGAACAGATGGAAGCAATAAAAAAAGCCCAATCCTTCTATGACCGTATTCTAGATGGATATGGAGATGATTCTATTGGTGAGCTGGGAGGAGCCCATTTAGCCTTAGAAAATATTTCTATGATTGCGGCAAAATTTTTAGAAGATAGCCGCATCGGTGGATCGCCATTAGAAAAATCGACCCGCTATGTCTATTTTGATCAGAAAGTGAAAGGGGAATATTTGTTTTATCGAGAACCTGTTCTGATGACTTCTGCCTATCGCGACTCCTATTTAGAAACATGCAATATGTTGTTTGACACCTATAGCCGATTGATTCCACAAGTGATGACAATAATGGAAAACCGATTTCCTAAGGACCCGGCAGCTTCTAAGGTAGCTTACACTGCAGCCTTGCGAGCCAAGGTACTCGACTGTTTGCGAGGATTGCTCCCTGCGGGAACATTGACCAATATGGGAATTTTTGGAAACGGCCGTTTTTTTGAACAGCTCCTTCACAAACTGCACTGCCAAAATTTGGCTGAATTGCAAGCGATAGGCAAATCAAGTTTTGAAGAACTCTCTAAGGTCATTCCCTCTTTTGTAAGACGAGCAGACCTTTCGCATCGCTCTCACCAAAGCTATGAGCAATTTCATGAAACAATGGACACAGAGCTCAAACAAATTTCTAAAGAATTTCTCACGGACTGCCAACGAACACCGTCTCATACAGTCCGTATTGTATCATATGATCCGGAAGCAGTAACGAAAGTAGCTGCAGCTCTTCTCTTTGCGGTTGGAAATAAAAGTTTGTCCGATATTCAGGAGTATGTAAAAAAGCTCTCCGAAGAAGAAATCGGGCGAATTCTCGATGCAGGATGCAATGCGCGGGAAAATCGAAGACATAAATCACCTCGTGCTTTGGAGCATGCTCACTTTACTTTTGAGATATTGACCGACTTTGGAGCTTACCGCGATTTACACCGCCATCGGATGCTCACACAAGAAAGACAATTTCTTACGTGTGAGTATGGATTTTCCATCCCCCCTGAATTGCAGGATACTCCTTTGCAAGACGACTATTGCCAAGCAATGCACCAAGCCAAACGGGTCTATGACTTAATTGCTGCAGAATTACCCGAAGAAGCACAGTATGTAGTTCCTATGGGGTACCATATTCGATGGTACTTTCACATAAATCTCAGAGCCCTACAATGGCTTTGCGAACTTCGCTCCTTACCGGCAGGTCATCCAAGTTATCGGCATATTGGACAAATCATGGCTCGCCAAGTCTCTGATCTATTTCCCTCATTCGAGAGATTCTTCAAGTTTGTCGATTATGAAGGATACGAACTTGGCCGTTTAGGCCAAGAACAACGAAAAATTGACAAGCAACAATCGGTTCTCATATAATCCATTCATAAAACTTCAAAATTGGAATTTAATCGCTTGAGTGCAGTGAACAACAAAGGAAGTCTATTTGGCGGTATTTTGCTTGTAGCGGGTTGCTGTATAGGAGTTGGAATGTTAGGACTTCCTATTCTTAGCGCGCAAGCAGGTTTTCAACCCTCATTATTTATTTTTGCGATCTGTTGGCTTTTTATGATCAGCACAGGGCTTCTTCTCGTAGAAGTGCATAGCTGGTTTGGGAAAGAAACAAGCCTCGTCACCATGGCAAAAACAACCTTGGGTTTTCCAGGCCAATTAATGAGTTGGTTGGTCTATTTATTTCTATTTTATTCTTTTATGGTAGCCTATCTCGCTGCTAGCGGTTCACTCATCGCCGATTTTTTTGGAGAATTTTCCTCTGTGTCATTCCCTCATTGGGTTGGAAACCTCTTTTTTTGCTTTCTTTTTGCCCTGCTTCTTTTTTTCGGGACCGGAGTTGTCGATTGGTGTAATCGTTTACTAATGCTAGCACTCATGATTGCTTATCTATTGCTCGTAGTCAATGGCGCATCTCATGTCAATTCCTCTTTCTTAGCACACAAACACTGGAATGCGGTAACAGCTGCGATTCCCGCTGCAATTGTTTCTTTTGGATTTCATAATCTCATTCCCAGTTTATCTAATTATTTTCATGGGAGGGTAAAACCACTGGTTCTTTCCATTGTCATTGGAAGCGCTATTCCATTATTGGTATATATAGTTTGGCAATGGATCATTCTTGGCATTGTCCCCCCCCAAGAATTTGCCCAAGCAATCAATAAGGGAGAAATTGCAACAGAAGCCTTGCGAGAGGCTGTTGGAGCTTCTTGGATCGTCGATATTGCGCAATTTTTTGCCTTATTTGCAATTATCACTTCTCTCTTAGGCGTCTCTCTGAGTTTTGTCGACTTCTTGGCTGATGGTTTGCGAATCCAAAAAAATGTAAGGGGAAGAATTATTTTGATCCTTCTCGTCCTTGTACCTCCTTTGCTTTTTGCAGGAATCTATCCCTCCATTTTTCTCACTGCTCTAAATGCTGCTGGAGGATTCGGCGCCGTCATTTTATTTGGAATCCTTCCAGTCTTAATGGTATGGAAGGGGCGCTACGTGCAAAATAGGAATGCATCACCCCTTCTTTTTGGGGGAAGACCTCTCTTGCTTCTTCTTTTTTTCTTTTCTGTTTGGGTGATTCTACTTCAATTTATATGAACCTACCCGCCTCTAATCAATTTGTTTTACATACTGCATTTCAACCTACGGGTGACCAGCCACAGGCCATTCATAAATTGACGAATGGTGTTCTAGAGCGTAAGCAATCGCAAGTATTGTTGGGGATTACAGGTTCAGGAAAAACATTTACTATGGCCAATGTCATTGCCAATGTACAAAAACCAGCGCTTATTTTGGCTCACAATAAGACACTAGCTGCGCAGCTCTACCAAGAATTTAAAACCTTTTTTCCGGAAAATGCGGTCGAATATTTTGTCTCTTATTATGACTATTACCAACCAGAAGCATACGTTCCTCGTACAGATACCTATATTGAAAAGGACATGTCGATCAACGACAAAATTGACAAAATGCGTTTAAGTGCGACGAGATCTCTTCTAGAAAGGTCTGATGTCATTATTGTCTCTTCGGTTTCGTGTATTTATGGACTAGGTTTACCCGAATACTATCGTGGAATGAACTTAACCATGACAGTTGGGCAGGAAAGAGGAAGAGAGGATCTCTTGCTTCATCTTGTAGAAATGCAATACAAGAGAAATGACGTCGATTTCATCCGAGGAACATTTCGAGTCCGGGGAGATATCTTAGATATTTTTCCAGCCTATGAAGATGATGTAGCCATCCGGATAGACATGTTTGGAGATGAAATTGAACAAATCACCGAAATTGATCCTTTAACTGGAAAAGTCAAAAAAAGAATTTCTACTGTCACTATTTATCCAAGCTCTCACCATGTGACACCCGAAGGAGTGCGATGGCATGCGATCGAAACTATCCGAGCCGAACTCGAAGAGAGAAAGCAATTTTATGAAAAAGAAAATAGACTGCTTGAACTGGAGAGGATTCAACAACGGACCATGTATGATCTCGAAATGCTTCGAGAGGTAGGAACTTGTAAAGGAATTGAAAATTACTCTCGTCATTTCAGTATGCGAGGCCCTGGCGATCCTCCTCCCTGTTTATTCGATTATTTCCCTTCTGATTACCTTCTTTTTATCGATGAGTCACACCAGACACTTCCCCAATTGCATGCCATGTATAATGGAGATCGGGCTCGGAAAAACACCCTCGTTGAATTTGGCTTTCGACTTCCCTCTGCATTTGACAATCGCCCCTTGAAATTCGAAGAAGTGTACCAACGGATCAATCAAGTCATTTATGTATCGGCGACCCCAGGCACGTGGGAAATCAAGGAAGCGGGAGGAGAAATCGTGGAACAGCTCATACGCCCCACAGGCCTGCTAGATCCTGTGATTGAAGTCCGTCCGGCTTCAGGACAGGTGGATGATTGTTTAGCTGAAATTCGGATGCATGTATCTAAAGGTGGACGAGTGCTTGTCACTACCCTGACAAAGCGGTTGGCTGAAGAATTGGCAAAATATTTGGTGGAATTGAGCGTCAAAGCCAAATACCTTCATTCTGATATCGATACGATTGAAAGGATGCAAATCATTCGAGATCTGCGTATTGGTACTTTCGATGTATTAATTGGAATTAATTTGCTCCGCGAAGGACTTGATATACCTGAAGTTTCTCTCGTGACTATTTTAGACGCAGATAAGGAAGGCTTCTTGCGGAGTGAAACTTCGTTGACTCAAACTTGTGGACGAGCTGCTCGAAACGCAGAAGGAAGGGTGATTATGTATGCTGATACAGTCACGAAATCAATGCAAAGAACCTTGGACATTACCCAGGCTCGGAGAGCCTACCAAGAAGAGTACAATACAAAGCACGGTATTATTCCCCAAACAGTAAAAAGAGAAATTTCTGTCCTCGTCGAACCAGAAGAGAGTCAAGTCGATGCTCCTTTGGGATTTGCCGACCACGCGCTACAAGCTGCCGAAGAGAAACACCATTATTTGACAATAGAAGAGATCCGTCAAAAAATAATTGAATCTGAAAAAGAAATGAAAAGAGCTGCCAAAGAAATGCATTTTGAAGAAGCAGCCCAATGGCGAGATACCTTACGACAATACCAGCAAATGGAAATTTCTTTATTATAAAAAATATTGCAATTTATTAATTTCCACAAAAAAAACTTGGAAATAATACGCATTTATTATATGATCTCACTTCCTAGTAAATTAATTAACAAAGGAGCTTAACATGGCTATTCATCTTCAAAGTTTGTATCAACTAGTAACTATCCCCCCAACTCGTTGGTTGGCAGTCCTTAACGGTTTTATTGCTTCCACTTCTGTAGGCAAAGAGACAGCTTATGACATAAAACAAAGTTTCGGCAAATGGACAAAAACGCATGAGTTTGCTAGATTTGTATTTGCTGACGCCCTCACGTTTTCCGCTACAGGAGCTCTTGTTCGTTCTCTTCCTCAGATGAACATAAAATATGTTGGAAGCTTTATAGCGTCTCGTTATTACTATCCCGCTTTGCTTGTCATACCTGGTATGAAAGAAATAGTACAGTTGTTGAACCAGACCGAAATCTTTGATGATCATAAGACATGTCGTCATATAGCGGAGACCATAATCGCAGGGTGTACCAAAATCGAAAGCATAGCCGCAAAAGCTTCTCCATTCATTACTTGTGTAGGTCTCTATGCAGCAAGAGCTACCCTGCTCACAAATCCAGGTTCTACTACCCTAGCTATTATTTGCTTGGTAGCAAATCTCTATATGCAATTTGGTAGTGATGGTGGTAATGGTGGTGCTGGTGGTGGTGCCTCAAAGACAGACGAAGCAACAGGCAGACGCAGATCCGCAGACCAAGGGAGAGCTGATCCAATTAAAAAAGAGTCAAAGAAAAACGACTTGGAAGAATCAGGAAAGACCCCAACGATAACAGAAACGGACTCAACAGGAAGTAAATAGGACTCTTTCTATATTTATCTAGTATAGTTACTTTCAATCAGTATGGGGTTACCCCATACTGATTTTTTTTTGATAAATTCATTTTAGTCTTTCAAGCAAAATTGAACACAAAGACACGAAGACTGAAAGACACGAAGAAGTCTGTAAGGACGTCGGTTGGTGGGTGCAATTACTCTTTGTGCCTTTGTGTTGCATTCTTCTAAACTATTGATACACTTTTGCTTCTAATGTATTCCAGAGCGATCAGTAGCTGATCTTGAATAAAGGTTTATTAGAATTACAAAACACCCTCTAAGAATATTTGCAAAAGAATGGAAAGTCAGCAATTGCCAGGATTTCTTTATCTCCTTGGCTATCTCCATACACATATAAAGTAATTCCAGACAAAGAACCGAGATATTCTTCCAATCGTTTTTTCTTTTCAGGTCCCCAGCAATTCTCTCCCCGTAATCGTCCTGTAATTTTTTCTTGGATAACTTCTAGTTCAGAGGCTAATACTTTTTCAAACCGATGGCGGCTCCCCCATGGTTCTAAGTAAAAAGCAAATGAGGCGCTTACTAAAAGACATCGATGTCCTTGGGATTGGTGCCATGCCAAGGCAGTAAGAGCCTTTTGTTTCAAATATTGATCTAGTCGATTATGAGCATATTTTTGTCCCATTTTTTTGATTTCTGTCCAGGGTATGTCATAGAAAAAATAGGTAATTATTTTTTCCTTTATTCTCTTTCTTGTACATTTTCCGAATAAAAACTTGATAAAATCGGGCATTAAGTATAAAAAACCAAATAATGATTTATAAAATCCTTTTGTATACAATAAAAAAAATAAAAAAGAATCTCGGTTTGTGATCGTATGATCGAAATCAAATACTGCAACAATAGAGTGATTTTTTTTCTTCTTCCTATTCATGATTGACTCATTATATACGAATTCTTATTTTTTGAGAGGAACATGCGGTTTGTCTTAGATCCAATTGCTTTGTTTCTTTTGTTTGTAGGTCTTTTAGCAATTGTCTTATATAAATCTTGGTTGCCAAAAGGGCTGACTCCTTCCCTTTTCTTCTCGAGAGTTCGAGACCTGCAGTTTTTTTCTCCCCTTAGCTACTACGCTTTTCTTCCTTCTTTTCTCCATCGATTGGCTTTTTGTTGTTTAAGTATTGCATTTATCGACCCCCATGTTTTATTTCCTATTTCATCGATAAAACAAGAAGGTAGTGAGCAAGAAATAGCAAAAGAAGGAGTTGCCATCTACCTTGTTCTCGATCAATCGGGTTCCATGGCTAAATCCATTGTTTTAGATGGAAAGAGCATCCCTAAAATCGAACTATTAAAAAAAATGACACGAGAATTCATCGATAATGACTCCTCTGATCTAATGGGTCTTGTAGAATTTGCTCGGATTCCCCGTGTACTCGTCCCTCTCACATTGGATCGAGAAAGTCTTACAAGAGAGTTAGAGCAACTGCATGTCGTACAACAACCAGAGGACGATGGAACCGCTATGGGCTACGCGATTTACAAAACGGCCCGATTACTCGCTGCGACAAAACACTTTGCGCAAGAAAGAATTCCCGATTATCCATCTCCTTACGAAATTAAAAGTGCTATCATTGTCGTTGTTACAGATGGTTTTCAAGATCCCAGTCACTTAGATCGTGGAAATATTTTGCGAACAATGGAGCTTGACGATGCAGCGGCTTATGCAAAGAAAGAGGGAATTCGTTTGTATGTGATTAATATCGATCCTTCTCTTTCCACCCCGGCATATGCCCCCCAACGAAGGCAATTGCAAAATACTACTGAAATGACGGGTGGGCAATTTTATATAGTCAATGCCCCGCAAGATTTACGAGAATTATACAATACCATTGCGCATTTGGAAAAAGGGAGTGCAAAACTCCGCGTGACCGATACTGGCAATTTCGAGAGATTTTCTCTCTATCCTTTTTTTACACTGCTAGGGTGGTTAGCATTATTTTTCGCTCTTATCAGTGACTTTTTTATTTTTAAAGTCATTCCATAAATAGAAGGAGAGTACTATGGAGCAAATTGATTTTTACTTTCCTGAGTTGTCTATCCTCTTTCTCTTTCTCCCTCTTCTTATCCTCGGAGAGTGGTGGTTATATCGCTACCGGAAAAAACAGCTTCAGGCATTTAATTCTTCTCCTTCCCTTATTTACCTATTGCAACATCGATCATCAAAACTGCAAAAGATCAAAACTGTCGGATGGATTTCTATTTTTGTATTGCTTTGTGTAGCATGTATGGATCCCTTCGGCAATATTCGGTACAAAAATTTTTCTTCAAAAAAAAATAGTGAACATGAGGAGCGGCACGCGATCCTCTTTTTGGTAGACGTTTCTGCTTCGATGTTGGTTCCCGATGGAGCAAATGGGGAAACGAGGTTGGAAACAGCGAAAAAAATCATGGAAGATGTGGTAAGAAACAGTCGAGGAGAAATGGTTGCTCTCTACGCATTTACCTCCGCATTGACCCCTTTGGTGCCATTGACTCTTGATTACATCTTTACTAGATTATCAATCAATGACGTAGAAGTAAATGAGGGAGGAATGGGGGGCACTGCCTTTGAGCCTTCTCTTCGAGAATTTGCCGCGCAAGCATTTCCACACCGTTCTTCTCTCCATTTTTCAGTGATTCTATTGTCAGATGGAGGAGACAATTTGCTCGGTACTTTGCAAGGGAAAGAAAAAGAAAAAAAAATCGGGGATATCCTAGCTACCCTTCCCGATCCTGAGGCATTTCATCTTCATCTATATACTATTGGGATTGGTTCGGATGAAAAACGGTTGATTCCGGGTGTTACTTTTCGGGGCCGAGAGGTGTATTCTGCACTAGAGCCCGAAATCCTAGAGAATCTTGCACACAAGGGAGAAGGGATATACTTTACGGCCTCTCAATGGTCGACGTGGAATCTAGCGAGGGAAATCATACACCAAATTGAAAACACTGCTGTGGAAGCCACATACCATCAGAAAAAAAGAATAGGAATGACAAGCAAAAATGCCCTTATCGATCTCTATTATCAAATTCCACTTGGAATCGCGTTGTTATTTTATTCTTTCTATTTGTTACTTCCCGATGCTTTCGAATCCCAACATAAAAAAAAGTCATCATGAAATTTCTTTATTTTATTTTTTTTGTAGCAACGTTGCATGGAATGGAAAATGGGGATGCAAAAGGAATGGCTCTTTGGGAAGCAGGAGATTATAGAGCTGCTATAAGCATGTATGAAACTCTATTGCCTTTCCATTCTTCAGAATGGAAACGAACAAGAATTTTGTATAATTTAGGGGTGCTTCACCTAGTACAAAATGATCCGGCAAAGGCTCTTTCTCTCTTCCAGCAGATTCAATTGTCAAACCTGCTTCTTCCCGGTTTTGCAAAAGATGTGACCTGGCATCTAGCAATTGCCTATTTTGAAATGGCTTCTTATTTTTCACAATCGACAACACCTTTTATTGCGGAGGAAAAAATCTTTCTCATGCAAAGTCTCTATGCGATGGAATTGGCGTACCGATTGCATTGCGAAGGAAAAAAGGAATGCCTAATAGATCCATTACTTGTGAAATGGAAAGAAGCGATAGAGGATAAACTCCGTTTTTTAGACACACAACCTGACATTCCTGCAGAAGAACCGGAAGTATGGTTGCTGCCATTGAAACAAGCGCTTGCGCAGGCCCACCTCTCTTTCCAATCTTTTCTCTTGTATTCCATGAGCCAAAATGGAGGCTCTCCTCCTAACGTAGATAGAA
>Ga0206975_1050_pt1 | contig 33196 bp, 30 predicted proteins | sample Alteio_BWOrgHeat_81_FD_152919 | JGI IMG/M metagenome (GOLD analysis project Ga0206975, IMG submission 152919) | Enriched cells from forest soil in Barre Woods Harvard Forest LTER site, Petersham, Massachusetts, United States -... | ecosystem: Environmental > Terrestrial > Soil > Temperate forest >... | reverse complement strand
TTATGGGTCTCCGCGAGGATAAACCGCCCAAGTCTGTACAAAAGGAGACAAAGATTCCCAAAACTAGTTTGGAGAAGAGGTTTGAAATTTACTCCAATCCGGATAAGATTTTCTGGCCGAAGGAGAAGATCACGAAGGGCGAACTATTGGATTACTATGAAACGATGGCTCCCCACATTCTCCCCCACGTTAAAAACCATCCGATCACCCTTCATAGGTTCCCCAATGGAATTCAAGAAGAGGGTTTTTACCAAAAAGACATGGGAGAGCACATCCCCTCTTGGGTAGAGACGGTGGATATTCATAGTGAGAGTGCACACAAAAATGTCCGCTATCTGGTGATCAAGGATAAAAAGCACCTTCTCTACGCTGTCAATTTAGGGTCGATCGAAATCCATACCCTCCTTTCAACGGTAAAAAAACTCGATTACCCCCTCTTTTTACTGCTCGATCTCGATCCCCATAAAGTAGGATTTGATGCTGTCATTGAAACCGCACAAGCGGCCCACGAATACCTCGAAGAGCTCGAGCTTCCCCACTACTGCAAAACATCGGGGGCTACTGGCCTCCACATCTGCATCCCTATGCACTCCCGCTACACATACGAGGAGGTCAAAAATTTTGCCCACCTCCTCGCCCTCGCCATCCATGAGAGGGTTCCCTCTATCACCTCTTTAGAAAGAAACCCCAAGAAAAGGGTGGGTAAAGTCTATCTCGACTACCTTCAGAACAATTTTGGACAAACAGTCGTCGCCCCCTACACTGTCAGGCCTCGCCCTAAAGCACCAGTCTCCACCCCATTGGAATGGAAAGAGGTCAAGCGAGGTCTAGACCCCACAGACTTTACCATCCGCAATACACTCAAACGATTCGAAAAAAAAGGAGATCTCTTCTTACCGGTAATCGGCACCGGTGTCTCCATCAAGAAAGCTCTAAAATCTCTGGAAAATATCCTTTAAACCCAAGTTGCTACCTATCGTCGTTCCTCTCAATTTTATGCTAGCCACCTGCTTCAATTTCCTCCTAGACCAACTTTAAAAAGTTGCTCTTCGTCGGAAATTTTGCAGATGGCTGCCTTAAATCGACATGAATCGACGATAGGTAGCAACTTGGGTTTAAATAACTCTTAGCATAGGAGGATGAATAGGATTTGCTGCCTCTAATAACTGTTCATATTTCTCAAGGGAGATGCGAATTTTACCTTTTTCATATTGGGCATAAGAATTTGGAGATTTTGACCCAAGCCGTTCTGCGACTTCTTGAATTGTTGACCCACTAATCTCCCTTTGCCTTTTTAGGGAGAACGCCATTAAAAGTTGTGTGTTGATTGAGGTGATACCAATAATGTCCTTATAATCATTAATGTGAATTTCAAACTTAATCGACTATACAGCTAAGACGAGAAGAGAAGGTTGCTGATGAGGCCTGAGATAATGAAATACATGATCATGGAGAAGATATCATTGAAGGCGGTGACAATGGGTCCCGATGCCAGGGCGGGATCGATCCCCAAGCGTGCAAAGAAGAAAGGGGCGGCAACGCCCAAAAGAGTTGCAGAGAGGCAGGCGCCAAGGAGCCCTGCTCCTGTGATGGAGGCAAGCTCCAAGGGGTTGGGACTAAAATCCTGAATGCCAAAGACAGTGACAAGATAGACGATCAGTCCGCCCAAAATTCCAAAGAAGACGCCATTCATCAATCCGATCAGGATCTCTTTTCGCACCGCATTTCCCTTGGTTCCTGAAGAGATCATCCCAATGGCCATGCTGCGGACCAGCACAGTGCTGCACTGGATGCCGACATTTCCGGACATTCCGTTGATTAGAGGGATGAAAAAGACGATGAAGGCTAAGAGATTACCCTCAATTCCTTGGAAATAGGACATGATGGCAGCGCTGATCAACCCCCCAAATAGGGTGACCAACAGCCAGGGAGCTCTAGACAAGAACCTTTTAAATACAGGATCGTGCTCCCCTACCTCCTCAGCCGTACCCGCCATCCAAGCAATCGTCTCATCGGCAATGTCCTCAATGGCTTCCACGACATCTTCATAGGTGATCACACCGATCAGATAGTTATTCTCATCTACGACAGGTAGAGCCGGTATTTTGTACCTCTCTACGAGGTCGACAACCTCTTCCCTGGTGGCATCGGGCGTTACCTTATGCAAGATCTGCCGCATCACCTGCTTTAATGGAAGGTGAGGAGGGTTGACAATCAGATTTCGTGCAGGAACGTAGCCCATCAGCTCCCCCTCATTGCTCAAGACAAAGACCCTTCTTGTTAAATCGATGCCGGGGTTGTCTCTGATATAGGCTGCCGCCTCTGAAATGGTCGTGTCCATTGTGAAGGCAAAGAACTCATTGGTCATTAAGCCCCCCGCACTATTGCGGCTATGCTTTTGCAATTCGCGGATCCGAATAGCTTTTTTGGGGTCCAGAAGTTCCAGAACTCGCCGGTTGCGCCGCTCGGGCAAATTATCCAATACCCAGACAGCATCATCGGGCGGCATCTTCTCTATGAGCTCCTTGACCTGATGGTCGTTCAAACTCCGGAAAACTTCCGCCCTGGTATTTCCATCTGTATTGATCATGAAGGTCATCTTCGCCTCTTCATCGGGAAGATTTTCGAAGAGAACCGGTCTTACACTGGGAGGAAGACGGGAGGCTGCATAGGCAAGATCGATTGGAGAGTATTCCATGGCAATTTTTGCCACATCGTGGAGGTGGACATTGGAGGTCATCTTATGGAAAGCCTCTTCAAGGCGAGCACTCAGCTGATCATCTAGATGACTTGTCTTGGAATCCATTAAATTACCCGCAGCTGAGTGAAATTCCTCAGGAGGATTATGGTTATTTTCCCACTCTTGTGTCATCGCGCCACCTCATGGACGATTCTGATTCTCTAAAAAATCCTGAAAAAGCCTGCTTTGGCGTAAATTGTCCAGCCAGTCATCATATAATAGATCATCAAAACTGGAAATCAGTCTACTCTTTTCAGCACGTTTAATAAAATGGAGAGAAAGATCGATTCTATCCATCAATGAATAGAGGCATGCCAAATAGTAGTAGGCATCCTCATATCCTATCCTTGCCCCGATCAATAAATACCTTTCCGATTTTTCTTTGAACTCCCTGCTTGAATCGGGATCAAGGGAGCTGTCTGTCCATTCAGAAAGGATTAGATACCCATATCCAAGCTCCCCAAAACCGGGAGCATCTTCTGGATCAATCTCAATATTTTTCTCCAAATGGTCGATCCCTAACTTGAGGAGCTCCCTATCACCCGAGATCTCTCCCAATCGCAGATAGTTAACTCCAAACTGGAAGTGGATATAGGGGAACTCGCTATCATCGTCAAAGAGCTTTCTTAAAACCTCCAGGGATTGCTGGTAGTACCCCTCCTCTCCAAGAAGATCGCCCAATAAGAAAAAGGTACAGGCATAGGGGTATAGCCAGCCAGATTCCAATGTAGTTTCCCACCCACCCGTTAAATTGAGGGCTATTTCAAATTTATCTAGAGCATCTTCCAGAATGTTAATGATCGTGTCTATATCCTCTTCCAAATCCCTTAACTTAAAGAGCAAAAGCGCGTATTCATACCAAAAATAGGCTCCTAACGGCCTTAACTCCAGGACACGGCTGAGAGCGTTTTGAGCTTTAAAGAAGTACTCCTTATCTTTCTTCAGCTCTCCCAAAGCGAGATAGGTGAGAAAAACCCCATGCCAGCCATAGACAGATTGAGAGTCGCACTCTAAAGCTTTTGAAAAATTATCAAGGGCATTAAAGAGGTAGCGCTCATCTGAAAGGTAGGCTCCGAGGCTCATTTGGCTTAACCCATTGGTCACCCAGGTTTCAGGATAATCCTTAGCCGCCTGAAGAAGTGGCAGCGCCCGCTTGTCCGCTTCCCGAATAATTCGATAGTTTTCCAAATGGAATCCAATTAAAACAAGGCTCTCTGTCATGAAGCTTGTCGCAAGCAGATGGTCGCAATTCTTTAGTTTGGGCGAGGTAAACTTCTCCAAAGCAATCTCTGCAAAGGGAAGCTTTCCCATGAGCGTGCTGGCTTTTAAAAAAAGATCTCCCCAATGGAGCCAAAGTGAGCTCTCTTTGTCTGCAATTGCTTGAGAAGCCTTTTCGAAAAGGTCGTGAGCCTCTAAAAAATCACTCCTGAGGTGGGTGTACTCATAGATTTTTTTTGCGGTCAGGATAGCTTGGAGCCAAACTTCAGCAAAAGGGTCTGCTAGATTAAGGTGGTTTCTGAAACGGAGGGTCATTGGATCAAAGGACTCCTCTTCAATGAACCCAGACTCTTCTAAAGGGGGATAGGAGTTGCTGATCACCTTCTTAAAAATGTTGAGCCCCTTGTGAAGATGCTCTATTCTGTGAAGTTGATCACCAAGGATCACCAAGGCCCGTCCATAGTGTATCCAAAATGAGTTGTCAGCACAGCCTAGCTCTGCTGCCCTTTCATAGCAGTTTAACCCCTTGGTGAGGTCGTAGGGCTCTTCAGCATATTTGCTTAAGATGGTCCAGGAAAACCCCTGATACCAGTAGAGCTTTTCAAGAAACGTTTTATTTCGGAGATACTCTTTAGAGAGCGCCTCCTCATATTTCTCCGAAGCCGCTGTCTGCCTCTCTTCTAGGAGATCCACTGCTTTTTGATACTTTTCAATTGATTGATGGATATAGAGAAGGTCGGATGTCGACTCTCCTAAGTAGAGAAGGAGGTGGCCGAAAAGGGTCCACCAAGACCCATGGGGATCGTTGAAAAAGAGGGGATACTTTGCAGATGCACGATCAAATTTTTCATAGGCCTGAAGCAAAAGTAGCGAATCGTCATTTTTCAAGCCATTTAAGAATAGAAGTTCGCCAAAGCGGCAGAGGGATTCAGGATCTTCCCCAACTACCCTTTCCAGGATATCGACATTTGAAGTAAAAGTTGGATTTTCCAGTTCATTAATACAATGAGAGAGCCTATTTAAAAATAGACTTATAACCTCGTTCCTTTCCCTTTTTCCCAAAAGATAGACAAGCGCAGCCTCCCTCTCGCACTCCTCCTCACCAAAATGGGGGTGCTCATAGGGTGCTAGCTCTTCTAAACAAAAAAAGTAGGAGAGATAAAAAAGTCCGTTCATAGGAAAAGATTTTAAACCTAAAGGCATTAAAAATCTTTACAAATCAACCAACCAGGAAAGGGGCGAATCACTCTTTTATCTTTTCTTGGGCTCTTTCGGAGCTTCCTTTTTGTTTGAGCTTCCTAGAAAGAGTCTGGTACGCTTCGGAGGTTGTAGTAAGCTTTTCGCTAGCGAGTCTGAATTTCTCTTTTTTCTCAGGAGATTTTGGCTCATCCAAGACGGCGTCGTACTCTTTTTTGGCTTCCAGATAGGCCTTTTTGGCGGCTTGGTACTCTTGATTGTTCTTCAATGCATCTAAATGGGCAATGGCTGCATCCGCAGAGTCTTTTTTGGGAATATAGGGCTTAACTTCACTCCAGGGATTTTTGAATAAAGGCTTATGGCTCACTGTTGAAGTGGGCTTGGGAACTTTTTTTCCAATAATATTATTTACTTCAGCATCCAAATTCCTTGAGGGAGCTCCCCAAGAGGAGGGAAGTTGACCCCAGTGGCTATTCAACGATTTTCCGACTCTCTCTTTCATCTCAGCTTCAGCATATTTCTTTTGAATAGCTAGACGGGCTTGCGCTCCGGCCTTCTTATCTGCCACCTCTTTTTCCATCCGTTCAATGACTTTAGGATCGTTGTATTTTTTCACATTTTTCGCAAAGAGATCGATCCCCTTCTGCGCTTTTTTAGAGCTATCTTTCAAATCAGAGCGATCAATGGGCGCCTTCATCTTGTTCGACCCCTCATCTTTATTGAAGGTCGCTTTAGGGGTTGAATAGCCCTCTACGACCATGGAGCCTGCAGTCATGGAGGTCCCTTCTAAACCGAGCTTATCTGACGCTGATTTTAACTGTTTAAGCTCAGGACGGTGGCCAGGGATTTCCGGTAAGAGAGGGGCATTAATCAAGAGCCGCTGCATCTTCTCTTTTACCTTTTCCCTACCCACCGTTTTCAGGTAGTAGGCCGACCCCTGCCTAATGGCCATAGAGATAAAAAAGCCTGCGCAAATGCCTAAATTGATCCAGGGGGAGTTGATGACAAGCCCTAAAATGATGAGTGCAGGAGTAATGACAGCGAAAACAACTCGGCTAAGCCTTACCATCATCCGGTATTTGTAGTCTGTATCTAGAAGGATGTGATTAATGTTGGAGATATTCCGCGTCAACTGCTGCTTCATCTCCTTCGAAGCGGCAGGCGCTTCACTCTCTTTTGAAGTATCTGCGGAACCTGTTTTTGGCAAATCCACGATCTGGCCTGTCTTAAGAAGTGACACGCCTGATGAGTCCTTTTTGCCAAGAATCTCATTGACAAAGCGGCTCAGATGGGAGTCAAAGGGTCTTTTCAATTTTTGAATCAGAGGGGAAAGCTCGTTTTGATCCAGCTTCGCTAAAGAATTGACAATTTCTTCAGACTCTTTTCTCTTCACCTTATCAGGGCGAAAGTCTTGGCTCTCGAAAACGGGTTTGTCATCTTCGTCATCTTCTTTGGAAACAAGTTTATCCTTCATCTTTTCAAATTTATCTTGAAGTTCAGTAGAAGAGGCCTGAGCTTTCTCTAGAGTTTGTTTGGACTCTTGTAAACCCTTGTCTTCCTTTGCCTTCAATTTAACCAGTTTAGCACGCTCGTCTTTCTCTTTCGAATCAGCGGTATCTTCCTTAATGCTGTCAATTTTGGATTGGATGGCCTGAACTTTCTTCTCCCTCTCCTCAATAAGCTCTTGAGCCTCTTCAAGCTTCTTCTTGACATTGTCAATGCTTACTTGAGGATGGCTTTGAAGGGCATGGTTCAGCTTCACCTTAAGCTGTTTCGCTTGAAAGATGCAGATATCCACACGTTTGAGGTCGCCGCACAATATTAGCTTTTCATCTAAATCGTTAGGGAGAGTTCCTTTATCCCTCCATTCGGAAATAACACTGTCTATTTCCGTTACTCGTGCTTGAGATTCATGAATGCAATCGATAATCTCTTTTAAGCGGTCGTGGTAAAAATGGGACCAGGGGAGGAACGGGGTTGTCTCGTACAGCTTTTTCCTTTCAGTCCAAAGCTTATCAAGCTCTTTTTTTTGCTGCTCTAAATACCTCAATCGAGAGACATAGAGAGAAAGGGTGTGGATTTTTCCCTGATCGCTGTTCAAGATCGGCTTTGGCACCCTGGAGCTAGTTAATAGAGAGGAGATACCACGAATCTCTTCCTGATATACCTTTTTTACCTCTTTCTCTAATAGATCGGTCTTATTTTGAAACTCTCTGGATGCGTTACTGGTTAGATCTTTAAATGATTTAAATAGCTCGCTCAAAGAGCCCTTTTTTGGAAGTTCTATAACTAAAAGACTACTACTGCTTATTCGAAGTTTGTTGTATTCATCACAAAGTGCACGAAGCTGCTCTTTCAACTCCTCTTTTCTCTTTTCAATTTTCACCAAGGGTAAATTTGCATCGTAGAGTTGACGTATGAAGAGCCCCTCTTTCTGCTGCTCGCAATTGCTGTAATCGTTCGCAAATTTCACTGTGTACTGAAGTCGGGCTTTATAAAAGAGCTGTAGCTCCTTGATGTATTTAAGACCTACTAAAGGAAACTGATCAGCAATTTGCCTCTGCTGGGTGACAATAGCACTATTTAGATCGTTAATTGTTCGTTTAACACTTGCAATACTACTATCTAATACAACAATGAGTTGATCTGTTTCGGGTAAGCCCGCTTTGATGTATACTGCACGGTGTATTAAAAGTTTCTTTAAAGTGTAATGAGACTTCTCCATCTCTTCATATTGCTTTTCAATCCCGTTAATGGCTGTTATGAAGTCTTCACTACTGTCAACCGACCGGTTCTTGCAATGGACAATCAACTCCCTCTTTTTTTCCTCAAATTGTTCATAGGCCTTTTGATACTCGGATTGGACCTTTAACAGCGACTTCTCCAACTTAGCAGACCTTTTTGCGACATCTTTCCATTCAGAGGCCTCCTCTTCAACGCCTGCATATCTCTTGGATGCTGCGGCTTTCAAGGCGAGTGGAGAGTCGACATCCAAAACCCGGGCCATTGGCTGCTCGATATCCCTTTCAAATCCTTCTGCCCTCACAAAATCTAGGTTGGTCTTCTTTTTACCATCCAATTTTTCCGTCATTTTATCCGATTTTAGCAGCGGGTCTTTTTGAGGGACATCTGCCTCGCCGATCGGATAGAGGGCATCACCATTTTTAGGCAGCATCTCTAAATAGACCTTAGAAAGCATCGCGGTCTTTTCGAGAGATTTAATGCGCGATTCAACCGCAAACTCCTTTATGAGAACCAAAAAGAGCCCTACCCCGCAGGCAGCCCAGGGGGTCCAGGCGTAGGGAAAAAAGGTAGAGGCAAAGAGAACAATCATGCTGGCCACAATCAGGCAAGCCGATACCCCTTTTAATATCTTGAGCTGTAAACTGCCCGACTTCTCAAATTGAGCAATCTCCTGCTTAAGAATCAGCCGTATCCGGTTGTTGGCAAAGGCCTCTTTATCGAGGGCCTCAGACGCCTCTTTGGATAAAGAATTTACAGCAGGGACAGACATGTCATATCTCTTTATTTCTAAAATATTAAGAATAACAGAGAAAAATTAAAAAATAATTAAGAAAACACTATAAATGATTAAATTTTTAAAGAAGTTATTATTATTTTTACTTATTTAACTTACAATCTTTAGACCAGATTTCTTGGGCTTAGGTAGGGAATTAAGTTGTGCGGGGGAGGAGGGAGCCTTCACCACCCGTCCAATCAGATCGTAGCCTGCGGCGGCGGTGATTTCAACCATGTATCGCTCATTGAATGCGGTGACTCCCCTGCCATCGTTGATGATAATCTGGCCATCGATTTCGGGGCATTGGCCGTAGTATCTGCCAACCATTAAGAGCTTGGATTCGGGGTGGTACCCTTCAATAACAACGGGAAGGGTCTTTCCCACCATTTTCTGATTGAGCTTCTCAGAGATCTTCTGCTGGATTTTGGCCAGTTTATTCAGCCTTCTCTGCTTAATTTCATCAGGGATCTGCTGCTCCATCGCTCCAGCAGGGGTCCCCTCTTCCTGAGAATATTTAAAAATTCCGATATGATCCAAGGGGTATTCCTGGACAAATTCACAGAGCTCCTGAAACTGTCTTTCAGTCTCTCCCGGAAAGCCGACAATGAGGCTGGTCCGGATTTTAATTCCGGGAAGCTTCTCTCTTAATTGGGTGATGGTGCTTTTAATTTGAACAGAATCGGTATGGCGCTTCATGTCTTGAAGGACCTGATCGTTGATATGCTGGATAGGCATATCGAGATAGGGAAGGATCCTAGACTCATTATTTAAGGAGTCGTTCTTCATAAGGTCGATGATCTCATCGGTGATCTCATCGGGATAGAGGTATAAAAGGCGAATCCAATAGTCCCCAGGAATAGTTAGAATTTCTTTTAAAAGTGCAGCCAGGTTTTTATTATTCTCTTTGTGGTCCTTCCCGTAATCCCCTAAATCCTGGGCAATGAGGATCACCTCTTTCACCCCTTGAGCTAAAAGGGCATTGAACTCCTTGAGAATTTGCTCAGAGCTTTTGCTTTTTAATGGCCCCTTAATCTTTGGGATAATGCAATAAGCGCACGCCTTCCGACACCCTTCCGCAATTTTGAGATAGGCATAATTTTTTGGAGTAGAGATCATGCGGGGGACCTCTCCTGCCTCCAGGTAGCTCTTAGCCTTGCCCAAGACAGCACCCTTTTCACCATCTTCGACTGCCTTTAAAATCCCCTCCACATCGCCGGAGCCTAAAAGGTAGTGGACCTCGGGGAAGGCGCTTTCAATCTCCGAACGGTGCTTATTGACCATGCATCCTGCAACAATGACCTTGGCACCGCTTTTCTTGCGCTGAAAGAGCTCGTCGATAGCTGCCTTAGACTCATTTCTGGAAGCCTCTAAAAAAGCACATGTATTAACAACCAGGTAGTCCGCCTCTTCAACATCGGGAGTCAATTCATAGCCGGCCTTTAATAATATTCCCAGCATGACCTCACTATCTACAAGGTTGCGAGGACAGCCAAGGCTTGTAAAATTGACTTTATTGCCTGAAAGAAGGGATTTGAAAGACATATGCATGAAAAGTTTTAAAAATCAAAAATATTAACCCTTCCAGAATATTCTTTTCCAGAAAAAATGAACTTGAAAGTTACAGCCCTATTTTTTACAATACTCTGTCTTAAGTTAATGGAGTCTTGGCAATGGCAAGCAAAAACCGTGAAATCATAAAGCTGAAAAGTACAGAAAGCGACGACATGTATTGGACAACAAAGAACAAAAAGAAGACAACAAACCGCCTCGAATTAAAAAAATTTGATAAAAAGCTCCGCCGTCACGTAATCTTTAAAGAAGCGAAGTAGTTTTATTTTGAGGGGTCTGAAAAACCCCTCTATACTCGTTACAGGTGAATCTGAGAATTTTTGACAAGGAGGCTGCTCAAAATTTTTTGTCTGGAACGAGCGACCATTGCCTCTGGCAAGGCGCGAGCGAAGACAAAAATTTTGATGCAAAGCCGACGCTGTCAAAATTCTCAGATTCACCTGTAACGAGTATATTATACTGGAGAGTTAATGCGATTTGAATATTCCATCGCTTTCAAATATTTAATTCCACGACTTAAGCAACTCTCCACCTCTATCATTACCCTTCTTTCACTCTTTGTCATCTCTCTCGTTGTATGGCTTGTTGTTGTATTCCTATCGGTGACTACCGGTTTAGAGAAGAAGTGGGTGGATGAGCTAGTCTCCTTTAATGCCCCATTGAAAGTTACCCCCACTGAAGCCTACTATAGCTCCTATTACTACCAGATTGACAGGTTGAGTCAAAACTCCGATTATGCATTAAAAACCATTGGAGAAAAGCTCTCAGCTCCCCTCTCCAATCCCTACGATCCGGAATTGGACTCTGAACTCCCCCACAATTTTCCCCAACCAGATCTGAACTCAAATGGAGAGCTTAAAGACATCGTCAAAGAATCGTGGGCAGCCTTTGAAAAGGTCAAAAGCCTTTTTCCTAAAGAAGTCCAGATGCAAGCCCAGGAGTTTGAAACGGCCTTCGCAACCCTCAATATCCATCTGGAAAATAGTCAGAGTGAAAATTCAGCCCTCCTTTCCCAGGTCTCCTATATCACCTCTTATAATGGCAGTAATAAGAAAATCTCAGAGATGATCCTCCCTTTAAGGGAAGAGGATGCCCAGCACCTCATCTCCTCAATTACAGAGAAAAAAGGGCCGGCCACCCAACCTCTCATAAAAAAAATTGAACATCAAATTCCGACAGATACTCTGCTGGGAGACGGGGTTTTGATCAGCAAGGGATTTCAAAAGCATGGTGTCAGAGTCGGAGACGAGGGTTTTTTAATCTACTACTCCCCTACCGCCTCTTCAATGCAAGAACAGCGCCTCCCCATCTATGTCGCAGGATTTTATGATCCCGGTCTTCTGCCCATAGGAAATAAAATCCTCTTCGTGGACCCCAAGGTCATCCAGCAGCTCCGCCCCAATTTTTCCATCCCCGATAAAATGCTAGGAAATGGGATCAACCTCTGGTTTCAACCCCTTTCACAAGCCGATAAGGTCAAGAGCACCCTTTTGCAGGAGCTGAAAAATCGCGGGCTTGATAACTATTGGACTGTTGAGACCTATTCCGAATATGAGTTCTCAAAACCAATGCTCGACCAACTCAAGAGCGATAAGAACCTCTTCTCGCTCATTGCTGTCCTCATTTTACTTGTCGCCTGCTCCAATATCATCTCCATGCTCATCCTTTTGGTGAATAACAAGCAGCGCGAAATTGCTATACTCAGGGCTTTAGGAGCTTCGAGAAAAAACATCGCCCTTATCTTTGGACTTTCAGGGGCCATGACCGGTTTTTTAAGCAGTGTGGTGGGTATTTTAGCAGCTATTTTCACCCTTCATAACCTACATTCTTTAATAGACTGGATTAGCTTTTTACAGGGGCATGAAGCGTTCCAATCCTCATTTTATGGCGATAGACTGCCCAATCAGTTAAGCCCCGAGGTGATCAGCTTTGTATTGATCGCAACAACCCTTCTCTCCTTTCTTGCTGGGCTCATTCCAGCTATTAAAGCCGCTCTCCTCAAACCTTCACAAATCATTAGGGGGGGATGATGGAAGAGCCTCTTTTGGAAGCAAAAAATTTGGTCAAAACCTATCCCGGCAAAGAGCCTCTGCATCTCTTGAAAGGCGTCTCCTTAAAAGTTTTTGCAGGAGATGCAGTCGCAATCATGGGCGCCTCAGGAGAGGGAAAAACCACACTTCTCCACATTCTGGGAACGTTGGAAAGCTTTTCATCGGGAGAGCTTTTTATTGCGGGAAAATCGGCTGACTCCCACTCCAAAGATTTTTTGAGGCGCTGCCATTTTGGCTTTATTTTTCAAAACTACAATCTTTTAGAAGACTACACCACCCTTCAAAATATCCTTATCCCCGCCTCTATTTCCAGGAAAGAGACCCACTCTACTACCCCTTCATATCTGCGCGCTCTTACTCTCCTGGATAAAGTGGGGCTGCTTCCCAAGGCCCATCTGAATACAAAGCACTTATCAGGAGGGGAAAAACAGAGGGCCGCCATTGCAAGGGCTCTCATGAATGATCCTGAAATGATCTTGGCCGATGAACCCTCTGGCAATTTAGACTATACGACCTCAATGACTATCCACAACCTTTTGCTTGATTGTGCAAAGCAGTTCAATAAAGGATTGATCATTGTAACCCATGACGAAAAGCTCGCAGCACTCTGTGACCATCTCTACGTATTGCAAAACGGACAGTTACTTAAAACCTCCTAATATTACCCAGAAAGATCTATGGATAAGCCTTTTATAAGTTACCTTAAAACTCAAATTGAACAGCTGAAAGAGCAGGGGCTCTACAAAGAAGAGCGGGTGATCATTTCACCTCAGAGTGCAGAAATTGAGCTCAATAATGGGAAAAAGGTCCTCAACTTCTGTGCAAACAATTATCTAGGCCTTGCAAACAACCCAACTGTGATCGAGGCCGCTTCAAGAAGTCTTCGGCAGTTTGGTTTTGGACTTGCCTCGGTACGGTTCATCTGCGGCACTCAATCTGTCCATATCGAGCTTGAAAAAAAGGTGTCGGACTTTCTTAAGACAGAGGCTACAATCCTATATAGCTCCTGCTTTGATGCCAACGGCGGACTTTTTGAAACTCTCTTGGGAGAGGAGGATGCGATCGTCAGCGACTCTCTCAACCACGCCAGCATCATCGATGGTATTCGCCTTTGCAAAGCCAAGCGCTTTCGCTACCAGAATAATGACATGGGCGATCTGGAGGCTAAACTAAAAGAGGCCAGGGCCCAAAATGCGCGCCATATTTTGATTGCAACCGATGGCGTCTTTTCCATGGATGGCATCATTGCTAATCTGAAGGCCATCTGCGACCTCGCTGACCGCTATGAAGCGCTTGTCATGATCGACGACTGCCATGCCGTCGGCTTCATCGGAAAAAATGGAAGGGGGACCCCGGAGTATTGCGATGTCCTTGGACGCGTAGATATCATCACAGGTACATTTGGAAAAGCCTTAGGGGGCGCCTCTGGAGGGTATACCTCCGGGAAAAAAGAGATCATCGAGTGGCTTAGGCAAAGATCGAGGCCCTATCTTTTTTCAAACACCCTTTGCCCCAACATCGCAGCAGCCTCCTTAGAAGTCTTCAGGTTATTGGAAAATGGCCACGGCCTGCGCGATAAACTTCACCATAACTCCACCTATTTCAGGGAAAAGATGACAGCCCTTGGGTTTACTCTTGCAGGCAAAGACCACGCCATCATCCCTGTAATGCTTGGAGATGCCAAACTATCTCAAGAGTTTGCAAGGGAGATGCTGAAGGAGGGCATCTATGTCATCGGCTTCTTCTTCCCCGTTGTACCTCAAGGAAAGGCGCGTATACGCGCACAGATGTCCGCTGCCCACTCCAAACACGACCTCGATAAGGCTATTGATGCCTTCCAGAAGGTTGGAAAAAAACTGAAGGTGATTCATTAGTTTCTTAAAAAAAGGCAGCGCAAGAGGAAGACCAGAATATTAAACCCACGCCCAGCAGCAGCAATATGGCTGCAGCTTCTGGCGCTGCCTTTGAAGAGACCTCTTCATTGTCAGGCAGCAAACATGAACTCAAGGCTGTTGTAACTGAATATAATGAATTGGCAACCCAATTTAACAGGGCGATTTAACTAAAATTTTTTGATACCTTTCCGAGTTGGCGGGAAGAAAGTTAATAGCAATTCCCAATAAAATTTTAGTTAAATCGCCCTGCCCAATTTAATAGAGCTGCAAACCCCGAAAGCCCATTAAAATTAATTTAAACCTATTTTTATAACAATTTTTTTTAAACTATTTGAAAATTTGTTAAAGAGATAGACTGCTTGAATTACTTTATTCAAGGATGAGGAAACTCATGAAAGCCATTTTGAAGAGGGATCGAGCAGTAGGGGTTGCAATGGGCGAGATGCCTATCCCTAAGATTGGTGATCTAGACCTCCTGATTAAAATTCGAAAAACCTCTATATGCGGAACCGACGTCCATATCTATCAATGGGATGACTGGGCTCAAAAAACGATTCCTGTCCCCAGCATCATCGGCCATGAGTTTGCTGGCGAAATTGTTGAAATGGGATCCAAAGTCACCGGTTTCAAGATAGGAGACAGGGTCTCTGGCGAAGGGCATATTACCTGCGGCCAATGTACCCACTGCAGGATGGGTCAAAGAGTTCTCTGCCCCAAAACAATCGGAGTGGGGGTGAATAGGCATGGCTGTTTTGCAGAATATCTTGCCATACCGGCTGAAAATGCCTTTCCCATCCCAGATGATATCCCCGATGAAATCGCGACCATCTTCGACCCCTTAGGAAACTCTGTCCATACTGCCCTCTCCTTTGATTTAGTGGGAAAAGATGTCTTGATTACGGGAGCTGGCCCCATTGGATTGATGACAATCCCTGTAGTAAAGAAAGCGGGAGCGAGACATGTCGTCATCTCCGATTTAAATGACTATCGTCTGGATATGGCTGAAAAAATGGGTGCATCCGCTGCAGTCAATGTCAAAAAAGGTTCCATCAAAAATGCCATGGAAACGTTGGGCATCAAGGATGGCTTCGATGTCTGTCTGGAAATGTCAGGAAGCAGCCAAGCGCTCCAATCCCTGCCCGATTTAACAACCCATGGAGGACGCCTGGTATTACTTGGAATCCTACCCCATAATGCAACCATAGATTGGCATAAAGTCATTTTTAAAATGCTTACGATTAAAGGAATTTATGGAAGGGAAATTTTCCGCACCTGGTACCAGATGAGCCATATGCTTCAAAGCGGACTCAATGTACGCCCCGTCATCACCCATCAATTCTCAGCTGATGAATATCAAAAGGCTTTTGATACAATGATTTCAGGGCAAAGCGGCAAGGTCATTTTAAACTGGGTTTAAAACCCCTTTAATTAGGTGAGTATGGTTGGCACTTATTCTGATCAATTGGAAGCAGATCGCTCCTCTCAATTGCATTCTATAATTGAGGAGAGAGTCAAATTAATCGATCGGACTTTAGGCCAACTTGTTCCCGAACTTACTGGCCCTCTATCCTCTCTCTATGAAGCTGCAAGGTATAGCCTGCTGGCTCCCGGAAAGCGCCTTCGCCCCCTCTTAGCTCTGACGACTGCGGAAATGCTGGGAAAGATGAGCAATGATATCCTCATTGCAGCCTGTACACTCGAAATGGTCCACACCTACTCTCTTATCCACGACGATCTTCCCTGCATGGATAACGATGATTTCAGGCGTGGAAAACCGACATTGCACCGCGTCTACAATGAAGGCCACGCAGTTCTTGTAGGAGATTTTTTATTGACCTATGCCTTTGAGACATTGGCAAAGCTGTCTCTGAGCTCCAGCGATAAAATCAAGCTGATGCTCGCCCTCACCCATGGTGCCGGAGCTGAGGGGATGATCGGGGGACAGGTCATCGACCTCTCACTTGAGGGCAACACATCCTCCGATATCCAGCTCATACAACGGATGCACGAACAAAAAACAGGAGCCCTCATTGCAGCCTCCGTTAAATACGGAGCCATTCTTGGAGGGGCATCCTCTGAAGAGACCGAAATCCTTTTCCGTTTCGGCCAAAAGCTTGGACTCGCCTTTCAGATTATCGATGACATTCTCGATGTCATCCAATCGGAGCAAAAACATGGCAAGGCTGAAAGCTCTGACCAGATCAATAAGAAATCCACCTTTGTCTCCTGTCTTGGAATCAAAGAATCCAAAAATCGTGCATTTTCTTTAATACAGTCCATTGACAAACAGCTCTCTAGCTTGTCCTACGATACATCCTTTTTAAAACTAATCTCCGAAAGGGTCTTTTCCCAAATTTAAAACCCAAGTTGCTACCCAATGCTGTCAACTTAAGAAATTTTATGGATTTTTTTAACACAAAGCAACACAGAGGATTCCTCGTCTACGTTTGTCGCAAAGGCGACTATTCTCTGTTCACTTTGTGAATCTCTGTTTCTCTGTGTTGGATTTTTTGATAGATTGAATCCAACTTTTTTTTTGCGTAAAAATGTTTCTACTGATTATATGAGAATTTTTTCTTTCTCATGTTCAAGGTGGAAAACATGTCCACATCTGTAAAAAAAGAGACCCTTGCCAAGCGGCCTTTGTTATCTTTAATACGGAGATTTTCCGAGAGAAGAATCCGTGATGAAGTATTAAAAAGATCTTTTGATGTCATATTCAGCTTTGCATTAATGGCCTTGATTTTGCCCTTTTCCCTAGTCATCGCACTATTAATTAAGGCCTCATCAAAAGGACCTGTTATCTTTAAACAACAAAGACTTGGAAAAAATAATACCATCTTTCAGTGCTACAAATTCAGGACAATGTATGGAAATGCCGAGGAGCTATTGGAAGAGATCTTGAATCAGGATTGCGAATTGAAAGCCGAGTGGGAAAGCCACCAAAAATTAAAGAGAGACCCTAGGATCACTTCCATTGGAAAATTTTTACGAAAAACCTCATTGGATGAGCTTCCCCAATTTTGGAATGTCATCAAAGGAGAACTCAGCATTGTAGGTCCCCGGCCCTATATGGTATTTCAAAAGAAAGACTTGGGAAATCGTGCTCGCCTTATTCTTTCAATACGACCCGGCATTACCGGGCTATGGCAAACTTCCGGACGAAGCCTTCTTCCTTTTCACAAGAGGATCGAACTAGATGCAGACTATGTAAAAAAGCGCACTTTCCGATATGATCTCAAATTGATTGTGAAGACTATTCCTGCGCTATTTTGCAATAAAAATGCTTGTTAGATTTTCTTTTTATTTTTCATGGCTTTTGGGCTTTTGCCTATTATTGATTCTCCCCATCTTTTTCCCCTTTGTTAAAATAGGTTATTTTGTCCCTTTTTCTATCCTCCTTATCTACAAATCCTCTTTTTATAAAACCATCTTTGGCGCTTTTTTTGCCGGATTCGTGCTCGATTGTTTCACTAACAGCCCTCTTTTAGGGGCAGATGCTTTTATCTATACCTTAACTGCTGCTACACTCTTTCCTTTAAAAAAACATCTATTTGAGGAGAAGGTTTTAACCCTCCCTCTCATGGCCTACCTATTTACCGGCCTTATGACTATCTACCACTTTCTTTTTTACCTCTTTATCGGTCTACCCTCTAAAATCACTTTAGAGATACTGATAAAGGAACTTTTTTTATTTCCTTTAGTCGAGTTCATCTATGCTTTTTTACTTTTAACTATTCCCTTAAGATGGATACCACAATTTAAACGTTATTTGAGAGAGCAAAGAGCAGAATGATTATTGACGGAAAGGCCATTGCAGATTCGATTGAACAGGAGATCTCTTCCAAAATAGCAGGAGAGGTTTTCCATAGAAGGCCGGGCCTTGCAGTGGTATTGATTGGAGAGCTCGCCCCTTCACATGCCTATGTCAAAATGAAAAAAAAGGGGTGCGATCGAGTGGGCATCAACTCCTATATCTATCAATTCGATGAGAATATTTCTGAACACGATCTTTTGAGCACCATTCAAGACCTCAATGGGGATGAGAAAATCGATGGCATTTTAGTTCAACTCCCCTTACCTGACCATATCCTGCCCCATAAAATATTTGCCTCTATCGATCCTGGCAAGGATATCGATGGTTTCAACCCAGTCAATATGGGAAAAATTCTTTTAGGAATGTCTGATGGGTTTTGTCCTTGCACCCCCCTTGGCATTAAATTACTTTTTGAAAAATTATCCATCGATCTTACTGGGAAAAATGTCACAATCCTGGGAAGAAGCAATATTGTGGGAAAGCCCCTTGCTGCTCTTCTCATGCAGAATAGCCCAGGCCTAAATGCCACAGTCACCTTGGCACATAGCAAAACGAAGGATCTCCAGGCTGTTTGCCATAGGGCTGATGTATTGGTTGCGGCTATTGGCATTCCCCAATTCATTACAAGAGAGTACATTAAACAGGGGGCAGTTGTGATCGATGTAGGGATCAATAGGGTCGACGACCCGGATGCTAAAACCGGCTATAGACTGGTCGGCGATGTCGATTTCCACTCTGTTTTTGAAAAATGTTCTTTAATTACCCCCGTCCCCAAGGGAGTTGGTCCTATGACCATCGCCTCCCTTTTACTCAATACCTGGACAAGCTTCCGACGAAGAATTTAGTCTGCGAATAGTCTATTGTATTTGCTCTAAATCATTTTAATTTTTTATAATAATCAAAGCTTGTTGCAACTCTGCAATGAAAAAAAAGATAATTATATTATGTTAGAAGTTACAACTCCTCGAAAACATAAAGTTGTCCTCAGCGACTACTGTTATGAAAGGGATATTGCTAACCGCCTCATTCTATCTGAATTTACACCGACCGATGTCGAGATTTTAGAAGCCCTTCTCTATAATTCCCTTGTCATTTCCATTACCAAGCTCTTGCAAGAGCAGACCTTTACTTTAGAAGACCTCTTCCGTTTTTTTGATAAAATGGAGTCTTCCAAACTCTTCTCCTTAGACGGAGATAAAATCCTTGTAGACAAGGAGAAAAGAAAATACTTTGAAACCCACCTTGCAAAATTTGATCCCGATTTTGAACCCAATATCGAGTATGTCCAAAATCTTTTAAAAAAAATTCCGATCCATATCCTTCCTACCTGGTACTCCCTACCACGTACCTCAGACAATATCTTTCAATCGATCTTTGAGAAGTATCTCTGTTCTGTCCGCGTGTTTGAAAAATACTTTTCGGAAACTCACCTCGACCATCCTGTCTTACAAGACATCGTCAAAGATCTCTACCAGTCGCCTCAACTTCAGATCACTGCTGAAGAGATTAGAAAAAAATACTCCCTTTCTAATGAGGAGTTTGAAGAGTGCGTGCTCCAGCTTGAATTTAACTTTCTTGCCTGCACCATCTATATCTCTAAAGAGGCGTGCTCTGAAAGTGAAAAGAGCTGGTATGAGGCCATCGTCCCCTTCAGCGAGTGGAGGAACTACCTCCTTTTTAGAAAGGTGGCCACCCCCAAACCCATTGCTAAATCCAAAAACGCCTCCATCAATACCAACCCCCTCCGCTTTCCCCACCCTCCCCGTACCCTTTGCACTGAAAAAAATACACGTGAGGTGGAGCGCAGTTTGAAGGCTTTAGGGCACATTGAGTGGATTTTCTTTGATGACTACCTCCATACAGCCCCTCTCGCTATAGATGAGGGAAACCACCTCTATCTGAAAAAGCAGGGAAAGCAGTGGCGATATGTTCTTCCGGACTATTCAGCTGAGGAGCAAGCCTTTATTTTAGGAACCCTTTGCAACCGTTTCCGCGACACTGGATGGGTAGAGGTCGGTATACTCGATGGACGGGACTGTTTTCGCATCACCGCACAGGGCCGCCATATTTTCGGATTCTAAATATTACTATTTCCCTAACTCATGAACTCACCTTCGGAAAAAGACCTCGCGACCAATCGAAAAGCCTTTCATGACTATGAAATTTTGGAGACCTATGAAGCTGGCATTGCCCTTTTAGGAACCGAAGTCAAATCATTGAGAGACCACGGCGGAAGCCTTCAAGAGGCCTATGTCAAAATTTTTGGCAATGAACTCTGGCTCATCGGCGCCAGCATTACCCCCTACCGATTTGGCAATATTCACAACCACGAGGAGCGAAGAGACCGAAAGCTGCTCATGCACAAAAAGGAGATCCGGAAGCTCAAGGAGTACGTGAGCGAGAAGGGGATGACTCTTGTGCCCCTAGTTCTCTATTTGAAAAAGGGCATTGTTAAAATCAAAATTGCTAGAGCCAAGGGGAAAAAGCTGCACGATAAGCGCCAGGCCATCAAAGAGCGCGATGAGAAAAGGCATATCGACCGCGCAATGCGCTCCTATGAATAACAGGATTAAAACCCAAGTTGCTACGTATCGTCGTTCCTCTCAATTTAATGCTAGCCATCTGCTTCAAGTTGCTCTTCGTCGGAAATTTTGCATATGGCTGCCTTAAATCGACATGAATCGACGATAGGTAGCAACTTGGGTTTAAATTTATCGACAATGTGATATATTATAATCAAAACGACGGAATGGGTATGGGTGTAGTTGGGGAAAATCTTCAAATATTGGCAACATTGGGATCTGCGCTTGCTGTCTATGTTTTTATCAGAATTGCAGCAAGAAAAGAGGTTCTGGAATTAGCCAAAAGAATGGATAAGATGGAAGAAAAGATGGATGAGATGAATTCATCTCTTGAAGAAAAAATGGAACGATCTCATTCATCTCTCGATGAAAAAATTAATAGATTATCCTCCTCTCTCGAAGAGAAAATAGAACGATCTCATTCAACTCTTGAAGAGAAAATAGAACGATCTCATTCAACTCTCGAAGAGAAAATAGAACGATCTCATTCATCTCTCGATGAAAAAATTAATAGATTATCCTCCTCTCTCGAAGAAAAAATTAATAGATCATCCTCCTCTCTCGAAGAAAAAATGGAACGATCTCATTCAACTCTCGAAGAAAAAATGGAACGCGGTTTTTCCGATTTGAGACAAGAAATCCGTCAAAATAGGATTGAGGCTATTCTATTTCAAGGAGGCCATATCGAAATTCGCAAAACTGGGTCTGAAAAAGAGTAAATCACCCAAAACTCAGGTTAAATAACATCCTGTTGACAGCGAAGAGAGCGTTGCGTATCTTTGTGTCTTTCTTGCCAAGGTTTAAATGTCATGGAATTTGTGATCTCAAAAAGTGAATTGGGTGCTCTGATCGGTAAAATTCAAAATGTCGTCCCCCAAAAAGCTCCGATTCCCATCCTCTCCCACGTCCTGATTGAAGCCAAGCAAGGTGAGCTCATCTTTACCGCTACAGATCTGACTGTCGGCATCCGCTGTTTCACCAAAGCGAAGGTTGTTCAAGAGGGGGCTCTCTCTTTGCCTTCCAAGCGCTTTTTTCAACTTGTTAGAGAGCTGACCGACTCCCAAATCGAGATTACAGCCCATGCGAGTGAGATGGCAGAAATCCGTGCGGGGACCTCCCGTTTCAAGCTGAATGGGATGAATAAGCAGGACTATCCTACGCTGCCCAACCTTAAAGAGGGCTTTAAGTTTACAATCAAGGCCCAAGACCTCAAAGAGATGCTTTACAGGACAGCCTTTGCTGTTTCAAGAGAAGACAACCGCTATGTGTTAACCGGTGTGCTCATGCGCATTCAGAACGGCAAAGCGGTCTTCGTGGGGACAGACGGAAAACGGCTGGCTAAAACCGAAACAGTGGTCCATTTGACCGAAGATTTCTCCGGTGAATTCATCCTCCCCTTAAAAGCAGTGGAAGAGATTTTAAAAATTTTAAACGATAAGGATGAAGAGGTCACTGTCTATCTGACCTCCGATAAGGCCGCCTTTGAAACCTCCTCTTCGCTCATTATGACAAAGCTTCTCTCAGGTGATTACCCCGATTTTGAACAGATCCTCTCTACCCAATCCGAGATCGTGCTGACGCTCCACCGAGAGGAGCTGATCACCCTCTTAAGACAGATCTCCCTTTTTACTGCCGACTCCTACCACTCTGTCCGCTTCACCTTTGAACCAGGAGAGCTGATTCTCACAGCCAACACAGCCAATATTGGTGAGGGCAAGGTCAGCATGCCGGTGAACTATGAAGGCAGCAAGATGGACATTGCGTTCAACCCCCACTTCTTTCTCGATATCCTAAGGCACTCTTCCGACGAAACGGTCAACTTAGGGATCACCGACTCCTACAACCCCGGCATCATCACCGATTCAACAGCCAGCCTCTTTATTTTGATGCCCATGCGGCTCAACGATGTTGAATAACCTGAGTTTTGAATAAGAAAAAAAATTCCCCATGCAGCTCAAGAGTCTAGTTCTTCACTCTTTCAGAAATTACAAAGAGGCTTTTTTTAGCTTCTCTCCACACATCAACCATATTTTTGGAGAGAATGCACAGGGAAAAACCAACCTCTTGGAAGCGGTATTTTTTTTAATTATGGGGAGGTCGTTCCGTACCCCCTATTTGAGGGACCTCATCCTGAATGGCGAACAGGAGTTCTACATCGAAGCCCTTTTTGAAAAAAATGGCGTAGATCAAACACTGAAAATAAGTTGCGATGGCATCAAGCGAAAAATTGTCCATAACCATACGCAGATCCCGGCTTTGAGCAGCCTTTTAGGCCTCTGCTTAGGGGTTCTTTTCTCCCCACAAGACCACCTCCTCGTCAAGGGAACACCTCTGGAAAGGAGGGAGTTTTTAGATATCCATATCTCCCAGTACAACCCCTTCTATGTTTTTCATCTCAGCCGCTTTTACCGCGCGATGAGACAGCGAAATATCCTTTTAAAGAGGCGGGAGCTCTCCACAATCGAAAGTTGGGAAGAGGAGATGGCAAAATCGGCTGGCTACATTACAATGGAGAGAAAGAGAACTGTAAAAGCCCTGGAAGCCATTGTCCCCGAATTCCACAGCCTCTTGAGTGGAAGGGGGGAAACCCTCTCCTTCATTTATAAAACTTCAATTATGAACGACTCTTGTGAAAATACTGAACATGTCTCTGAAGCCTATTTGAAGCAGCTCGGCAAGTTAAGAAAACGGGAGTTGGACATTGGAAGCACGCTGATAGGACCTCATAAAGACGATCTCATCTTCACATTAGAAGGAAGGGAGGCCCGTTTTTTTGCAAGTGAGGGACAGCAGCGGACCTGCGTTGCTGCGCTGAAACTTGCAGAGTGGCTCTTGCTAAAAAGGGAATCGGGCCAGATTCCCCTATTTTGCATCGATGATGCCGGCATCAGCTTAGATCAACGCCGGGAGCAATACCTGATAGAGCAGTTGATGGAATTGGGACAGGTCTTTATCACCTCTCCCAAAATGTCCTTGACTTCCACTCTTAAAGAGGCCCATCGAATCGAAATTACAAACCCAAGTTGCCACCTATCGTCGTTCCTCTCAATTTAATGCTAGCCATCTGCTTCAATTTCCTCCTAGACCAACTTTAAAAAGTTGCTCTTCGTCAGAAATTTTGCATATGGCTGCCTTAAATCGACATGAATCGACGATAGGTAGCAACTTGGGTTTACAAATGCAGGTTATGCAAATGGGTTCGTGCTCTGAACTTGTAATTGACTAGAATATAATTTTAAATTTTGGAGAGCATTTCTTTCATCCTCGTCCCACTTGACAAAGGCGTATTTCAAACCAAATCCCACCGCACCGACTATCACAGCGCCTCCACCAGTGACAGCCAACGTCATCAGCAAAAATTCCGCCTCGAACAGGAATGCCACAATCAGCGCGGTCGTCAAGAGTCCGCAGCCTAGTGCGATTGTTCCCTGAAAAATGAACGAGTATTTGTTGTCGGTCTTCAGCTTTCTCAAAATGATTTGGGATGACTCATAAATGCCTTTTACCAAATTGTTCTGTACTGTAACAACTGGCTGCTGCTGAACTGTAGTGGGAAAGGGTTGTTGGTAGTTTGGCATATAGTTGATAGTGGAGGGGGAATAGCCTGAAAAGGATTGCAAATCAAAAGGGTTGGTCACTTGAGGAGCGGTCGACTGTTGAAAAGGAGGAAATTGGGGAGGTTGCGGCTGAACTTGCTGAAAGGTAGGTTGAGTAGAAAACAGGGAAGCAGGAGGGGCAGATGGTTGAGCAGGTTGATATGTTTGCGGAGAAAAGACTGCTTGTGGTGGTGGTGGAAACGCAGATTGAGTCTGTGGTCTGACGAAGCTCGAAAAAGAGATGGCGCTCTCACCGGCTTTAAGTCTCAATTTGGCTGTTCCGAGCTTCACTGCGCAGTCGACATACGAGGCCAACGATTTAAAGGTATAGCGCATCATGATGAAAAAGGAGAAAGCAACCCCGATGGTCAACAAAAGAATGGCTGTGCTATTTTTTCTATTGCCGCCGCCTCCTCCTACACAGATGCAGCAAGGAATCCAAGAGAACCGAATTCTCGGAGTAGATTCGTCTTTTGGGATGTTTGGATCGTCTTCAGTTCCTCTCAAAGTCGCTTTGGTAGCATAGAGGATCACAGATTGAGAAAAGTTGAAGGCGAGAGTGGTGGGATCGGTTGTCATGAGAAAGACTCCTTTCGAGATTTTGCAGAATCGGCTAAAATTTAGGGCATCGCGGTAATTTCAGCTGAATTATTAAGAAAAGGTAAATTTAAATCAAATCATGTTGGCAATCGAAAATATATCCTTCAATTATGGCGAAAAGCCTTTATTGGAAAATCTCAACTTTTCCGTGAAAGAGGGGGAAATAGTCTCTTTGATCGGCACATCGGGTTCAGGAAAAACCACACTTTTTCGTTTGATTACCGGCCTCCTTTTGCCCAAGCAGGGATCTCTCCTTATCAATGGAATTCCCCTTCCAAAAGGACAGGAAAATGTAACCTACATGAGACAAGAGGACTTTCTTCTCTCTTGGAGGACCGTCCTTCAAAACCTGCTCCTATTTACCGAACTTGGAAAAAAAAGGGTGAAAAAATCTCTGTTAATGGACGAAGCCTTGGAGCTGCTGGAAAGAGTGGGCCTGAAAGGATATGAGCAGCACTACCCCCACCAGCTTTCAGGGGGCATGCGTCAAAGGGTCTCGCTTGCAAGGGCCCTTTTGAGAAAAAGGCCTCTGCTCCTACTCGATGAGCCTTTCGGCTCATTGGACATCCTGATTCGGGAAGATCTTTACCAACTTCTGCAGTGGGTGAGGAGCAGTTATAAAAAAACGATTCTGTTTGTCACACACGATTTCAGAGATGCCGTGTCCCTTTCAGATAGAATTTTGATCCTTTCGGAAGGGAAAATAAAAAAGGAGTTTGAGCTTCCTCCAAACCAGCATGAGAGGCTCAAATTGGAAACAGAGATGCTCCCCGCCATCCGCTCTTCACTCTCTTCTTCAAATGTTACTAGGTAATCGAAGCCAATTTTTTGATAAAGGCACCCTTCACTTTTGGATCGACATAAACTCTCAGCGGTTTTCCTCCTAAAGGAATATCCCTTAAAAACACCGAAGCATCTAGTGATGAGATAACCGCCCCCCTATCTGTCAACACAGGGAACTGTCTCAACCTCTCTTTGTTATGGATGCGCTGCTTGCTTGGAACTAAATCGGTAAAATAGGACCCTCTGAACTCCTGATCCAATGTGGAAAAGAGCTCTCTGGTATACCTCTCTTCCGGCTCCTCTAAATGGACCTCCTGAAAGCACGCCTCTCTTTGCATCAGACAGCCTGCGTCAAAATATCCTGGCCTCCCCGGATTTTCCAGTGTTTCATCAATTGCGTGGAGGATAAAGTAGTCGGTCATTTTTAAATACCCCTCAACTCTAAGAGGGAAGCCATGGTCATCGAAATAGGCCTTCATGAACCTGCTCAAGTGCTTTGAATAGATCCTGGATTTGGAGTGGAGGTAGACCCTTGCATACATCAGGTAGCGGGCAATCCAGAGCGCTTCAATGGACTGGAGGCCACTTTCGGAGACCCCCAAGGTCAAAGCTCCTTTTTCAGATAAGGATGGCAGCACTCGCAAAGTATCGATCAGCTGCTGGTAGTCAAAATGTCCATAGCCTACTCCTGTGTAGCGGCTATCTCTGATAAGGTAATCGATGCGGTCAGCCCCAAAATTATCCTCCGTGATCACCTGAGAAAGGACCCGCTGCCAGGGGGTTGTCTGCAAGACAATACCCTCCTCTTTCAGCTCCCGTTCGCTGATCGACAGCGACATGATGTCCTTTTCAACACTGCGGCTCGGTAAGGGCTCCACTTCGCTCCATATGTGTTGAAGGCCTTGGGACTGGATCAGCTTGATGGTCCACTTTTCATGGCCTCCAAGGGGGAGAAGATCGGCTTCAGCCGTGTGTGAAAAAGGGAGGTGGCCGAGGTCGTGACAGAGGGCTGCCAGCCTTAATATCTGCCGCCAATAGTAGAGCTCCTTCTCACTCTCGGGCAATGAACCCTCGAAAAGAGAGGGTAATAGATTTCTGGGGTGGACAATATTGTCATAGATGCGCGTAACCAGCTCCATAGTTCCGATCGAGTGTTCAAAACGCTTATGGGTTGCCCCGGGATAGATCAGATAGGCGCAGCCCATTTGATGGATGTAGCGAAGCCTTTGAAAAGGGGGGGAGTTGATCAATTTTCTTTCAATTTCATTGAAACGGATAAAGCCATGGATGGGGTCGCAAATTTTATAGGGATATAACTCTTTCGGATTCATTTGTATTTTTCGCAGTAATCATTTAGGATAGATGACCAATAAAATAATTCATTTATTCTTTTTTTATCATGCAAGATCCAAAAAAAATTAGAAATATCGCCATCATCGCCCACATCGACCATGGGAAAACAACACTTCTCGACAGTCTTCTAAAACAGTCTAATATCTTCCGCGGCAATGAAGTTGTTCCAGAGAGAATCATGGACTCCTACGACCAGGAGCGGGAACGGGGAATCACCATCTTCGCCAAGCACACCTCCATTTATTACAACGACTATAAGATCAACATCATCGACACCCCCGGACACGCCGACTTTTCTGGAGAGGTAGAGCGCATTTTGGGGATGGTCAACTGCGTCCTCCTCCTTGTCGATGCGCAAGACGGCCCCATGCCGCAGACCCGATTTGTCCTTTCAAAGTCCTTGCAAATTGGCCTAAAACCCATCGTCATCCTCAATAAAATCGACCGGCCCCACGCCGATCCAGACAGAGTCTTGAATGAGACATTTGACCTATTTGCAGAACTGGGAGCCACAGACGATCAGCTCGACTTTGCCTACTGCTACGCCTCCGGACTTTCCGGATTTGCCCAAAAGCATCTAGATGATCCCAGAGTTGATTTAAAGCCCCTCTTTGAACTGATCATTGAAAAGGTCCCCTCTCCTTTGGGAGATATCGGCAAGCCCTTCCTTATGCAGGTCTTGACCCTTGGCTACAACGATTTTTTGGGGCGCCAGGCATGCGGACGCATACTCAATGGCAAAATCGCAAAAGGGGATACAGTCACCTTAGTCAATAAGGATGCAAAAGAGAGCCGCCACCGCATTGGAAAGATCGAAGGCCACCTCGGAATCCAGAAAATTGAGATGGATAGGGCGGGAGTCGGCGATATTGTGAGCCTCTCCGGCATCCCTGAAGTCATGCTTGGAGACACCCTTTGCGATCCCAATAACGTAGTCCAGCTACCCCCCATTAAACTGGAAGAGCCCACGGTCTCTATCGATGTCAGCGTCAACTCCTCCCCCTTTGCCGGCCTCGACGGTCAGCATGTCACAATGAATAAACTGCGCGACAGGTTGGAGCAAGAGCAGCGCTCCAATATCTCCCTTAAATTTGACTTCCCTACACAGGATATCATTACCGTCTCCGGCCGTGGCGAGCTTCACCTGGCGGTCCTCATCGAGGCCATGAGAAGGGAGGGCCACGAGCTATCCATTTCAAAGCCGCGCGTCATCATTAAAAAAATTGGCGGAGAGGACCATGAACCCATTGAGCGGGTCCATATCGAGGTCCCCGAAGAGTACTCGGGTCAAATCATTGAGGAGCTCTCCAAGCGGAAGGGCGAACTCCAAATGCTCAATACCGATGAGCACAAGATCACCCGCCTTGAATTTTTACTGCCTACCCGAGGACTCATCGGCTATAGGAACAAATTCCTGACAATCACACGGGGTCTGGGTATTTTGACCTCTATTTTTGAATCCTTCGTCCCCTTTAAAGGATCCATTCCGGGCCGTACCAAGGGTGTAATGATCTCCAATGGCCCAGGAAAAACCAACGGCTACGCCTGCTTCAATTTGCAGGAGAGGGGCCAGCTCTTTGTCTCCCCCGGAGATGAGGTGTATGAGGGCATGGTTGTGGGCGAGCATAGCCGAGATAACGATCTCATGGTCAATGTCACTAAGGGCAAGCAGCTCACCAACGTCAGGGCATCTGGAAGCGATGAGAATATCGTCTTAGAACCCCCACGCACCTTTACTTTAGAACAGGCGATCGATTTTATCGACGACGATGAGCTGATTGAGGTTACTCCCCGCTTTATCCGCCTCCGCAAACGCCTCCTCAAAGAGGTCGATAGAAAGCGGTCTGGCGCTAAGGCTTAAGGTAAAACATCGATCTATGTCAGCCACAACAGCAACAACGCCTCCTCCCCCAATTGTGGCAACACCGCTGAAAAATGAAGATGGCGCATCTTTAAAAACTCTTAATAAAGAGTATGAGGTACGCCACCTTCAATTGAATATCTGCTTTGGAGTGGTTTTTTCCATCATTACCCTCTCTTCAATCGTCCTCATTTCGACCTGCCTATGCCTCACTCTCCCAGGGGTCAATGCCATTGTTTTATTGCCAGGGCTCCTTCCAGGAAGCACAGCCCTATTTATAGGCCTATGCCTATGTCTCCTTCTAGCTTGGGTCATCAAAAAAAGGCGCAAAGGAGTGTCAGAGCTATTAGAGGCTCAAACAAACCTCTTCTACGACCCCCATTACGATTTTACTAGAAAAACCGACGGTGAAATTAAAGTTTTTATTAAGACCCACTTTTTGATCCAAAAAAATACAACTGCCCAAGTCAACTTCTCTGACCTTCTCCATAAAAAACTCTCTCAAGCCCCCGCCGCCTCTACCTCATCCGACCTACAGCGCATTTTAAAATGTCTAGAAGAGTTGAAAAAAGAGATTCCTAAAGAGGCCGGGGAAAAAGAGAAAGCTGAGCAGGAAGCAGAGCGAAAAAAAAAGAAAGCCCTTTAAATAATTTTTTATTATAATTTTTTATTATATTAATTAGAATTTAACACAAATATGTTAAAATATTTTTGAATTAATATAATAATAAATAAATTATCTTAAGGAGGATAATATGATTAACCTGGAAGGAGCTTCTAATCAACTTGAAGCCCAGCAATCACACAAGGTGGGCGCTAGAAGAACAAAAATCGCAGCCGCCCTATTAACTGTGGCAACCATTGGATCCGCAGCGGGTACCTATTTCGCCATTGGCCACGTGGTCTCCTTTTTTCTTTACGCTGGAATGGGCTTGACTGGCGCCTCTGCAGTTTCAACTATAGGGACCGGAGTTGGGTCGATCGTCCATAAAAAACTGGCAGAATCCAATGAACTGAGCGGAGAAGAGCTTCTCGATATTATTGAAAAATCTTCAGAATCAGAAATTAATGATTTCTATGCCTCTGCTTCTCAACAGACAAAGGATAACATCATCAAAGCTCTATTAAATAATGATAGATATAAAAATCTATCCTTCTTACTAAACGATGCTTCAGAATATCAATTGAATTACTCAAAGGCACAAAAAGCTCTATTGAATTGCTTCGCTAATGATCCCCAAACAATTTCAAGGAATCTTTTATACCTAAACAATACAATTGTTTCTGGAATCATTGGGCAAATGTCTCAACACAATTTATCAACACTACTAACAGATTTCGGACAAATATTAGGTTCAGATACATTAATTGTTAATTCTTCCTACTATTTAAGAAAAAAAGAAACAAAAGAGGGATGTAAAGAAAGAGTCCTACAGACATTGATACTATTTGCACCCTTATCAAATAAAAACGACACTGATATAAATAATCCTATTACCCGGACAAGATTAAGAATTGAACTTCAAACAGGTAGCATCGCATCTTTTAAAGATAATCTCTCATTTATCCATCAACATATTGATTAAAAATACTTGAAATTTCTTTAGGAAGAATATAAAATGCTCCTTATCAATGAAATAAGGAGCATCGTGTCTTCTTCGTCTATCGTCCAAATTTCACAATCCCACGGCGGTAACTGGGTCACCTCCCATGTTGCCGTCCTTCATGCAAAGATTTTTTTTAAAAAAATAGACCCCGTAGAGGAGCCCAATCAAACAGCCTTTATCCATAGTGTCAATAAAGCCAACCGTATCGGCGGTACCATTGGATTGATAGTCTCCTTTCTAGGAGCTGGTGGCCTTGTAGTGACCTTCTATTTTACAGGCTCTACCCTTCCCCTCATTGCAGGTCTTCCCTTTATCCCCTTTATCGTTGCCATTTCTTGTAACTCCTTAATCAATCGATTAAAACCTGCAACGGAAAAAGAGGAGATAAAAGCTGCAGAAGAGCCTAAACCAACTACAGTTCCCGAATCAAAGAAAGAGGACACGACCATCGATGTGGATCTAGTTAACGTCCTCTCTCAAAAAAGCGATGAAAAAGTCCTTGAATATGCAAGGCTAATTATAGAGCTACATAAAAAAAATCCAGACAAGCCTCTAGCCAATGAGATCGAATATAGCTTTAAACAGCTCTTTGTTGAATCTATTGAACCGAAAAAAGCTCTCTATTTGAATAATAATCTGATGGATTCTTATCTAATCAAACAACTACTAAATGCTCTTTCTAAAGATACCTATTATGACATCATCGATCTGAGCGGATGCTCAATCAAAGATCAAAATGCAGAAGATCTTGCTGCTCTTATAAAGAAAAAATCATTCAAAGAGCTCAATCTTCATTCCAATTCTATTACCGAAAAGGGGTTTGAAACCATTATCACACGCATAAAAGGCGTTAGCATTTCTCTCGATTATCTGAATTTGAGCCACAATTCTATAGATTTAACATATGAAGCACTGAAAAATCTCTTTGCAATGAATATAGGAATTAAAAAAATCTCTTTAGAAAAGAATCCAACGGATAAACTTGTATTGCATGCCCACAAACCTTCAGGCTCATCAATTGACGCTGAATCTGAATTCACAATGAATGGCACTACTTTCACTTTCGGGGTGCAGGCTATTTAGAGGTAGTTGCAAAACTCCATTTGGTCCCAAATGGAGTTTTGCAACTACCTCTTTAAATAGAATTTGCACTTATCTTAAACAATCTTTAAAATATCTCATAAAAAAATAGAGGGAATTCATGTCTTCTACCTTTCAAATCGTTCGTTCTCATGGAGGAAATTGGATTACCGCTAGCTGCGCCTCCCTTCATGCAAAGTTGCATTTTAGAAAAATAGACATCAGCAGTGAAGACAACTTATCCTCCTTCATTCAGAGCCTCAACAAGACCAACCGCATTGGTGGCAGTATTGGCCTTATTGTCTCCCTCTTAGGCGCTGCAGCACTGATTGTCACCTTTTATTTCACGGGCTCAACCCTTCCCCTGATTGCCGGTCTTCCCTTTATCCCCTTCATTATTCTCCTCTCCCTCAACTCTCTCATCAACCGGCTTAAAAATGAGGAGACAACACAATCCTCAGTAAAATCGACTCCTGATGCTAAATCTCCTACACCCAAAGCAACTACTGAAGAGAAAAAAATAGAGGCGATTCAAGAGCAACCCAATGTCCTAACTGCTAGCAGTAGTAGCAAAGTAGACCCCCACAAATTAGATGCTCGAAATCAGGCGTTTGTTCAATTGGTTCAGGCTCTTAATTCAAAGCAACCTGATAACCCCCTTGATCAATCATTTGAAAATTTATCTAAGCTCATCTATGTTGAATCTAATCAACGTACTTTCCAATTCAGCGGGCTGGGCATAGATTTAGAAACTGATCAATTGAACAGTTTATTGGCAGCTCTGGAAAAAGATACATACTACGATAGTATTCTACTAGAAAAAGCCTCTCTTACAGATTCAAATACAGCTTCTATCATAAAATTAATTGAAGCTAAAAATTTACAAAACTTGGATTTGAATCGAAATGAGATCACAAAAGTTGGATTGACAGAGTTAATCTCAAATTTATGTGAAAAAAGCCTTAAAATGGAAAACTTAAATTTAAGGCATAATAAGATAGGATGCCTTCACTCCGAATTATTAACTATTTTCAATAACAATCATCTTAAACCCGCACATATCCAAAATCTTCAACTTGGCGATAATCAGCTGGAGGAAACACAAAAGAAAGCCACTAATACTATGGATACAAAAGGTAGAACTGTGTTGAGTAAAATTTTTAAAATTAATGATAATACATTAATTTATTTCTAAAAATATTCAGAGTTAAAAAATTGGATAAAACGATCGGCACGCTGGTCCCAGGTGTGGTTTTCGAGCACAACCTTCTGTCCATTGATTACCGATGAGTGCCTTAATTGTTTATCATTTAAGTATGTGGCTACACTCTCATTTATTTTCTCCCACTCTCCATGTTTATAAAAAATCAACTCCCCCTCCTCAAAATACTCTCTCCAGAAGGAGTTGTCATTGGTCACAGGCATGCAGCCTGTGAGAAAGCCGTTGAGCACCCGCTCATGCGAGCCGTTTTGAAAAGAGGGTACGCTGTTCAATACAATCTTGCTTCTCTTCATTAAATCGAGTGCTTCATCAATCGAGATCTCTCCAGGATGAACTTTGATATTGGGATAGATGCCAACATACTCCTTCCAACCTCGTTCACCACTTCGTGTCACTCCATAGATTTCAATAGAGTAGTTGCGGAGAGATTTCACCAATTCAAAAACGGTCCTTTCCTCGAATATAGCATTCAAGCTGGTCGAAGGCCCTGATCAAATTGAATTGC
>Ga0206975_1048_pt1 | contig 33507 bp, 30 predicted proteins | sample Alteio_BWOrgHeat_81_FD_152919 | JGI IMG/M metagenome (GOLD analysis project Ga0206975, IMG submission 152919) | Enriched cells from forest soil in Barre Woods Harvard Forest LTER site, Petersham, Massachusetts, United States -... | ecosystem: Environmental > Terrestrial > Soil > Temperate forest >... | reverse complement strand
ATAGTAGATAAGCTCGCTATCCATGCTTGTCACTTGCACTTGGAACCAGTCATCTGCTTTAGAAAAATATTCTTCAAAGAAAAATGAATAATTTTTAAGGCTTGCTTTCCATAAGGAAAGATCGATCTGTGAGGAAAATTTATTTTCAACAGACTGTGAAAATGTGAGAACAGTCGGAGAAAGTTTCTTTCCTTCCGTTGGTAAAGAAATTTGCGTAGGTTTCATCAGTTGCACTAAGTAATTTGGACCGCCAGCCTTTGCTCCTTTTCCAAAACTACTTTCTTTGCAACCACCAAAAGGTTGTCTTTCTACAATCGCACCTGTGATGGTTCGATTGATGTAGCAATTTCCTGCTTCCACTCGAGATTTCCACAGTTCTTGTTCTCGCTCATCTAGAGATTGAATTCCTGCTGTAAGGCCATAAGCATTTTTGTTCATTATGCTCATTGCCTCTTCAAAATTTTCTGCGCGTACGAGCCCAAGTACTGGCCCAAACAATTCGTTTTGGAAAGTGAAAGAATCTGCGGTTACACCCATTTTAATTCCAGGAGACCATAATTGAGGGTTGTGTTTGTCTTGTTTGGGTTCTAATAGCCATGTTTCTCCAGGCTCTAATTGGGTAAGACCTCTTAATAAAGCGGGACCAGGCCTTCGAATTAATGGATTGACTTTTGTTTTTAAATTCCATTGTGAGCCTACCGATAAACTAGTTGCTGCATCGCGCAGTTGCTGTAAAAAATGGGTATCTTCATAGACTTGCTTTTGTAGTATCGCAAGACTGCATGCACTGCATTTTTGCCCTGCATGTCCAAAAGCCGATTGCAGAAGATCTCGAATTGCAATGTCTCGATCTGCCATGTCGGTGATGACCATACTATTTTTTCCACCTGTTTCTGCTAGGAGATGAATTCCTGGACGGATGCGTAGAAATAATTTTGCTGTTTCTGTCGCTCCCGTTAGAATCACTGTTGAGATGCGAGAATCTTTGATAAGAGAACTTCCTATGGGTTCATCTTCGCAATTGATAAATTGGAGTATGGAGCGACTCACCCCTGCTTTCCAAAATAACTGCACTAAATACCATCCCACCAAGACAGATTCTGGGGCGGGTTTAAAAATTACTGCATTTCCTGTTGCTAAAGCAGCTAGAATTCCTCCCGCGGGAATAGAGCATGGAAAATTCCAAGGAGGAGTGACAAGGACAACCCCATTTGGCTCCCAATGGATATCTGGTAGTTGATTCCATTCGCCCAAATTAAACCGGTAGTATTCTGCAAAATCAATCGCTTCGGAAATTTCTCCATCAGCTTCGGTTATTGTTTTTCCAGTATCTGCCATCATGACACCGATTAAATCACTCCGACTCTTTCGAAATTCTTGCGCTACGTTACTCAATATTTGCATTCTTTCTTCTACTGTTGTTTTTCCCCACTCTCGGCTAGCGGATGTAGCAGTTGTTACAGCAAGTTCTATTTGACTTTGAGAAGCTAAGGCATATTTATATAATGGAACTTCTGGAAAGGCTGGATCGAATCCCACCGCAAATTTTTCTCCATTTTCCAGAGTTTGTCCTTGAATGATGAGGGGAATATTTGGAAACGTCCGAGATTCCCATTTCTTTTTAATTTCTTCCGCCCACTCTCGATTCGCGGGCAATGACCAATCAGTGTCTGGTTCATTGTAAAATTGGTGTACACATAGTGATGAACTGTCTTCTTCTTTCCGATTTTGCTGCCGTCGAGGCAGAGTCGAAATCGTAGTACTTTTTTTGCAAGCCTGAGCAAAAAATTGAATCTGCTCTTTCCATTCAGAAGATCCAGGAATCAAGCCAAAAACGTGTCTAAGAAAATTTTCAGGGGCCGTATTTTCATCTAGTCTTCGGACCAAATAAGCAACCGCATTTTGAAATTCCTCTTTTTTTGCAGCAGGACAATAGAGGAGCATATCTCCCGCTAATTCTTGTACTACCCTTCGAATAGGGTCAGCCATCCCCTCCAGCATTTCAAAGCATACTTCGTTTTCTACTCCGTTTTCTGCTCGCAAGAGCAATGCATAGGAAATATCAAAAACATTATGGCTTGCTATTCCAAGGTGAACTGCTTGCGTATGTTTTTTGAGAAAACCGTAATGCATCATTTTTTTGTAATTGGCATCGACCTCTATTTTTGAGGTATAGGGTGGTTGTGGCCATTCATGAAGAGCTGACTCTACCTGTTCCATAGCAAGGTTGGCCCCTTTTACGATTCGAATCTTGATGGGTGCTCCTCCTGCTGCTATTCGTTGCAATGCCCATTCTGTCAATTTTTGTTGGATGAGAAAAGAATCGGGTAGATAACTCTGTAGAACAATTCCTGCTTCATATTGGTGAAATTCTTCTTCGTTCAGAACTTTGCAGAATAATGCGACGCTCAGATGAAGATCTTTGTATTCTTCCATATCCAGATTGACAAATTTGGAAACTTGTTTTCCATCTTGTCTTTTGAAAGAATTTTTTTTAGCGATTCGATATAGCTCGCGCAATCGTTCCGATAAAATCTCTAGAGTGTCTTCCCAGGCTAGCAGATGAATTTGACTATAAATTGTTGAGATTTTGATCGACACATACTCAATTTCGGGTTTGGTTAAGTCATCCAAATAAACTTGCAAACGACGCAGAGCTTCTTCCTCCCCTAAAATGGCTTCTCCCAAGTGATTTAAATTGATCCGAACTCGTTGGTGAAATCTTTTTCGGATATGCTCTAATAAAGACTTTTCTTCTCCTGGCAAAATGACATTTTCCGTTTCTTTTCTAATCATCCGCATGGTTAAAGGGACAGTGACAAAAGAAAAAGGTTTTCCAAGAATTTTAAAAGCTTGTAAAGCGAACTTTTTATACCAAGGCAAATAGGCGGGGATTCCTATCGTTTCAATGACGTAGCTCAATTGGTCAGCTACTCTGGTCCATTTTTGACTTCGGAAACATTGATCTGTAAGTGTGGTGATAAAAGTTTTTCCAATGGGATCATTCATCATCCTTGCAAGTTCGCTCTGTTGTTTTTTTTCTTTTTTTGTTTGGACTCGAGCTGCTTCTTGAAGGATCAGAGAAGAAAGTGCAATGGCTTTCTCTTCTCGCTCAAGAGGAGAAAGAGATTTCCCCTTTACAGTTTGAATAAGTAATTTGGCTTTGTTGATCAATGCGGATTCTTTCATACTGTTACCTATTCCCTAAAAAAAGAAAAAATGAGGACTGATGTTAGCAAATGATCAAATTTAAAAAAAAGCTTTTCGATTGCGAAGATATTGGACTGGTTTGTACACTTGCCACTATGAAATATTTCTCTATCATTTGTTGTATTATTATTGCCTGTTTTTTAGCTACTGTACAAGCAATGGCTACCGTTCGCGTAGGAGCTGATCTCCTTTTTTCTCCAATGTATGAGCCTCTTTTATTAGGGAAGAAAGTAGGGCTGATTACCAACCAAACGGGGATCAATTCAGAAGGAGAATCGACAATTGCTGTTTTCAAGAAAAATGCTCCTCGTTTTGGTTATACACTAGACGCTCTTTTTGCTCCTGAGCATGGCCTTAATGGAGCTATACTAGCAGAAAAGCACGTTCCTAATAGTCGAGACAATGATGGAATTCCCATTTTTAGTTTATATGGCGACACGAGAAGACCAACGACTGATATGCTGGCAAACCTTTCTCTTCTCGTTTTTGATATTCAAGATATTGGAGCCAGATCATATACGTATATTTCTACTCTTTTTTACGCAATGGAAGAAGCTGTAAAAGCCCATATTCCTGTGGTTGTACTCGATCGACCCAATCCCTTGGGTGGGTTGTTGGTCGATGGGGCTATTCTTCGGAATAAATGGCGCTCCTTTGTTGGTTACACCAACATTCCCTATTGTCACGGCTTAACTATAGGAGAGCTTGCACAGTACTTTAATGCAGAATACTCTGTGGGATGCCAATTAATCGTTGTTCCTATGCAAGGGTGGAAACGATCTATGACATTTGAAGAAACCGGTTTGCTCTGGATTCCAACAAGTCCTCATATTCCAGAATCGCGCACTCCATTCTATTACCCAACAACAGGTATTCTTGGAGAGCTTTCCTTGGTTAGCATTGGAATCGGATGCACCTTTCCTTTTCGAGTCATTGGAGCTCCATGGATCGATTCACATCAGTTGGCAAAAGAACTTCACGCTTTGAAACTTCCTGGTGTTCATTTTTCTCCTTATGATTTCACTCCATTTTTCGGTCGCTTTTCTAATCAATTGTGTCACGGAGTATTGATTACCATTACAGATACGCATCATTTCTTTCCCGTCACTACACAATACAGCATATTATCCGTATTAAAACTTTTGTATCCCAAAGAATTTATTCAGGCTTTAGAGAATTCTAAAGACCGACTTGTTATGTTTAATAAAGTGAATGGTTCAGAAGAAATTGCTCATATCCTTCTCCAAGAAAAACCTTGTTTATGGAAGCTTCGCTCTCTTTGTAAGAAAGAAGCAAATGAATTTGTTGAAAAAAGAAAACCGTATTTGATTCCTTCTTATTAAGACGTATCATCAATTGATGACACGCCCTAATTGGCACTCGTATACTTCATTTGCTAAAAAATAGAACTCTTCTTGACAAAAATAGAGGCAGTTTCTAGAATTTTATCTTTACTTAGAAGCGAAGTTCTCTTCCATGTGAGAGATCGGATAAACTATTTTAAAATAGGAGAATAAAGATGGTTAAGATTAAGCCTCTTGGCAATCGACTAGTCATTCAAAGATCAAAAGCAAAAACTTCTAAAGGAGGAATCCTTCTTCCCGATTCAGCGCAAGAAGCACCTCGCGAAGGAGTAGTCATTGCGGCAGGAGATGGAACGGTAAATGAAGAGGGAAAGATCCAACCTGTATGTGTAAAGGTAGGAGATCGAGTCTTATTCGGTTCTTATGCGGGTACTGAAGTAAAGCATGATGAAGAAGAATATTTAATAGTAGCTGAGGAAGATATCCTTGGAGTTCTATCGTAAACCAGTCACTACAACCTCAGGTTAAAGGTAATTATGCCAAAAATATTACAATTTAGTGAAAAAGCTCTGAAATCAATTTCTAAAGGAATCACTACCCTAGCAAGAGCAGTGAAGGTCACTCTGGGACCCAAGGGTCGCAATGTGGTCATTAATAAATTTAATTCTCCAATCTCCACAAAAGACGGTGTTACGGTTGCTAACGAAATAGCTCTAAAGGACAAATTTGAGAATATGGGCGCGCAGTTGGTGAATCAAGTGGCATCCAAAACGAACGATACAGCAGGAGACGGAACAACAACAGCGATTGTATTAGCAGAAGCTATTTACTCCGCCGGAATGAAGAATGTAGTTGCTGGAGCAAATCCAATGGGTTTGAAACGGGGGATTGATCTTGCAGTAGAAACAATGATCCATGCTCTTAATTCTTTGGCTACCCCGATTAGCACTGCCCAAGAGATCAAACAAATTGCCACAATTTCTGCAAATAATGACCACGAAATTGGTAAAATTATTGGAGAAGCCATGGAAAAAGTAGGCAAAGATGGCATTATCTCTGTAGCAGAAGCCAAGGGAATTGAAACTACTGTTGATTATGTAGAAGGATTGCAATTTGACAAGGGATATGCTTCCCCTTATTTTATTACAAATCCAGAACTGATGATGGCAGAATTGACCAACGCCCAAATTCTTCTCGTCGATAAAAAAATTTCCACAGCAAAAGAATTAGTTCCCTTACTCGAGAAACTAATGGCAAAAGGAAATCGTCCTTTACTTCTCGTTTCCGAGGAAATTGATGGGGAAGCATTGGCTACTCTCGTTGTCAATAAAATCAAGGGAGGCATGCCTGTTTGTGCAGTAAAGGCGCCTGGATTTGGTGATCGTCGCAAAGCCATGTTGCAAGATATCGCTGTTCTCACGGGAGCAAAAGTTGTATCAGAAGAAGTGGGCCTAAAACTGGAAGAAGTAGGAGCAGAAGTTCTCGGCCAGGCAAAAACAGTTAAGATTTCAAAAGAAGAGACTACGATTATTGACGGAGCTGGAAATGTCCGAGAAGTCAAGGATCGGATTTCTCAAATCAAAGCTGAAATCAATCATTCTTCCACTTCTAAATATGATAGAGAAAAATTGGAAGAGCGATTAGCTAAACTCGTAGGAGGAGTAGCTGTTGTGAATGTGGGAGCTGCTACAGAAACTGAACTCAAGGAAAAGAAAGCCCGTGTTGAAGATGCACTCCACGCTACTCGTGCTGCAGTAGCAGAAGGGATTGTTCCAGGAGGAGGAGTTGCTTTGCTTCGAGCTGTAAAAAGTCTAAATACACTCAAGGCATCTGGAGAAGAAGCAATTGGAATCTCCATTGTAAGAGAAGCTGCTTTTGCTCCTGCCATCACCATTGCTAATAACTGCGGAAAGCAAGGAAACTTGGTCGCAGAAAAAATCTATGAATCAGAAGGTGCATATGGTTATGATGGTCTAACAGATGAGTTTAAGGACTTACTGAAGGCCGGTATCGTTGACCCTGTATTAGTCACTAAAATGGCTCTTCTCAATGCGGCTTCTGTTTCCGGATTGTTATTAACCACGGCTGCTATGATCGCTGATAAACCTCAACCAAAAGCTTCTCACCCATCTCATGGAATGGATGGTATGGGAGGAATGGGCGGCATGGGGGGAATGGGTGGTATGGGAATGGGCGGAATGGGCATGGGTGGCATGGGAATGTAGTTTTCTTTCCAGCTCAAAATGCGCACTATTTCAAATTTCATTCAACGCAGAGGCTATTCGTCTCTGCGTTAATCATTAGACCTCTTCTCGTGCCCGCGTGCGTGCCCGTGCCCCTGCCCGAACGGACGTACCTACGAACCATTACTAAAAATATAAATCATCAGAAAGTTAATTTTTTCGGGCAGGGGCACGGGCACGCGAAAAAAGGTGAGTTAAAAATTATAAGCATCTGTGGAGGGCATGATCATAGCGGACGTTATCGAGGAGAGCTTCATCGATTTTGCAAGGGGAAATACCCCAAATTTTTGCATATTTCTCAATAGAATAATCAGAAGAAAATTTTCCCATGCCTCCAATATGATGTAGAGCGTATTGTGCCCAAAGAAGTGGTTGGCTGTATAATTCTTCTACTTTTTGTTGCATGTCATAATATTCTTGTAAATCGTGTAAGGTGAAGTAGCGATCGGGCCTTCCGCCATAATGCATTTCGATCAATTTGTGATATAAATCACTAAATACTTGGTGCTCTTCATCGTTTTGAGCAAAAGATCTATCTCTCAAGGAATCTACAGCTCTTTTAATTTTAGGGTTTCCTTCATAGATATCTTTAGAAGAGTAGGTTCCTCGCACTCTCATTTCCTCGATTTTTTCTGAGCTTGCTCCAAAGGCAAATGGCCACCATTGAGGAGAAATTTCTTGTTCCATCTCAATATTTGCCCCATCTCTTGTTCCGATTGTCAAAGCTCCATTGATTGCCATCTTCATGTTTCCTGTGCCAGATGCTTCTGTACTCGCAGTCGAAATTTGTTCGGAAAGATCGGTAGCTGGGATGATCATTTCTGCTTTTGTGACATTATAATTTTCAATATAGACTATTCTCAATTGGCCACCAATCGCATGATCTCGATTTACTTTTCTTGCGATACAATGAATAAATCGAATGATGTCTTTTGCTGTCTCATATCCAGCAGCGGCCTTGCCTCCTATAATAGTTGTTCTTTTATGGTGTGATTGTGGGGATAAAGTGAGATCGTGGTAGATCATCACTAAATACAGAGCATTCATCAATTGTCTTTTGTATTCGTGAATTCTTTTGACTTGCACATCAAATATGGAATTTGGATCGAGTAAGTGGAAAGAAGAAGTTTCTGATCCAAATTGGTCTTGTAATCGATTTTCTCGCATGAAAAAATCAATGCATCGTTGTTTGTTTTTTTTCTTGATTTCCAAAAATTCCATTTGGATTTCTGGTTGGTGAGCAAATTGTCTCAATTCTTTGATTTTACTAAAATTGGTGATCCATTCATCTCCAATGTATTTTGTAATAAAAGAGGCGAGTTCAGAGTTGCAGTCTAATAACCAACGTCTTTGTGTAATCCCGTTGGTAATATTCACAAAGCGTTCAGGATCATATTCATAAAAATCACGAAAAATTGTTTTACGCAAAATATCGGTATGCAATTCGGAAACACCGTTGACCTTATGAGATCCAACAATGGCAAGATTTGCCATGCGGACTCGTCCATTTTCAATAATAGACATGGAATGGATTTTTTCTTCATTTCCTGGGTATCTTGTTCGAATCTGATTGCAAAAATCATAATTGATTCGTTCGATAATTTTGTATTGGCGAGGAAGAAGATAGTAGAGAAGAGAAGCGTCCCATTGCTCAAGTGCTTCGCTTAAAATCGTATGATTTGTATAACCAGTACACACGGTAGTCATTTCAAATGCAGTTTTCCAGGGAATATCATGGTCTTTGTTCAAGATCCGAATTAATTCAGGAATGACGAGAGCTGGATGTGTATCGTTAATTTGGATACGAACCTTATCGGCAAATTCTCGGAGATTTCCAAACAATGCCAAATGATGTCGTATGATATCTTGGATCGATGCCGATACGAGGAGAAACTCTTGTTTTAACCGAATCCGTTTTCCCACATCTGTATTGTCGCTCGGATAAAGAACATCGGTAAGAGTTGTATTTTCTGCTGCTTGGTCCAATCGACCGGCATTGTATCTTTGTAGTAAGAAATTGCGCGGAGAATCTTTTGTTGACCACAAACGCAAAGTAACCACAGAGAAATCAGACTGCTTACTATATCCGACGATGGGGTAATCATAAGGGACAGCACCTACATCTTCTGCTTCGAAGATTTCCATGATTTCATCCCCATGCATATTGAAGGAAGAGGCTGGTCTTCCAAAAAATTGAATGTGGACTCTTCGTTGATCTCTTCGAAATTCCCATGGATTTTCATTCAATAACCAACAATCAGGGGCTTCAATTTGTACTCCATTGACCAATTTTTGTTCAAAAATTCCATATTGGTATCGAAGTCCATACGCTTGTGCTGGATAGTGATGAGTAGCTAAAGAATCTAAAAAACAAGAAGCTAGTCTTCCTAGTCCTCCATTTCCCAGGCCAGGATCATCTTCACATTCCAAAACATCCCGAAAATTCCGATTCATTTTTCGGATGACTAACTGCACAACTTCGGAAGAACAAAGGTTAGTGAGATTATTCAAGAAAAGACGTCCGGGCAAATATTCTAAAGAAAAGTAATAGATCATACGGACTTTTTTTTGCGCAATTGTGCGAGCAGAGGCCATCCAATTAATCATTGTCTCTTCTCGGATGGCATAACACAACGCTCGGTAAAATTCATTGGTACTTGCCTCTTCTACCGTTCTCCCAATCGTTGCGATCAAATGAGATTTAATTTTTTTAATCAAATTCTCTGCTAGTAGATCTATTTGTACTGCCTCCACGAACTACCCATGATTTTTTTATTTTTAAAAATTTAATTTAGCACATCCTGTTCTATATCGACAATCATCACACTTGATGATTAGCTGTTTTTGTGGGAATAGCGGTGATTGCTTGGGGAATTTGTACAATTGATAAAAGAATTATCAGAAGAGCAGTTTCGAAGAGGTTTAGTAGTTAGTCATTGAGTAGGAGGTAAGCCGCTTCTAAAAATCTGAACAAATCTACTCATGACCGCTTCAGACACGTTAGTCAAGCAGTTTTACTAACGATTCACGTATTGGAGTCACGCCAATAATTCTTCGGGAATTTCTGTCACAGGGATCGAACTTGGTGGATCCGAGGATCGATGTTTTCTCGCCCGAAAATGTGCTTCATGCACCGTTGTTTTCTTTTTCACTTGACCCCAGAAATGCCATACGTGTTTTGTTCGATTCCTCGCGGGTGGATCAAAAGCGACATGGCATCCTTTCCCATCAGGTATTTTTTTGGTGGAAAGGTTTGGTGATTCAGAAAATTGTTGGTATCGCCTTGCAATGCAAAGCGCTGCTGCAAGGTGAATGCTTAATCCATACCGTCTAGCATAATTTACTCGGCCTATGATTGATGTAAAAGCAGGATTCACTTGATGGATGGATATTCCTTTTCGGTAGCTTTGTGATAATAGTGATTGAAAAAATAATCCATAGGCAAAGCTGGATAGCATTCTTGCAAGTTTTTTGTTTCTTTGCTCTTTAAGAGCTAACTTCTTTTTTTGAAAATCGAGTTTTTCAATAATGATGGGCTTTTTTGTTCGTAAGGCCCATTCGATGATTTGTTTGGATATCTCAGATGTAGCGGCTTTAAGTTGGTTTTTGGATTTTCCATAAGATACCCAAGAAAAAATTTGTTTTTTGATGGGGTTGCCAAAATGGTCTGTTTCTACACAGGCAATATGATCAGTGTTGAGATCTATTCCTATGACTCCTATTCCTGTTTGGGTTATTTGAATTGGTCTTTGCAAAGAGGTAGAGACAAATATCCTCCAACTCTTAGAGTCTTTTTTAAATCGATAGGAAATAGCTGTTCCTTCGGGATCATGGATGCTAGCAAGAATGGCTTGATGTCCATAAGCAAACGTGAGATTGTTGATGTGAATGTATTTCCCATATTTTTGTGCGAGTACAGGAGGCAGCCGGAGTCGTAAGGAGATGCTTCCATCTTGATTGAGAATGGCTGTGCATGTTTGATTACCTGCTGTTTCGTCTTTGGATCCTAAAACAAAGAATTCATTGCTCCGAGATGTAGTCCAATCTTTTTTCCATTCTTCATGAGAAGAAAAGCCGTTTTCTTCTAAGTGAAATTGAGCTCGAAACAACTTCTTGCTTCCAAAACAGAGGCGAACTTTTTTCTTGGCTTGATCATTTTGCAATTGAGAATAGCGATGGGTAAGAGAAAACTTTCTCCGTTTTTTCTGATGGATGACAAAATGTTTGGATGGTTTCTTTGTTAATTTTGCGATTTGTCGATCAGCGGTAGCGATTTTCTCTTTTAATGAAATAAGAGCATTTTGCTGGCCTGCCTGGCATGCTGCAATTTTGGCATCGATATTGACTCTGCAAGCATTAAATTGTCTGGCTGTAATTCCATACTTTTTTAGAAAGCCGTTTTTGCAGGAGGCAGATGTTTTACCTCGCGCAATTTCTGCAAAAAGAGAGTGTTCTACCTTATTAAACAGTTGAGCACATTCTTCAAGAATTGTCGAGCCGATTTCATCTAATTGGAATCGCGTTTGATAGGTAAATATTTGTTCATTCATTGATCAATATCTTTGCTGCTTCGATCAATTTTTTATTTTTCTTACTTCGGCTTCCATACAAACGGGCTGAAAAAACGGTGATGATCTCGAGCACATCTTGTGCTAATTCTTCTTCAAAAGAGACTTCGTCACCTTTATTGATAATCACAACTTCAATTTGCTTAAGAGGGTGTTTGGTAATTCTAATAGCCTTGCTTCGAAATTATTTTCTACCTAGGAGACGATGGGTGTGAGCAGGACAATATTGATGAATATGGCCTGCTCACACCCATCGTCTCCTAGGGGAAAAGAATTCGAATCAAGGTTTATTAGAATTACCAAACACCCTCTAAGCTTCGCAAAGAGCAAATATAAGCTCCGCGCCAAAACGAAGCAAGCGATCTTTATGTGTCAACACAAGACGAGTTATTTTGCTTTCTAGAATCATTGTAAGAAGTGTTTTCAGTCCCTTTTTCTGGTAGTTCATTCCAGAGCCCAGGTCTTTGATCACTTGAAAATTCCACCCTTTTTGCATGCAGTAAATTTCTAATGCATTTGCTTGCCTTTCTAAATCTTCTTTTTGATCATGACTGGAAACTCGTGCGTATGCTACTGTTAGATCTCTTTCTGGGGTTGATTTTTGTGTCAACTGATCAAGAGAATAATATCTTGTTTTGCCATTTGATTTGTGATGGGGTAGGAGGTATTTTTCTTCTTCCCAACGTCGAAGAGTCTGAATACTCACACCTAATATTTTTGCGGCTTCGCCGATCTTTAGAAATCTGCTCATTTGGGCAGATAATATCAGATTTATATAGATTTTCGCAAACTGTTTCTAACCCTTGAACCGGGACGACAGATAGTAAAAGAACAGCATGCAATTGATGGAGATGCCTTGCCATGGACTAACCTTCAAAAATTTCTCGATCTCGCTCTATCACGTTATATCTATCAATTTAATTCTCAGGAACAAACTGATCAGTTTATCTTCTTCGATCGTGGAATAATTGACGCTGTTCAGTTAGATTTTCCTCAGCCCATATATTTTCAAAATGCTGCTAATAGCTTCAGATACAATCGTCTAGTTTTCCTAGTACCTCCATGGCCCGAAATTTTTGCCAATGATGCAGAAAGAAAGCATGATTTTGAGTCAGCGGTAAAAGAATTTAACGAACTTCTCATCAAATACAAAAATTTTGACTATGAAACTGTGCTGATTCCTAAAGTTTCTGTGAAGGAGAGAGTAGATTTTATCCTTGAGAAACTAGGTGTTGCAAATTTTCGATCCGAGAGTGTTGATTGAGTTCAATTCGATGTCTTTTAGGTAGCCGTATCGTACCGTCATTTGACATCACTATCGTTTAATGAGTTGTTCGTTCTTGAAAGTCAGTTAATGTATATGTTAGCCTGATTTTCTAATTTTTTGGAGGCTTCACATGGCACTAGCTAAGATTAATAATCAGGAAATTTATTTTGAAGATTCTGGCGGAAATGGCCCCACTGTTGTTTTCATGCATGGATTTCTCATGGATCAGTCTCTTTTTGACCATCAAGTTGCAGCATTGACCCCTCATTATAGATGCATCCGATGGGATGCAAGATGCTTTGGCAAAACAAAATGGGATGGAAAGCCGTTTAATCTCTATGATTCAGTTAAGGATTGTTTTGGCTTGATGGACTTTCTTGGTATTGATTCAGCTATTTTAGCAGGGATGTCTCAGGGCGGCTATTGTGCCTTAAGGGCAGCTATAACTTCTCCAGAACGCGTGAAAGCTCTGATTCTCTTAAGCACACAATCAACAGTTGATCCGGAGCCTCTCAAAGCCGCTTATCGTGAAATGAGAGATACTTGGAAGCAATTTGGACCAATCCCTCCCTTGCTAGAAGGGTTGGCAACAGCAATTTTAGGTTCTAAACAAACGTCTGACATGGAATATCACTGGAATAAATGGCTACCTAAGTGGCAGCAAATTTCTGGTGCAGCTATTTTCCACGCAATGAACAACTTATTGGATAGAGACGAAATTAGTCATCTTTTGCAAGATATTACTTGCCCAGCTTTTGTTACGCATGGCACGGATGATAGTGCTATTCCAGAAGCACTAGGAAAGGAGTTAAGTATCAAGTTACCCAATTGTCGCGAATTCTTGGTATCTCCTGGTGCCCACGCTGTGAATTTGACTAATCCTGAAGCTATCAATCCTTCATTGAAAAAATTCCTAAATGAACTTACATAAGATAATTGAATAGGTTTCCAATGAATTTTTTTGATCAGCCATTAAACCGTTTTCCTTTAACATCCATTTCTGATTATCGAATAATGGCGCAAAAACGCCTTCCAAGGCAGCTCTTTGATTTTCTTGAAGGAGGGGCATTTGAAGAAGTTACCATTAAGAAAAATTGCGAGGATTTTCAAAAAATTCAGTTAAAGCAAAAAGTGTTAAAAGATGTTTCAAATATAAACATGAGCATGGAAATCCTTGGACAGTAAATTGATTTTCCACTGATTTTAGCCTCCAAAGCAATCCTCAAGAATATTTTTGAAGATCTGTTTTGGTTGATTAAGAGAAATTACCAACTCCGTTGGATTTCCGTTTTCTCCGGCAAGAGAAAAAAGAAGGAAAGGACAAAAAGCCCTTTCCGTCGAGAGTGGCCAGAACTGGAATCGAACCAGCGACACAAGGATTTTCAGTCCTCCGCTCTACCAACTGAGCTATCTGGCCAATTGTATCGAAGAGAGCAAGATATTCTAAGTTTTCTTTTTCTGCAACGAATTTCGACTGCTATTTTTTATTCTCTGGAGAAGATACGCTTCCTCCAAGGCTATGTAGTATGATCATATCTCGAACTACATTGACAGTCTCTTGTAACTGTAAATCAGTTTCTCCTGTGCTTTTGTCTTGGTCGGATTCCTCGCTTTCTTCTTCATTTGTTTCCCTTGGAGCCTTTCCTGTGAGAAATAATTGGTAATTTTTACTGTGAGCAATCCGATAATCATTATTCTTTTTTAAAATCGGAAGTAAATCTCTCCAGATCATTATTCGGTGTTGCAAATGAGGAACATAATATTTTAAATACCAACCGCGGCTTTCGGGGGAGACATCTTCCAAAGAATCTTCAAAAGCCGGAGCCATAGACTCAGCTCCTTCATCCGAATCAACAGCCTCTCCGAGACTTTGATTATTCCAATGCCCAGGAACAACAATATCTGCTAGCACGCCCGTTTTTTGAGGCGTCTTTCCTGAAACCGTATAGTATTTTCCAATAGTTACTTTGAAATAAGATGTACTCTGGTGATCGGTGACGTTTTGCATCTGAATCGTCCCCTTTCCGTAAGTATGTTCGTCCCCCACAACGAGCGCTACTCCATAGTCTTGTAAAGCTTGCGCTACAATTTCTGCCGCTGATGCTGTCATTTTAGAGGTCAAAACTACTAAAGGACCTTCATACATTCTCCGATTATCGACATCTCGATAGTATTTTATTGATCCATCAGCATATTTTGAGATGACAATTACACCATCTGTAATGAAAAGACCAGCTACTTTAATCGCTTGAGAGAGAAATCCGCCGGTATTATCGCGTAGATCTAAAATCAACCCGCGAAGAGTCCCTATTCCTTCTAATTTTTCAATTGCTTCTCGTACATCTTTTTCGCTTGAGATATCATCTCCTTGATAAAAGGAAGGTAAAGTAATAATGCCAATGATTCCATTTGCAAAAGGAATTGATGAAATTTCCGCCCGGTCTTGATTTAATACAATTTTCTCTTTCTTTAATTCCACTTCATATGTCGATTCTGCTGCTTCTGTTTTTCCTTTTCTCTTAAATTTTAACTGTACGGTTGACTCTTTTCCTTGATGAAGTTGTTCTATCACCTTATCAAAAGGTGTATTCGTTAGGGGTTCTCGATTGATTTCAATTAAAATATCCCCTTTTTGAATAGTTCCATTGTTCGCTGCAGGACTTCCTGTCAACAAACTTTCGATAGTAGGACCTTCTGCAGCATCCTTGAGAACCAAACCAAAACCTTTAAATTCTTTTTGCAATCTCACTCGGATATCATAGGCTTCATTCGCGTCATAAAAAGAGGTGTGTACATCTAAACTTTTTGCCAAGGCTTTTAATACATGAAGAACAAATAAATTTTCTTGTTCGTCAGCTGGCAAGGGATTTCCTGCCTCGTTTTGATAGAGATATTGATTTTCAAACCCCCTTCTTTGCCATTCGTACGATTGAAGAATTTGCTCCTTTTTTTGCGTGCTCATTACTTCGCCATATCGCGCTTTTTGGTGTTCAATGTATTGTTGAATGGATGCCAAAATTCTTTGCCGGAGCTCGTTGTCTGTTTGAGCAAATGAGGAAAAAGGCCCTTGCGGGAGATCAGCGGGAGGATGAAAGGAAAGAGTGCCATTTTTATACAGGAGGGAATACCGAATTTTTCTTGCCCGTTCAATAGAAAATTGAATGATTTTATTTAACTTCTTAAAAAGATTAAAATCATTTTGTTTATAACTTTGAATTGCTTCGTTCAATTGCTGGGAAGTCAGATTTTTAAATTCAGCAATTTCCCCCTCAAGAAAATAGATCTTATCCGGGTCAAATTGAGAGATATATGTAACCAATGCATGACGCAAAATTTGATCGGTTACTTCTTTCTCTCCTGCGTGAGCCTGCATGATTTGATGCATAACCCGAGAAATATCAGTAGTCTTAAGCAAATCAGATTCATGAGATGCAGACACATAGGCAAAAATCACACTAGCTAAAAAAATGAGCAACTGGAACGCTTTTGTAAGCATTTTTTTTACATCCGAGTTTTGGGGTTTCCTTTTTAATCACTTTTGATATGATTATGGAAGCCATGTTCAATAGAGACAACCATTTTTTTATCGATTCTTTTGAGGGAAGTCTTGACTTTCTTCTTTGTTTGCTTAAAAAAGAAGAAATCGACATTACCCACGTTCCCATCCATGAAATTGTTCAACAATGTATTGATAAATTAAAAAATATTGATAGAGAAGGATTAGAGCGTGGTGCAGAATTTATTTATACAATTTCTTATTTGATGTGGTTAAAAAGTAAAGTGCTTATTCCTCATACCGAAAATTCGATAGAATCATTAACAGAAGATCCTGATTTTGAAGTAATTCACAATCTCCTTGACTATTGTCGATTTAAACAGGTAGGGAAGGAATTGCTCATTCAATATGAAAAACAGCAATCGACTTATTCCCGAGGGATCAACGCTCCAGAATGGAAAAAGCCGAGCGGAGTAAATCACCTCTCATTGGAAGAATTATCACAAGTTTTTACAGAAGCAATTCGCCAAGCTCCTATTACTCATTCTCATGCCATACAAGAAGAACATTGGCGAGTCAGTGATAAAATTCGTTTTTTGCGTTCTTTACTCCAGGTAGATGTGCAAATTCCTCTGCTTCAATTATTTACACAGAAACAATCTCGCCAAGAAATAATCGTGATTTTTTTAGCTATTTTAGAATTAATGAAATGTGGAGAAATTCATCTCTATAAAGATAGTTTATCTACTTTATTTATTAGACCTTTTTCCGCGGACCATAACGCCGCGGACCATAACGGACAACTATGACGAAAGAACTTCACTTTTTTACCTCTGAGAATTTGATGGTAGATACGATGGAAGAAAACAACAAACCTTCCTTGCCTGAAATTGAAGAGCAATTAAAAAATCATATCAAACATGTCATTGAGGCTCTTTTATTTGCAAGCCCTGAGCCGCTTCTACTGGCCAAAATTAGAGAAATTACTGATACTATTCACCCCCTCCGTCCCAAGGAAATTCGAGAGATAATAGAGGAGCTTAAACAGGAGTATATATCGCAACAAAGAGCATTCCAGTTAGAGGAGATTGCGCAAGGATATCAATTGCGGACACACCAGGAATACGCTTCTTATTTAGACCTTCTCTATAAAAACAAAAAAAATGAAAAACTCTCCTCCGCCTCAACCGAAGTATTGGCCATTATTGCCTATCGGCAACCGATCACCCGTTCTCAAATCGACGCCATTCGGGGGGTCGATTCTTCGGGAGTTTTGTCTCAACTTATTGATCGAGAGCTTATTGAACCTATAGGAAAACAAGAAAGCCCTGGGCGACCTACCCTCTTTGGCACCACAATCGAATTTTTGCGACACTTCGGATTAAAGGACCTTAGTCACTTCAAATAATTTCTATATTCAAAAAATTTCTATATTGATAAAAGAAGTTTTACTTAGTCATTCTATGGAATGCTCTCAGTATGAGACACTTCTTATCATTATGGTTCTTACTTCTATTCAACTTAGTAGCCCTGAAAGGGGTAGAAGCTGACGCGAAATCAAATCTTCCATTATTTTTCTGGCATACAAAAACAATAGAAAATTTTGGGGATCTTCTTTCATTACCATTAGTTGAAAGGATAGTGGAAGAACCGGTTCGGGTATTCAAAAAAAATGTAAAAAAAAATGCCAAGCAAGAAAAAAAAATCTTAGGCATTGGGTCTATTCTCACATTTGCTGCAAATGGCGATGTCATTTGGGGTAGTGGAATCAATGGGAAATACCTAGACCCCTCAAAATATTCATTTACAAATTTAGATGTTCGAGCCGTTCGCGGGCCTCTAACGAGAAAATTTCTTGCCCATCACTTTCAAATCGAATCGCCAAAAATTTATGGAGATCCGGCTCTCTTATTTCCGTTTTTTTTTCCAGAATTTAAAAAACAAGATCACCCATCACAAAAATATATTATCATTCCCCATTACTCTGAAGAATATCTTTTTCCTAAGGTGTTATATGGCAACACAGTAGTCTACCCAACAGAGCCTTGGGAAACCGTCGTCCTAAAAATACTCGATAGTCAATTTGTCATATCAAGCTCCTTACACGGAATTATTATTGCAGAAGCATTTGGAATCCCAGCTAGATTACTTCGAGTCACAGCAAATGAACCTATGTTCAAATATTACGATTATTATTATGGAACAAATCGCCCAAATTTTCTTTTTGCTACCTCTATAGAAGAAGCCTTAAAAATGGGAGGAGAACCACCCCATGAATGTGATTTATACAAACTATATGAATCTTTCCCGTTTGATCTATGGCCCAATGTTGTTATTAAACCTTTAAGTAGAGAATAAATATGAAAAAAAAATTTCATAAAATGGAAAGTCTATTTTTTGTTTTATTCACTATTCTATTACCTGGGGTTAATGGAGAGATTCTCAATCCCCTCAAAGAATTATCTCCTGATTACAGTCAAATAGAAGAAGAATTAGTACAGAATGAAGAGCAATTGGTCGATGAAAAATACTTAAATTTAGAAAAAACCGCACAAGATTTTGTACTAGAACTCAAAGAACTCATTTTTCCCGGATTTCCAGGCGCTTTTAATCCATCCGTTACGAGGTGGAAGGAAAAAATCCTCGTTTGTTTCCGAATACGGACAAAAAAAACAACTCATGAAATTGGATTTGTTTGGGTCGATGAAAATTTCAATCAAATCAGTAAGCCATCTGTTTTATCGCTTCCTCCTCACCCAAGCACCTCCTTTAATTTACAACAAGACCCTCGCCTCATTACGATTGGCGATCGGTTATACATGGTGTATAGCAATATTATTCCCGGCGCTAAAATCGCTCAGGTAAGAAGAGTATTTGTTACAGAAATTCATTTCGATGGCAATGCGTTTTATGCAGATCCTCCAGAATACTTAGCAAAATTTGAAGGAGAAAACGAAGCTCGATGGGAAAAAAATTGGACACCCTTTGTCTATAATGATCGGCTGTTGTTGGGTTATAGTATTACTCCCCATCGAATTTTTCAAATCGATGAGCCAAGTCGTTGTTCAACAATTGCTTCCAGCTTGGGTCTCATCAGCTGGGACTGGGGATTTCTTCGTGGAGGGACGACCGCACTACCTCAAGGAGATCAATACCTTTCCTTTTTTCATTCATCCAAAACCTTACAGACCGTCCATTCTAATGGCAAACCACTTCCTCACTATGTGATGGGCGCGTATATGTTTGCCAATAAACCTCCTTTTGAAATCACACGAATAAGCCCAAGCCCCATTGTTGGAAATAACTTTTATAGTCCTCCACCCTATAAGACATGGAAACCGCTACGAGTCGTATTCCCTGGTGGATTTATCATGGATGAAAACCATATATGGGTTGTCTATGGTAGGCAAGATTTTGAATCATGGGTAGTAAAGTTAGATAAAAAAGCATTACTCAAAAGTCTAATTCCAGTGACTACTATCCTATGGGAATAAAACGACTGTTTTTGCTGCATATTCTTTTTTTTGTTTTCTTTTTTTTTGAGTTACATTCTCTTCTTGTCGATTTGGAAAAGGATAGACAAGATTTTGTCATAGAAACAAAAAAAATTGAAATTCCTGGTTTTCCCTTCGCTTTCAATGTGGGAATTACTAAATGGAATAATTGCAATCTCATGAGTTTTCGAGATATTCCAAATCCAAAAAAATCTTTTGAATCAAACCTTGGACTCGTCATAGTAGACGACGATTTTTTTCCAATCAGTAAACCCCAGCTGATAGAACTCCGATTTGAGTCAATGATTCCTTGTCGAGCAGAAGATGCCCGATTAATCGTTGTAGGAGAAAAACTCTATATGGTTTATAGCGACAACGGAGAACCCGCAATCTCAAAAGGGGGATTTCGAGTCTATCTTTGCGAAATTTTGTACTTAGATGGACATTTTTATGCAGAAAATATCCGATGCCTTTTGGATTTTGATGGAGAAAATAGAAATATTCGAGAAAAAAATTGGGTCCCTTTTGAGTATGAAGAAAATTTATTTCTTGCATATAGCATTCTTCCTCATCGAATACTTAAGCCATTGCTAGAAACAAATATTTGTGAAACGATTTGTAGCACACTTTCAAAAATCTCATGGAAATGGGGAGATTTGCGAGGAGGCACTCCTGCTTTACCTATCAATCAAGAGAGTTACCTCTCGTTTTTTCACTCCTCTATACCCATGACAACTGTCCATTCCAAGGGGAAAAACATCTCTCATTACTTCATTGGAGCTTATCTATTTTCAAGAATCCCTCCCTTTACAATCACTCACGTTAGCCAAACACCCATCATTGGAAAGAATTTTTATCATGGTGAAATGTATAAACCATATTGGAAAGAAATCTGTGCTGTCTTTCCCTGTGGTTTTATACAGGATGATCAATATATTTGGATTGTATATGGCCGACAGGACCATGAAGCTTGGGTGGCAAAACTAGACAAGGAACAATTCCTCAATTCTTTAGTCTCAGTAGAAAAGGAATAAAAAAAATAGTTTTTTGATTTTTCCTCGCTTTGTTCTATTTTTATTACTATAATTCACTATCATTTTTGCCTTTGTAAAAAATTCCTCCATCTCCTATACTTCTCCTATCCGCTGCTCGTAGAGCGAGTCGGTATCTACAAAGATTTACTATTATTACGAGGGAGAAGGCATACATGCCAACAATTCAGCAGCTCGTCCGCAAGCCGCGCGCCCCGAAAAAACGGCGCAGCAAATCACCTGCATTGCATAAATGTCCACAACGACGTGGAGTGTGTTTACAAGTAAAAACCAAAACGCCAAAAAAACCTAATTCAGCCTTGAGAAAAGTAGCTTGGGTTCGTCTATCGACAGGTCAGGAAGTCATTGCGTATATTGGTGGCGAAGGACACAATTTGCAAGAACACAGCATTGTTCTCGTGAGAGGGGGTCGGGTAAAAGATTTACCAGGGGTTCGCTATCATATCGTACGAGGAGCATTAGATTGCGCGGCAGTGAAAGACCGCAAACAAGGAAGATCAAAATACGGGGCAAAACGTCCTAAGAAGTAACGCTAGAATATTCCTAATAAATGAATATTCTGGTTCGCGATTTGCGTTTTTCAAAAAACGTCAATCACGCACAGGTGTTAAGAGATTTGAATCTCTGATTCCGGGTGAATCATCGAGATCTTCAACAAAAAATTAAAATCATCAATTGGGGACACCATGGCAAGAAGACGGAGAGCAGACAAAAGAAAAATTGATCCAGATCCAAAGCACGGAAGTATGGTATTAGCAAAGTTTATCAATAAAGTGATGCTGGATGGAAAAAAATCGACAGCTCGGCGCATTGTTTACGATGCAATCGAGAGATTTGCAAAAAAAATTAAAGCAGAAAGCCCTATAGAAGCATTTAAGACAGCTTTAGAAAAGGCAAAACCTGCTCTTGAAGTAAAGTCGCGTCGCATTGGCGGAGCCACTTACCAAGTTCCAATGGAAATTGCTCCACAACGTCGAGAATCAATGGCAATGACTTGGTTAATCGAAAATGCAAGAAATAAAGCCGGTCGCTCAATGATAGACGGGTTGGCAATGGAGCTTGCTGATTGTTACAATGATCAGGGAGCCACAATCAAGAAAAAAGATGATACACACCGAATGGCAGAAGCAAATAAAGCCTATGCCCATTATAGATGGTAACCAAGGGACACGCCATGGAAAAATCAGATAAAGACAATGCAGCAGATAAAAGCAATCTCTCTAATGTTCGAAACATTGGAATCATGGCTCACATCGATGCCGGTAAAACAACGACTACAGAACGAATTCTTTTTTATAGTGGACGACAACACAAAATTGGAGAAGTACACGAAGGCGCTGCAACAATGGACTGGATGCCCCAAGAACAGGAAAGGGGAATCACCATTACCTCTGCAGCTACTACAGTATTTTGGAAAGGAACCAAGATTAATATTATCGATACTCCTGGTCACGTTGACTTCACAATTGAGGTAGAAAGATCCCTTCGCGTTCTTGACGGATCTGTTGCTCTTTTCTGTTCTGTTTCTGGTGTAGAACCTCAATCTGAAACTGTATGGCGTCAGGCAGATAAATACGGCGTTCCTCGTATTGCTTTTGTTAATAAAATGGATCGGATGGGAGCTAACTTTTTCGAAGCTGTGCACACAATGCGAGATAAGCTTCATGCAAACGCCATCCCCGTTCAATGTCCTATTGGCGCTGAATCGGAATTCAAGGGAATGGTCGACCTTGTGAAAATGAAAGCCTACATCTTCCACGAAGAAAAGCAAGGAGCAGATTGGGATGAAGTAGAAATTCCTGCGGATCTCGTAGAAAAATGCAATGCCATGCGTTCTGCATTACTCGAAGAACTAGCAACCATCGACGAAGAAAACGAATCCTTCATGCAAAAAGTGTTAGAAGATCCTAGCTCTTTAACAGAAAAAGAAATTAATGCTGCTATCCGAAAAGGGGTCTGTAAGAATAAATTCAATCCCGTCCTTTGCGGTTCTGCTTTCAAAAATAAAGGGGTTCAACAACTATTAGATGCAGTTGTTGCATGGATGCCATCCCCTCTTGATCGGGGAGATATCAAAGCACATGACTTGGAAACTGATGAAGATATCCTCTTATCCCCTAATAACGATCAGCCTCTTGCTGCTTTAGCATTTAAAATCATGACCGATCCCTATGTCGGCCGTTTGACATACCTACGTATTTACAGCGGAACCTTATTGAAGGGAACGCCATTGCTTAATACAACAAAGGGAGAAGAGGAAAGGGTTTCTCGTCTTCTGGAGATGCATGCAAATAAGAGAGAAGAAAAAGAAGCTTTCTATACCGGAGATATTGTCGCTTGTATCGGCTTAAGAAAAGCAACAACCGGAGACACTATCTGCTCTCCAAAACGACCCGTTCTTCTAGAGAAAATGGAGTTTCCAGAGCCAGTTATTGAAATGGCAATCGAACCCAAGTCAAAGGGAGATCGGGAAAAATTGGCTATGGCATTGTCTTCATTATCTATCGAAGATCCTACGTTTCGAGTATCTACCCATGAGGAAACAGGACAAACAATTATTGCCGGAATGGGTGAACTCCATTTGGAAATTCTGCACGATCGAATGAAGCGAGAATTTAGCGTAGATGCAAATGTAGGAAAACCGCAAGTAGCCTATAAAGAAACCATTACGATTCCTGGCAGTAGCCAAACAAAGTTTGTAAAACAATCTGGGGGCCGAGGACAATATGCACACGTTGAACTCGAAATTCGTCCCAATGAAAAAGGAAAGGGGAATGAGGTAGTCAGTAAAATCGTTGGAGGAGTCATTCCGAAAGAATATATAACACCTACGATTAAAGGAATTGAAGAAGGTCTTGCAACAGGGGTACTAGCGGGCTACAATCTCGTCGACGTCATTGTGGAGATTGTATTCGGTTCTTATCACGACGTGGATTCGAGTGAAATGGCCTTCAAAATTTGTGGTTCTATGGCACTCAAGGAAGCTGCGCGAAAGTGCAAACCAATTATTCTCGAACCTATCATGAAAGTAGATATTACCACTCCAGAGGCGTATGTAGGAGATATTATCGGAGACTTGAATCGTCGTCGTGGCCAGATCATGGGCCAAGAATCCTCAAAAAACACATTCATTATCCATGGAGAAGCTCCTTTAAGCGAAATGTTCGGGTATTCTACTTCCCTCCGGTCACAGTCATCGGGACGAGCCTCATATTCGATGGAACCAAGTCACTTTAAAGAAGTTCCAGCTAAAATCCAACAAGACATTATCAAAAAATAAAACTTATTTAGGTAAATATGGCAAAGCAAGAAAAACCGGTGAAAGGACCAGCAAGACAGAAAATCCGGATCCGTCTAAAAGGATATGATCCACGGGTGCTCGATCGCTCAACCTCCGACATCGTAGAAACAGGAAAGCGGACAGGTGCGACGGTAGTGGGACCTATTTTCCTTCCCACAACCTGCGAAAAATATACAGTATTGCGCTCTCCTAATATTGACCGCAAATCTCGTGAGCAATTTGAACAGCGAACACATCGCCGTCTCATTGACATCTTAGATCCTACAAGCAAAACGATTGATGCCTTGCGATCTACTCTCATTCTTCCTCCAGGCGTGGATATTAAAATTAAAACATCCTAAAGGTGTTGCATTTAGATTTATGAACCTATTCTCATTCAGGGAATAGGTTCATATCCTTGCCTCATGTCCGTCTGACTTAGAGGGTTTTGTAATAGACATCTTGCATAACCTCTTTTCGGGCACGCACGCGGGCACGAAAAGAGGTTATGCAAGATGTCTATTACAAAACACCCTCTTACTCTTTCTTCTCACACGTTACACAAGAGAAAACAAAAAAAAACGGACTGTCTCTGGATTCAAGTATTGACGACACTCCCCTAAATCTTCACGATCCTTTTTCCTTCCCCCTTGCAAAGAACTGTAGCAAAAATGGGGCATTCTGTTAGCATTTGGGTAATCGATGGAATGTGTCAGGATGTCACGATGACAAAAACAAAAACAAAACCGTTTTTCTTCAGTATTTTTTATCACCTATTTCTAGTCATTGTCATAGGAAGTGTATTGACTGGCTGTGAATCGAGAAAAACCATTGTCAATAGCCTCGATGAAAAAGAAGCAAATGAAATATTGGTTTTTCTGTCTAATCGAGGAATAGACGCTTTTAAAGTACAAGCAGTCTCAGAGGGCGCGGGTGGAGGAAAAACCATTTTATGGAACATCAGTGTGGAGTCCTCGCAAGCAAACGAAGCCATGGCCATATTGAACCAAGCAGGCCTCCCACGCAGAAGAGGTCAAAATCTTCTCGGACTCTTTTCCAATGTAGGACTTGTTCCTTCCGCTTTGCAAGATAAAATTCGTTACCAGGCAGGATTAGCAGAACAAATAGCAAGTACAATCCGGAAAATTGACGGCGTATTAGATGCCGATGTTCAAATTTCTACTCCAGATGAAGATCCCCTTAACCCAAATGCACCTAAACAAAAAATTACTGCCTCAGTATATGTCAAGCATTCTGGTGTTCTCGATGACCCGAACGCCCACCTTGTTACTCGAATCAAGCGACTCGTTGCTGGAAGTGTTAACGGATTAGACTATGACAATGTTACAGTTATCGGCGATCGCGCTCGATTTAGCGAAAGTGGCTTAGCAGGAGGTTTACAAGGACCTTTAAATGAAGAAAATCGCCCCTATGTCAATGTGTGGTCCATTATTCTTGCCAAGCAATCGTTAACACGCTTTAGAGTCATTTTCTTTTCTTTTACTATTGCATTAGTGCTATTATCTTTATTCCTTATTTGGTTACTTTGGAAATTTCTTCCCATTCTCAATACACTTGGAGGATTCAAGAAAATTTTCTCTATTCATCCTCTTCCATTAGAAAATAGTCCTTCTACGGAACCCAAAACCTCGAAAAAGAATGAAAAAAAGAAAAAAAAGCAGGTAGAAAACGAAGAAGAGTCTTATGAGGTAGAAGAGGAACAAGAAGAAGAAGAGGAAGAAAACGAATAGATATGGATCCACGTGCTGTGGCAATACTTCGAGTATTAATCAACCGTTATGATCCTAAAAGCAATATTCCTTTGGCGCAATTTTTATCCAAAGAAGAATTCAAACAAATCAAGGACTATTCTATCACTTCTTCGAATCTCCATCCAATCTTACAGCAACCTCATAGTTCCTTGTCGAGCATCCATTATTCTTGGATTGAATCTCTATTATCTCATTTTCCGGAAGTATTACAGCCATCTGTTTCTGCTGCAATCGGACTCAGTAACAAATTGGACAAGACACTAGAAAATGCCTCTCCTATTTCTCCTCTAGCAAAATCGTTTTTCCTTACTGAACTCTACCGCCTACTTGACATGGGCTCTCATCTTCCCATCGAATATCTTCCTCCAAGTCCACTCACCCGTTTGACAGAGTGGAAAAAATCGGACATTGTTCATCTTATTGATTATTTAGGGTTGCATGATCTGGCTTCTGAAATCCGCCCTATTGTGAATTCAAACGCTTTAAAAAAAATTTATACCTCATTAACTCCAAAGCAATTTCATCACTTAAAAACCTGTTTGCATAAAAAAGAACAATTGACCTTTCCTCCTCTAAAGATTGATCTTTCAACAATCGAAATTAAGGAGTTAAAACAACTTCTACACAAAAGAGGATTAGTTCGCTTCAGTCGTTCTTTTTCTGGAGAACACCCAGATTTGATTTGGCATATTGCCCATATTCTCGACATCGGTCGGGGGAAAATTTTTGTAAAAGAGGTTGCACTTTCAAAAGATAAAAAAGTCACGCACATTCTCCAACAACAGCTCATTTATTTAATGAACTTCTTACACACAAACAACTTATGACAAAAAAACTTTTTTCATTACTTCGTGGAGACCAGATTCGAAAAGCACCAAAAACAAAAATTATTCCGGCTGCTGAATTTTCAGTGTTACAAAATGCAATAGAAATATTGGATACTATAAAGAAAGAGGCAGAAGCGTATCGTGTGCAAGTGACGCAAGAGTGTGAAAAACTCAAAGAGGAAGGGTTTAAACAAGGGTATGAAGAAGGATTTAAAGAGTGGGCGGAACATCTCGTTTTCTTAGAAAAACAACTTGAAAAACTGCGACATGAAACACAAAAATCGATTATTCCGATCGCACTCACCGCTGCAAAAAAAATCGTAGGTCGCGAGATCGCGCTTTCTGAAGATACCATTGTCGATATCATTGCCACGAATTTAAAAGCAGTATCTACTCATAAAAAAATTGTGATTTATGTTAATAAAAAAGAATTAGAACTGATTGAAAAAAATAAAAAGCGATTACGTGATTTATTTGAACAATTGGAAAATTTATCTATTCGAACGCGAGAGGATGTTGAACCTGGCGGTTGCATTATCGAAACTGAAATTGGGATCATTAACAACGGCAAAATGGAACATCGATGGCGCGTATTGGAAAAAGCATTTGAAAATATGATCAAAAACGGAGAAAAGGATCAATAATGTTCACACGTATTCTAAGTTTTTTCTCCTATAAAACTTTATTATTAGCTCTTTTCCTGTTATCTATTCTTTCCTATATCCCCCACTCACTCTACTCACAAGTGATTAGTCCCCGACCTCCGACAACAACAGACGGGGGAACAACTACTTTGCCGGCTTCACAAACAGTGAACTCCCCGAGCTTGACGCGCAGCCAAAAACAACCTCCTGAAAGTAGTGCTCTCTCCGCTGCAAAACAAGAATTAGGAACTTTACAACGCCCCTCCCTCATTACACAAGCAGTTCTTTTATCGCTCCTCTCTCTTCTCCCTTTTATGATTATGATTTTGACTTCCTTTCTCAAAATCGTTGTTGTTCTTTCTCTATTGCGAACTGCTTTAGGGGTGCAACAAGCACCTCCAAACCAAGTCATTAACGGTGTTGCTTTTCTCCTGAGTCTTTTCATTATGTATCCGACAGCCGCAAAAATGTATGAAGCAGCCCAAGGCGCAATCTATCAAAAAACAGTTCCAGACTCCCTTCTTTCTGCAAGTTCTTCTACCTATGTGATTGAAGTAGCCAATGCAGCAAGCGGTCCTCTAAAAGACTTTTTAAAGAGAAATAGTGCAGCAAAACACCAAGCCTTGTTTTATCGTCTTGCCTATCGAGGTCTGCCTGAGGCATTCCGAGAAACCCTAAAACCAGATGATTTTATCGTACTTGTTCCCTCCTATATTACTGGACAACTAAAAGATGCTTTTGAGATTGGAGTACTTATCTATATTCCTTTCTTTGTAATTGACCTGGTCACCTCTAATATCCTGTTAGCGATGGGAATGATGATGTTATCTCCTGTAACAATATCGATGCCATTAAAGCTATTTTTGCTTGTCATGCTTGATGGTTGGACTCTCTTGATTGAAGGACTCGTCAAAACTTTCCAATGACCTATATCGAAGGAGGTGTATGTTTCAAAGTCAAGTTGTACAACTCGCTTACCAAGCCATGTTATTGATTCTGATTCTTTCAGCTACCCCTATTTTGGTGAGCATGTTTTTTGGAATTATCGTCGCAATTTTTCAAGCAGCTACCCAAATTCAAGAGCAGACCCTTTCTTTTACTGTAAAGTTAGTTGCAGTAACCTTGACTCTCATGCTATTGGGTGGATGGCTTGGTGCTCAGATCATGAGTTTTGCTAGCGATATTTTTCTTCATTTTCCCCAGTGGAGTGTGTTAAGTGGACGGTCATGAAGGAGACTATGTTTCCCTCTATGCTCATTCCGCATTTGATAAACAAAATCTCATCGCATTCATTTCTCTTTTTTTTCTTTTCTTAGGAAGAATGATGCCGATCATTGCTCTCGTTCCATTTTTTGGAGGAAAGATTCTTCCACGCCCCGCTAAAGTGGCATTTGCTATTTCTATCTTTGCTATTTTTCTCCCTCAATTGATGGTGATTACCACAACACCTCTTGTTTTTGATTTGCAACTCGTTCTTTATTTTTTAAAGGAAATTTTTATTGGCTTATTGCTCGGTTTTTTTCTTTCGATCCCTTTTATGATCGTCCAAAGTGCAGGAATTTTGATTGATCACCAACGAGGTGGTGCAAGCTTAATGGTAAATGACCCCACTGTTCAAAACCAATCCTCTCCTTTGGGAACACTCTTCAATTTAATGTTAATCTACCTCTTTTTCTCCATTGAAGGCCCTTTTCTTGTATTGGAGATGATTTCAGAATCTTATGGGATATTGCCTCCTGATAAGATGATTAACCCCCTGTCATTGGAAACATCTTCTCCTTTAGTGCAATATGCAGGAAAAATCTTGGGGAATGTAATGATTTTGAGTACACAGCTCGCTGCCCCTGCTCTCATCATGATATTAATGACCGACTTCTTTCTAGGGATAGCCAATAGACTTGCACCCCAAGTCCAAATTACGTTTCTCGGAATGCCACTAAAATCACTTCTAGCACTCTTCGTCGTCTTTATAGGTTTCAATTTGTTTATCGATGAAATTATAAAGCAAACTTATAGCGCCCTAGATTACATTATCGTATTGATGCAGCAATTCCAGCCCGCTCCGGCCTAAAGAGGGTGTTCACAAACCTCGAAATTTAAAGAATAATACAGAAATTGCTATCTGTGCTCATTTGTATGTATGTATCTTTTGTTTGAGAGGTGCTAGAACGAAATTGTCTTGTATTTTTAATGCAAAGAGCTAATCCCTCTTGTCCAATTCCATACGCACGTACAGCATCTGTAAAAGAGATAGGCTCCAGGCACCATGGTATTGGACATTTAAAAGGTAAACGACTTGTATCATCAGGGTGAACACCTTCTGGCTCCCTATCTAATTGCTTGTCAAATAAGGTGCTCGCACAAATCCTGTGAATTTTATGTTCAACTCCTTCAATGGTCTTGTGTAATACTGCAGGAACGTATCTGGTTCCATCTTTTGCTGTGAGAACATCTTGTGTATCTAGACCACATTGTACACAATAGTGAGAAACACAATGCATAATAAATCCTATTAATAAGCTTAAAAACTATCAATGACGTTCTATAATAATATTTCTGGGTAAAAAGAACAATTCGTTAGATTATTTTGAATCTTCAGTCGCTGCAGCGCGCAATATTCTTTCTCGAATTGTTCGCCACAACCCTTCCTGAGGGAAATCTGTGTCGATCCATGCTTTCTTGATTCCTTCGCGATCAAGCCTTCGCAATGTCTCGTACAGACTCTCAGCTACTTTTACCGGGTCATGTAGTGAGCCTAAAAAAAATACGGTTTTGCCTAGTGGGTAGTTTTTTTCTATAAATCCGAGAATGCAAGAACAGTCTTCTCTATCCTGACTGCTTATAAATAGTTTTGCTAGCGGTGCATAATGACGAAATAATTGACCTGGACAAAGGATTGTTTCTTTATCTTTTACAGCAATAGAAGGAATATATCCCAATACAGGAGCAAAGGCTTCTTGTGATAAAGCTCCTTGGCGAATAATGGACCATTGTCCTTCTCGATAGAAGATCACGGTTGATTCTAATCCTTTAATACCTGTCCCCCCTTTCAATATAGGAAAATCTAGTCCAAAATCTTCCTCGATGTGTTCTATTTTTGTTGCAGAAGGTTTCCCTGATAAATTTGCCGAAGGCATGGCTAGAGGGCCCACTTCTTGGATGAGCTGCCGGGTGAGGGAAAGGGCTGGCATTCGAACCCCTACAGTTCGCAATCCCGCTCTTACGATGGGAGGAATTCCCTCATTGACTGGAAGAATACAGGTAAGAGGGCCTGGCCAAAAAGTGGTAGCTATTTTGTCAAAATGGGGAGGATATTCAGAAATACAAGAATCTATCTGTTCCATAGCAGAAATGTGGACGATGAGGGGATTGAGCAGAGGACGTTTCTTCAAAGCAAAAATCTGTTCTAAGGCAGCAGAATGATCTAAAGAGGCTGCTAAGCCATATACGGTTTCTGTAGGAATGGCAATCACCTTTCCTTTTCTAATGGCTTGAATGGCTTCTTCTAATGAAATATGCATTAGAGAATTAATTCTTTATTTTGCGAATGCACTCTTGGAGGCAAGATACGAAATAATCAATTTCTTCTTTTGTATTATAAAATGCAAAAGAAGCCCGAGCTGTCGAAGAGATATGAAAGAAATCCATCACAGGCTGTGCACAGTGATGTCCAGTTCGAATGGCAATTCCATGTAAATCGAGAAGACTTCCGATATCGAGAGGATGTATTCCATCGATGATAAAACTAATTAATCCCCCCCTTTTTTCTGCCGCTTGCCCCACAATATGCAAACCAGGAATGTCTTTGATTTGTGCGGTTGCATACCGCAATAATTCAGCTTCCCATTGTTGGATATTCTCCATTCCTACCTGTTCCATGTAATCAATTGCCGCCCCAAGACCTATAATCTCTGCAATCATCGGGGTTCCTGCTTCAAATTTAAAAGGGAGAGTATTGTAGGTGGTATGAGAAAAAGTGACTTTTTCTATCATATCGCCCCCTCCTTGATAAGGAGGCATTTGGTTCAATAGTTCTTCTTTTCCATACAGTATACCAATTCCAGTAGGACCCATGACTTTATGACCTGAAAAAACAAAAAAATCCGCATCGAGATCTTGGACGTCAACTGGAATATGAGGAGCGCTTTGGGCACCATCGACGAGAAACTTGGCTCCCTTTTCATGAGCCATTTGAATCATTTTTTTTATTGGATTGACTGTTCCAAGGGCGTTTGAAATTTGATTGACGGCAACTAATTTTGTCCGTTTGTTTAGCAAATGAGCATATTCATCGAGTAATAATTCTCCTTTCTCATTCATAGGGATTACTTTCAAAACCGCTCCCCTCTCTTCGCAAAGAATTTGCCAAGGAACGATATTCGAGTGATGCTCCATCGCACTCACTAGAATTTCATCTCCAGGCTTCACAAATGCTTTTCCAAAAGAATAAGCAACCAAGTTAATCGATTCTGTAGTCCCTCGTGTAAAAATGATTTCTTCTCTTTTTTTCGCATGTAAAAAACGCTGTACCTTTTGGCGAGTTTGCTGGTATTGCTCAGTGGCACGAATGGCAAGTTCATAAATAGCGCGATGCACAGTGGCATAGTGGTCCCGATAAAAATCAGAAATAGTCTGTATGACGATAGACGGTTTTTGTGCTGTAGCAGCCGAATCAAAGTAAACTAGGGGTTTTCCATGCATCGTTTTTTTTTAGCATAGGAAAATCTTGTCTAATTTTTTCCACATTAAGCATAGGAAACCGCCTTCGATAATTCTTTACGCATGGAATGCAAAGGGATCATTTCAAATATTTGCTCACAAAACCCAAGAACCAATATTTTTTTTGCAATCTCTTCTGAAAACCCGCGCGTTTTCATGTAAAATACTTGTTCGGAGTCTAATTGTCCTATTGTAGCTCCGTGGGACGCTTTAACATCATCTGCAAAAACCTCTAAATTTGGTTTGCTGTAGGCTTGAGAGCGATCATCAAGGAGTAGATTATTGTTCAATTGAAATGCTTCTGTTTTTTGTGCGATTTGCCGAACAAGAATTTTTCCTTCAAAACTCGATCGACAAGAGCCATTCAATACATTCTTGAATCTTTGGTATGACCTACAATGAGGTGCTTGGTGATCGACAATAGCGTAAATATGCGATTCTTTTTGATCTGATAGATAAGAAATACCATTGAGAAGAGCTTCAGCACCTTCTCCAGCTAATGCAACTTTGTAATCAGTCCGAGTAGTTTCACTTCCATTGGTCACAAATACTGTTTTTAATGAGCTCTGTTTTTTTAGTGTTGCGCGAAGTGCATCGAAATGCCATTTGGCTGAATGATCATTCCATCCATTTTGGATAATGTGTACATGAGACCCTTCATTAATCACAAATTCTGCTACCGAATTGATAAAACAACCCTTGCAATGAATCGCATGTTGGGTGAAAAGAAAACGAGCATTTGAATGCTGCCCCATGACAACCAATAACCTTGGATTTACAAATTCTGTTTCTTGTTCAGTTCCTACAGTGATTTGCAAAATTTGAATAGGCGATTCCACCAGACAATTAGGTGGAATATATACAAACCCACCATCTTGATAGAGAGCACCGTTCAAAATAGCAAAGGGATCTCGTTCCTCTTTGGTCGTTTTTGTCCATAAGTTGGAAAGCAAAGCATCAAATACCTCATTTGCTTCTAAAAGAGTAGAGGCAATGAGTTTTGAAGGAAGATTTTCTCTACACGATAAGGATTCTTGGTATATTCCGTTGACAAAAACGAGAACAGAGCGAGAACACTCTGGATAGACCCATGGGGTAATCTGCTCTTTGGTGACTTTCGGTGTTGCTTGGAATACAAACTTCTGTTCAAAAAGATGTCGCAGTGCAATATAGCGATAGCCTTCTGTCTCTTTGAAAGGAAGATGTAAGTTGCAAAAATGGTCCCACATAATAGAACGAGTTAAAAAAGGGTCGTGAGAATTTTCCTCAACTTTTCTATAAAGCTCTTCTAATTGGACTTTAAAACTATTTTCCAATGCATTTTGCATCATAAACAGATCCTTGCATAAGCCAATCGTACCCCTTCTCTTCCAACTCCAATGCAAGATCTGCATTTCCAGAGCGAACAATTTTTCCGTCTACCATTACGTGAACAACATCTGGCCGAATATAGTCGAGCAACCGTTGGTAGTGGGTAATTAAAAGCAGACTCATATCTTTATTCATTACCTGATTCACTCCCTGCGCTACGACTTGCATCGCATCGATATCCAATCCAGAATCGGTCTCATCAAGAACGGCAAAAGCCGGTTGTAGTACGGCCATTTGCAAGATTTCGTTTCGCTTTTTTT
>Ga0206975_1051_pt1 | contig 33536 bp, 25 predicted proteins | sample Alteio_BWOrgHeat_81_FD_152919 | JGI IMG/M metagenome (GOLD analysis project Ga0206975, IMG submission 152919) | Enriched cells from forest soil in Barre Woods Harvard Forest LTER site, Petersham, Massachusetts, United States -... | ecosystem: Environmental > Terrestrial > Soil > Temperate forest >... | reverse complement strand
TAAAGAAGGAGATGGTCCCGGAAAGGGTCTGACTGGAGCCGCCATTTAGGGTGACGGTACCCGAATTTGCGCTAAAGGTCGCACCCGCGCTGACAGTCATGTTTCCTGTGATGCTCACGGGCTGATTGGAATTGTTTACGCTAAACGTTCCTCCGCTGATATTCAGATTTCCTAAGACGGAAATGCCACTCTGGAGTGTCGTCGTATAGGTGTTGTTGTTTTTCGTTACATTATTGAAGGATTCAGTAGTGGCAACTCCCCCTACTGTATTGGAAACAAAATTGCTTGCCGTACTTGGATTGAAATTGACGGTTCCAGTGCCTGGTGTGAATGTGCAACCATTATTAGTCCAGTTTCCGGCCACATTAAAGGTAAAAGAGCTGCAATCCAGCGTGCCGGCATTCAGCAGTACGGTGTTAGTTACGGTAATATTAGACCCGAAAATATCCTTTCCGTTGTTCTGCTTCTGGAGATTATAGAAGGTTTCTGTGCCACCTGTTTTTTTGATGGTAAATCCTGCAACTGACATCGAAGCAAAATCCACGATACCCTTCCGGGGGTTAAATGTGCCACCGTTATTCGTCCAGTTACCAAAAGGAATGATTTCAAAGTTAGAGGCACTCACATCCAATGTGCCGCTTCCTGCATTGAAAACTAAATCTCCGTTTAGCTCAAGTGTTCCAGCCAGCAATACGGTAGCTGTAGGAGCATTCGCAAGTGTCATATTAAGAAAGAGACTAGCAGAAACCGTTTGTGTCACTCCGGCAAGGCCAACAAAGGTAACATTGAACGAGGCGTTGTAAAGGCCATGAAGGTCTGTATAATTCCCACCTAGGCTTAAGATTTTACCATTCGTCCCATCAATTTTTGAAGCAGCATTGCATACCCAGTTACCTTTCACCAATTGGTTAGCGGCAAGATGATAGGTACTAGCACCTATAAGTGTCACATTTTGATAAAAAGCGGTGGCAAAAATGGTATTGGCAGGTGTATTATAAAAGACAGTATTTCCTAGGGCAGAAGCATCGAGCGTACCGCTACCACTGATGTTCGCGCTCATTGTGAGGGAGTGATTAGCTCCCATAGTCAGCGTCGCACCCGCATTGATTGTGACACTCAATACGTTCGCTGCCACATCGATAGTGATTGGCTGAATGTTTGAAATAACAATATTGTCGGAACTGCCTGGTGTCAATCCGTTGTTCAGGTCCCAGGAATGCGAATCGGAAAAATTTCCCGTTCCTCCGTTTAGGTTAGAGGAGGTATAAGTTAGACCAGCATAATTGATGAAAGGAATAAGAGAAAGAGCAACAAAAAGGAAAAGAAACCGGACGTTGGAGGTGTATAATTTAATCATCTGTGATTGGTATTTATGTTAATGTGAGTCGGTGATCATTAGTTAAAAAAGTCCTCAAAATCAAGAAAATGGCAGGGTAAGTTAAAAGTTCAAAAGGAAACGAATCGATACAGACTGTAAATGTACAAAAAGTACCTTATGATTGGATACGGTTGTGTACGTATTTAATAAGCGAATAGTTGCCATCAGGACAAGTGTTTCTCGGCAAAGTATACGAGTGGGTCAAAAAGATCTACGAACAAATCGGATCAATCCATAGATTTTATAACTTCGCTTCTTAAAGTATCCCAAATTGGCTCAAAATCCAAATAAATCAATCATTAGTATTGGTGACATTAAAGCGGCCTGGAAGGTTATCGCTCAAAATTGGTATATCCCGTTGATTCTTGTTGTCATTTCGGGTGCAGCTGGGCAGCTTTATTCCTATAAACAGACGGATGTATATGCCGCCAAATGCCAGATTTTCTTAAAGTCAAATAATAATATTAATACCTCAAGCATTATCTCCGATAATTTTTACGGTGGTGGAACCTATATTGATAATTCGAATGAAATGCGGGTTATCAGTTCCTATGACCTGGTTAAGAAGGTGTTGGACAGACTTGATTTTGATGTCTCTTACTTTATTGTCGGAAGAATCCGAACGGTTGAGCTTGCCGACGGTATGCCTTTTAAAGTAAAGATGTATAGCCTCAATTCTGCCTTATATGAACAGCAGATTAAGTTAAAGATTCTGGATGTTAATCGTTTTGAGATTTCATACAAGAAAAATGGTTTGGAAATTAAAAAGACTGGGCTATTCAATACGGATTTTGTGGATACCGATTTTCGATTGAGGATCAATTCCACACAATTTTTAAATATTAGTTCTATTTCAGGTTTGCATATTGTGGAATATATGTTTCAGATTCACAATCACGATGCATTAGTGTACGCATTTAAATATGGACTTCAGGTGTCCAATCCGGATTATACGAACATCCTGGAGGTTTCACTCGAAGATGTGCTGCAGCAAAGGGCTGTGATGTTCCTGGATACCCTTGCTCAGGTTTATATTGAAAATACGGTAAGGTCAAAGATTGAGGTAAACAACAATACCCTGCGGTATATTGATAAGCAGATGCGTGAGGTCACATCTATTCTCAATGAAATTGAAGATACGATGCAGGGTTTCAGGGAGAAAAACAATATTCTTGATTTGACAAGGGAAGGGCAGGAATATTATTCCAAACTGACTAGTTTTGATAACCAGAAAGCGGAAACGAACGTGAAGCTGGGGGTATTAAACGACCTCGAAAATTACATCATTTCCGGTAAGGACCAGGATTTTCTTCCTCCTTCGGTATATATCATGGCCGGTGATCAATTTTTGCAAACCCATGTCAATGAATTATTCACGCTTCAAATTACGCGGATGGAGGCTAAGGTTGCTACAAAAGAAGGGAGCCCTGCTATACAGTCAGTCGATGATCGGATAGAAAAAAGCAAGAAAGACATGCTGATTTACATCGGAAATATGCGTGAGGCGCTGAAGAGGAAAGTAGAGGAGGCTGATTCTGAAATTGCATTATCTACCTCCCGAATCCGCACGCTTCCGTATAAGGAACGAGGCCTGGTCAATATTCAGCGCAAATTGAATGTAAATGAGACCATGTATACATTTCTTTTGCAGAAACGCTCGAATACAGTGATTGCTCAAGCAACGATCATTCCGGAAACAAAAATAATTGAAAGTGCTCGTTCCATTGGTTTGGTAAAACCGGATCGCAAAAAAATCGTTACGAATTTTGTTTTTGCAAGTGTCATTATTAGCTTGATTATCATTTCAATTCGGACCATTGTTTTCTCCCGGATCGAAAGCATTGATGAGCTGAAAATGAAAACGAGGCTGGCTGTGGTGGGCGAAGTAATGTTTGTTCCGTTGCAAAAGGACTTGATTATTGCCGCTGAGTCGGATCCTAAGTCACCTATTGCAGAGTCCTTCCGCACTGTGAGAACCAATCTGCAATTCATGACCACTTCCGGACGGTGTAAAGTAATTGTGATTACCTCGAATAACCCTGGTGAAGGAAAAACTTTTTGCTCCCTCAACCTGGCAGGTATTCTGGCAAAGGCGGGAAAAAGGGTGCTTATTCTGGAGCTTGATTTGCATAAGCCGCGTATTCAGAAAGGGCTTAATCTGGAAGCTGACAATGGTATAAGCACCATTGTAATCGGGAAAAACACGATCGCCGAATGCGTGAAAAAGACAGCTATTGAAAATATGGAAGTCATTCTTTCAGGGCCTTTACCTCCCAACCCTTCTGAAATTGTTTTGGCAAAAGAACTGGAAGATATTTTTACCTTCGGACGTGAACATTATGATTATGTGATTGTGGATACTCCCCCGGTTGGTCTTATTTCAGATGCAACTATTTTAATGAAGTTGGCGGATGTCAGTTTGTTTGTTATCAACACTCGCTTCCCATTCAAAGATTCGCTCCAGAATGCAGAAGAAATTGTTGAAATGAATAAGCTCCTTCATTTTGGTTTTATCCTGAATGGAGTGAAGCGAAGGAAATCCAAATATTATTACAATAAATACGGCTATTCTTATGGAGGTTACGGAAGCTATGGTAATTATGGAGGATATGGCGGGTATGGAAGTTACAAAGGAAGTCAAGATAAAAACGCATAACCCGATTTACTGAAGTGAGCAAAAAACATTCCGAAGAGGGCTGGGATCTGGTTATTGAACAGAAAAAACGTTTGGTAGACTTGGATTTTTCAGCCGTCTGGAAATACAGGGATTTAGTATCTCTCTTTGTGAGAAGAGACTTTGTCGCCCAATATAAACAAACTCTGCTCGGACCTTTGTGGCACATTGTGCAGCCGCTTTTCACCACGTTTCTGTTCACGGTTATTTTTGGTCAAATTGCGAATATTGCCACTGACGGAAGCCCCCGGCCTTTGTTCTATCTGTCCGGCCTGATTGTATGGAGTTTTTTTTCCGGTACCGTTTTAAGCACTTCCGGAACTTTCGTCAATAATGCAGCCATCTTCGGAAAAATCTATTTTCCAAGACTTGTTTCTCCTATTTCGATTGTGATTTCAAACATCATCCGGTTCTTTATCCAGTTTGGTCTGTTCCTGATCGTATGGACATATTATAGCTGGTTCACTAAGGAAGGGGCCAATATTCATCCCAATGCCGGTATTCTGCTTTTGCCGGTGGTTGTTTTAACCGTTTCGCTTATGGGTATGGGGTTAGGTATTATCATTTCATCGCTTACCACCAAGTACCGTGATCTTTCGATGTTTACCGGTTTTGCGCTTCAGCTTTTGATGTACCTGTCGCCTGTCATTTATCCTTCCGTTCTTTGGGGGCATTACCAATGGGTAATGAAGTACAACCCGATGAGTTATATGATAGAAACATTCCGGTACGCTTTTCTGGGAACAGGCAGTCTTCATCCGGAAGGTATATTATACAGTTTCGTGATTTCCCTGGTACTTTTTCTGGCAGGGGTAATTTTATTCAATCGGGTTGAAAAAAGTTTCATGGATACCGTTTAAGCAATGTCGGAAATAGCAATCAGCGTAGAGGATGTAAGTAAATTATACCGCCTGGGTATTATCTCTTCCGAGAGTCTCCGGGAGGATCTGGGATTGTTATGGGCAAGGCTGAATAAGAAGGAAGACCAGTACTATGTTGACGGGGAGACCTCAAAAAAACAATTGGTGTGGGCGCTGAAAAACATTTCTTTCGAAGTGAAGAAAGGGGAAGTATTGGGGCTTATTGGAAAAAATGGCGCCGGCAAATCCACCATGCTTAAAATTCTGTCCCGTGTAACGGAACCTACTAAAGGGAGAATCCGGATTCGGGGAAGAATAGTTTCCCTTTTGGAAGTTGGAACGGGTTTTCACCCGGAATTGACTGGGCGCGAGAATGTGTTCTTAAATGGAGCTATACTGGGTATGAGTAAGAAGGAAATCAGGTCTAAATTTGAGGAGATAGTAGAATTTAGCGGAGTTTCCAAATACATTGATACTCCTGTAAAAAGGTATTCATCCGGAATGTATGTCCGACTTGCCTTTGCTGTTGCTGCACATCTGGAACCGGAGATTTTGATAGTAGATGAGGTGCTGGCCGTAGGAGATGCGGAATTTCAGGCGAAATGTCTTGGGAAAATAAAGGATGTCTCCCGGGCAGGAAGAACAGTCTTGTTTGTCAGCCACAGCATGGCCGCTGTCAGGTCGTTGTGTGATTCAGCGTTGCTGATCGACAAAGGATTGCTAGCGGATAAAGGAGATGTGAGGCGCATTGTAGACAGATACCTGGGCCTAAATGAAGTGGTTACTTCAAGTCAAGTCCGATTTTCAGGCGCAGATCGGCCGGGGAACAGTGATTTTGCGATTTGTGGAATACGCCTATTGAATCAGTGGGAGGATGAATGCAATTCATTCTTTGTGTCTGCTGATTTCAAAGTGGAGGTGGAATACGAGGTACTGACAGACGATACTCGGGTATGTCTTTCCCTTTCGGTGAACAATTCCCAGGGCGAAGGTGTATTTGCTTCACTGAATACAACGGATGCTACCTATGAAGCAGGAAGAAAAAAAGGAAACTACCGTTCTGTCGTAACGGTATATGGTTCTCTTCTAAATAATGGCAAGTTTCACATCACGCTCAATGGTTATAGTGCCGGCTGGTCGAATCACTTTCCTGTTAGTAATGTATTGAGTTTTGAGATGCTCGATGATGCATTGCTTAAAAAAGACTATAAGCAGAATTTCGGAGGGTTTTTTAGGCCACGCCTGAACTGGGAAACCGTTAAAAGCTGAACCATTAATTCTCGCAGCCGTGCTGTTTAATTCCTTTAATTTCCTCCTATTCTTTCCGATTGTTACTACACTCTATTTCTTATTGCCTCACAAATTCAGATGGCTGTTTCTGCTTCTGGCGAGCTGCTATTTTTACATGTTTTTCATACCGGTATACATACTCATTCTATTTCTGACAGTACTGGTTGATTATTTTGCAGCCATTTATATTGAACGGACAGAGGGGAAAAGGAGAAAATTTTATCTCGTAATAAGCATACTGTCAACGCTAACGATTCTGTTTGTATTTAAATATTATAATTTCTTCATCGGTAATTTCAATTTTATTGCCACTCAGTTTCATTCCACAATAAGGGCGAATACGCTTTCCATTATACTGCCTATCGGCCTTTCCTTCCATACATTTCAAAGCCTGAGTTATGTAATTGAGGTGTACCGGAAAGCTCAGAAAGCAGAACGGCATTTTGGAATTTACATGCTTTATGTCATGTTTTACCCTCAGCTTGTTGCAGGACCCATTGAACGGCCACAGAATCTGTTGCATCAGTTCTATGAAAAACACAGGTTTGAGTCGGATCGGGTTATTGCCGGAATAAAAATGATGCTTTGGGGCCTCTTTAAAAAAGTAGTCATTGCCGACAATTTGTCTGCTCTGGTTGATCAGGTTTATAACCATCCGTACAAATACAATGGCCTATCTTTAGCCATCGCCACTGTCTTTTTTGCAATTCAGATTTATTGTGATTTTTCCGGATACTCTGAAATGGCTATCGGAGCGGCAAAGGTAATGGGGTTTAATCTCATGCAGAATTTTAATAAACCATACTTTTCCACTTCAATCAAAGAGTTCTGGACCCGATGGCATATCTCCTTGTCAACCTGGTTTAAGGATTACGTGTACATTCCTTTGGGAGGTAATCGGGTTCCCGGATTTCGGTACGCATTTAATATACTCATTACATTTCTCATCAGTGGATTTTGGCACGGGGCAAGCTGGACATATGTAATTTGGGGAGGCCTGCATGGAACATACCTGGTTACGGGGTATTTTTCCAACAACCTATATGCCCGTGCAGGTTTGCCTGTACTAAAGGTTTCAAGTCCTTTCCTTAACCGGGGTATGGCGAGCGGAAAGACCGCGTTTGTATTTTTTCTGGTGTGTGTTACCTGGGTGTTTTTCAGAGGAAATTCTGTCAGGGATTGCGTTTACATTTTTCGTTCCATCTTGATTGAAACGCCGAGACAAGTGTTGAATTGGTTGCATTTATTTAAGGAATGGGCAACGGGAAAATGCCATTTGGACCAACTTGCAGACTATGGCCATTTTACTATCCCTTTTGAAAAGAGCTCCCTGATTATTGCAGCCGTTTCCATTACGTTTCTGTTCCTGATGGAAGGGGTTTCCGGAAAATTGGATGTGACAGACTTTCTAAGCAGCAAACGGCGTATAATTAGCTGGCCCTTGTATTATTTCCTTATTCTAGGTATACTCTTTCTTGGTGTGTTTGAGAACCGAAGTTTCATCTATTTTCAATTCTGACCCATGAAACGATTTTGCTTAAGAACAGGTTTGTTTTTGCTTCCTTTAGTGGTGTTTGTTGCTGTTTTTGAATGCAAATTATCAAACATTCCAAATAGCTATAATCAAAAAAAGAAAAACGCTGCACAGAATATCGAATCAACTGAAATTATTATTTTAGGTCCGTCACATGCCTATGAAGGGATCAATCCCCAATGGCTTTCCCACCCTGCATTGAATATGGCCAATTCCGCACAATCACTTTATTATGATAAAGAGATATTGGGACAATTGCTCCCCAGGGCAAAACGACTGAAGGTTGTTTTAATAACGATTTCTTACTTTTCAATGGGATATGATTTCTCGAAGTCCGACAACTGGAGAGCGTATTTCTATCAACGCTATTTTGGCATTCCCCCTGATATTCCAATTCCGGATGATAATTTCATTAAGCACTCAATGATTGCCTCATATGGTCAACGCCAGGCTTGGAAGTATCTAACTTCGGGGTTTAAGGTGAATCTGGCAGAAGGCATGAATACACTGGGATGGTTTGATAATTCCTCCAGGGGCCCATTGGCAATGCGATTGGACTCGAATGCCGCGATCGTCATCAGGCAACAGAACAAGCTGATCAATCCTTCTTTTATCCTGAAGAACCTGAATTATCTCAAAAAGATGATCACGGATATCCAAAGCAGGGGGGCGATTCCGGTTTTACTTACTTTGCCTGCAACTTCTTATTACAATGAAAGTATGAATAGGGATAATTATCAGGAGATGCAAAACCTGATCAAGGATGTCAGCTTGAACTACAAGATTAAATACTTGAACTATTTACATGATACGACATTTGCTGATTCGGATTTTTACGACAGTAATCATTTGAACCGATTGGGGGCATTTAAAATATCTCAGAAATTGGATCAGGCACTAAAAATTTATTTAACAGTAAAATGAACAGTAACAGGTGTTGAGTCTAGGCAATAGAATGATTGTCTCAACAAAGAGTACCCTGTTCCTGGATGACTTTTCAAGAGTTTGTAATACAGGTAATTAAAAACAGCAATTGAGAAAAAAATCAGTACTTTTGTTCTCCGCAAAATAGCATGCAATCACGTCGCCCTAAAATCTTAATTATTTATAAATGCTTAGGTTATCCACTACGGAATACGGTGGATGAGCACCTCTATTCCTTCAAACGGTATGCGGATGCGGATTGCTATTACTTAAAACTCGATATTGGAAAAGAGACGTTTTATAGCAAGGAACCTGTTCCTGCTTACCTTCTGAAAATTGATTTCGATTTTATCTATTTTCACTACGGTTTTATTTCAAGCCGCTGGGCAGGTAAACAATGTTACTTGAATGCGCTTCAGCAAGTGCTGATATTCAAAAATAGCAAAGCCATCAAGGCCGTGATGCCACAGGATGAATATATGGGCTCACAGAGTATTGTGAATTTTGTCAGGGAAATGAATATTGACATTGTCTTTTCGGTATCTCCGGAAACCGAATGGGCACAGTTATATGAAGGGGTAGATTTTGAAAAAGTAAAATTCTACAAAGTGCTGACGGGTTACCTGGACGAGGGCGGAATGGCCCTTATGACACGTTTTTTGTCGAATACTCCGAAGGATCTGGATATTGGATATCGGGCCCGAAACCTGCCTCAGTGGCTTGGCCGGCATGGTTTTTTGAAGACTCAGATCGCTGAAGCTTTCCTGAAGGCCCTTCCGCGCTATAAGCTTAAAACGGATATTTCGGTCGACCCGAAAGATACGTTCATGGGCAATAGCTGGTATCAGTTTATGGTACGTTGTAAATACATGATAGGCGTAGAAGGCGGAGCTACCGTACATGATCCTGATGGGAGCATTTCCGAAAAAGGCAGAGCCTACCTTAAAGCCCATCCCGATTGCAGCTTTGAAGAAATTGAAACGGCCTGCTTTCCTGGGCTAGACGGGAAACTCAACCTGATCGCCATTTCTCCCCGCCACCTGGAAGCTTGCGTATCCCGGACATGTCAGGTGCTCGTTGAAGGGGAGTACAACGGAATCCTGAAAGCCGGGGTGCACTACATTTCTCTGAAACCCGATTTCAGCAACCTGGATGAAGTTCTGGAAACCATTACCAGGGACGATAGACGGAAGGAGATTACAGACAATGCTTATCGGGATGTGGTGGAGTCGGGCTTATACAGTTACCATGGTTTCGTACGTTTTGTGCTGGAAAAATGCCTGCTTCAGGCTTCCGATCCTTATTTCAACCGGGTTTACGTGCCAGCGCGTTCACTGAGATACAATCACTTTGTAGACTGGTTATCCTGGAAAAAAGACTATTTCTGGCATAAAATTTACGACCGGTTGCCGAATAAATGGTTGTTCTTAAATCCTATACTTAGGCTGGTTAAAGCATTGGGACTGAAAGAACCCATGAAAAAAATGTATTTCGCAATAACGGGCAAAAAAAGCTTTCCATAGCCAAGCCTGGTCCCTCCTCTTAGAACGAAGCTTCGGGGTTCTGTTAACGATGCATTTTCGAAAAGAATTGCCCCTCTCCCGATAAAATTTCTATTTTTGTTACCCCAACAATAATCCCATATGTGCGGCATTGCAGGTATTGTGAATCTGAGAGCAGGAGAAATTCCTGCACTTACCGCTTCCCTGGAACTCATGAATACTATTCAGGCACACCGGGGGCCTGATGGACACCGTACCTGGGCACACTCTGCCAGGCATACGGGCTTTGCCCATCGCCGGTTGAGTATCATTGATATTGAGTCGGGCGCCCAGCCCATGACAAATGAAGCCGGTAATACCATTTGTTATAATGGAGAGATATATAACTATCTGGAAATCAAGAAGGAGTTGGGTTCTTATGCGTTTAAGACCTCTTCCGATACGGAAGTGATTCTGGCAGCTTATGAGCGTTGGGGAGAAGATTGCGTCAACCACCTGCGTGGAATGTTTGCTTTTGCCATCTGGGATGAGAAAAAGGGGCATGTGTTCTGTGCGCGAGACCGGTTTGGCATCAAACCGTTTTACTATTGTCAGGCAGGGGACAACTTTTACTTTGCTTCCGAAGCTAAAACGTTATTGCCTTTTCTTCCCGAAATCAAGACCAATAAAAATGCACTGAAAGAATATTTGTTTTTTCAGCTTTGCATCGGAGACAGTACACTATTTGAAGGAGTTCGCGAGTTACCCCCGGCCCACAAGGCCATTTTAAAAGGCGGTCAGGTAAAAATAGCGCGTTATTGGGAAGTATATTATCACCTGGATTTTGATCATACACCCAAATATTTCAGCGAGAAATTACATGAGTTAATTTACGACTCGGTAAAAATGCACACCCGCAGCGATGTACCTGTCGGATCCTACGTAAGCGGAGGCATCGATTCCGGGATTATTGCATCCATCGCATCCAAGCTGGATCACTCCGGCGAGCAGCAAATGGGCTTTACCGGAAAATTCTCCCTGGGTGAGCTTTACGATGAAAGCGCTTATGCCCGTAAATTGGCGGAGAAAGCCAATATGCAGCTCTTTGAAGTGGATATTACAAGCAACGATTTTATCGATTCTATCCGGAAGGTTATTTATCACCTGGATTATCCTGTTGCCGGTCCCGGATCTTTTCCTCAATTTCATGTGTCCAAGCTTGCCGCCAAACAGCGTAAGGTGGTACTTGGAGGACAAGGCGGTGACGAAATATTCGGAGGTTATACACGTTATTTGATCGCTTATTTTGAGCAGTGTATTAAGGGCGCTATCGACAATACACTTACGGGCGGGAATTTTGTAGTGACTTACGAGTCAATTATACCTAACCTGGTTTCCCTGAAAAATTACAAACCATTATTGAAAGAGTTTTTCAGAGAAGGGCTATTCGAAGCGATTGATCAGCGTTATTTCCGGTTGATTAACCGGGCACCGGATATGAAAGGGGAAATTCGCTGGGAAGAATTGGGCGATTATTCTCCTTTCGAAACATTTGCCGGGATCTTTAACGGGGACAATGTCGGCAAGGAGTCTTACTTCGACAAAATGACGCATTTTGACTTTAAGACGTTATTGCCTGCCTTGTTACAGGTGGAAGACCGGATGAGCATGGCGCATGGACTGGAGTCACGTGTGCCCTTCCTGGATCATCCCTTGGTTGAGTTTGCAGCTACTATGCCTGCAGACATCAAATTTAAGGATGGCACCCTCAAAAAGATCCTGACATCCACCATGAAAGAGGAGTTGCCTCAGGAAATACTGGATCGTAAAGATAAAATGGGCTTTCCGGTACCACTGAACGATTGGATGAAAAAGGAGTTGAAACCGTTCATTTTTGATATCTTTGCCTCGCAAAATGCCAAACACAGACCTTATTTCAATAATGCGGAAATCATGAAAGGGCTTGAGGTGGAAAATCAGTTTGGCCGAAAAATTTGGGGACTGCTTTCTCTGGAACTCTGGCAACAGGAATTTCACGACCAAAGTGCGAAATATAAAAAGCTATTGAATCAAACATTATTAACCAACTAAACCAAATACTATGAAAGTTCTTATTACCGGAGGAGCCGGTTTTATCGGGTCAACACTTGCAGACGAATTGCTTGCTGCCGGCCATCAGGTACTTGTTATTGACAATTACCAGACCGGAAGACGCGATAACAATACCCCCCATAAAAACCTGACTGTCATTGAAGGTACCATCGCGGATGTTGATTTGGTAAATAAGGCGTTCGATAGCTTTCTGCCTGAAAAGGTGGTGCATGCTGCGGCTTCTTACAAAGATCCCGAAAATTGGGAAGAAGATGTAATGAGCAATATCCTCGGAACGATCAATGTCGTGCGCGCCGCGAAACGTCATAATGTTTCCCGTTTCGTATATTTTCAGACCTCTCTTTGCTACGGATTGAAACCACTGGAACAACCGATCACTCTCAATCACCCGTTATATTCCGGACGTTCTGAAGGTGGAAGCAGCTACGCGATCAGCAAAACCGGTGGCGAGCAATACATTCAGCTTAGCGGATTGGATTTCGTGTCATTCCGTCTGGCAAATGCCTACGGTCCACGTAATCTGAGCGGTCCTTTGCCAACCTTCTTCCAGAGACTCACCACAGGAAAAGCCTGTTTTGTAATGGATACCCGGAGGGATTTCATCTATGTGAAAGATCTTACAGCATGCGTGATGAAAGCATTGAACGGACTTGGAACAAAAGGATACTATCATATTTCAACCGGAAGCGATTATTCCATCAAGCAACTGTTTGATTCCACCCTCAAGGCACTGGACATGAAGTTGGAAAAAGATGTGGAAGTTCGTCCCCGTGGAGAAGATGATGTATTTACCATCCTCATCGATCCTTCCAAAACGAACAAGGATTTCAACTGGAAAGCGGAAACACCACTCGAAACAGGCATTAAGGCGGCTATTGAATGGTACAAAGTGAATGGCATTACGCAAACATTCACGCATTTGAAAAATGTTGACGGCAAACACTAAGCAGACAAAGTAAGATAACAATGGCTGAGAAATATAAGGATTTTGATCAGAAGCAGGTTCTGATTGTTGGTGGTGCAGGTTTTGTCGGAAGCAACCTGACACGGATGATTTTGGATTCGTCTGAGTCTGTGGCAGTAACGGTGGTAGACAACCTGATGTCGGCTGAAAAATCAAACCTTCCGGAGAATGCGAGACTTACTTTTCTGGAAGGTTCGATTACTGCTGAAGAAATATTGAAGCAAATCACTGACCGGTTCGACTATATTTTTCACATTGCCACGTATCATGGCAATCAAAGCTCTATTCATGATCCGCTGGCGGACCATGCCAACAATACCTATACGACGCTCCGCCTTTTTGAATGGGTGAAAAATTTTAAGCGTCTAAAAAAAGTAGTGTATTCTTCTGCCGGATGTTCGGTTGCCGAGAAGACCTTTGACGAAGCAAGCGCGACAGAAGAGAAAGAATATACCAATATCAAACACGATAGTCCTTATTCCATCTCTAAAATTGTGGGAGAGTTCTATTCTGTTTATTATTTCAATCAACACCAGCTTCCTACTGTTCGCGCCCGTTTTCAAAATGTATATGGGCCTGGAGAAGTGCTTGGTGCCGGGCAATGGAGGGGAACACCTGCAACGATCTGGAGAAATGTGACACCTACTTTCGTTTACAAAGCCATGCACGGTTTGCCCATTCCTCTTGAAAATGAAGGCGTAGCGACGCGGGACTTTATTTATGTGGATGATATTTGCCGCGGCCTTATCGCTTGTGCATTGAAGGGGAAAGCCGGAGAAGTATACAACATTGCGAGTGGGGTGGAAACCAGCATTGCCGAACTGGCCAACACACTCATTGCGCTGACAGGTAATAAATCGGTGATTGAACATTTGCCTAAAAGGCCGTGGGATAATTCCGGTAAACGTTACGGCAGCACCGATAAATCCAAACGGGAACTGGGGTTTGAAGCCAAGGTTTCTCTTGGGGATGGATTGAAACTAACGGTAGACTGGACGAAACGTAACCTCCCGCGGATTGAAGCATGTATGAAGAAGCATGAAAAACACACTTCTATCGCCTGATGCAGCGGTCGCGACCTAAGATAGTTCTTCTACACGCGTCTTCTGAAACCGATTCCTATTCGCTCGACTGGCTGGATGCATTTTTACAATTTCCAGCAATAGATGCGGTTCCCATTCACCTGAATGAACTGAAAACGGCTCCGGCTCTTTTAAAGAAAGAGATGGAAAGGTCGGATTTCATTGTTGCCCTGCACTCCACCAATACCAACCCTACCAATATTCGTAACTACATGGTGTATATGCCCATTCTCTTAAAGAGGAAGGTGCCGCTCATCACGTTTGTAGGGAATGAATACAATATCCCCTTTAATGGTTGCAGGCTGGGAGAGAAAATCAGGTTGTTCAATTATCTCCGTCCGGAAATACTTTGCACACAACTGCCGTTGGCTTCCGCTCAAAAATTATATGCTTGTCTCCAGCCTTATACACAGGTCCAGGAATACCCCCATGCACTGAATGAAAAACTGTTCACCCCCTACAAAAAGCAATCGGACCGGAAAATTGATCTTGGAATAAAAACCGGAAGATATGGCAACTACCTTGGTGATGACGAACGTAACCGGATTGTAGATTATTTTAGGTCCAATGCTGCATCCCTTGGTCTTACTGCAAACATCGAAAATGCATCCAACAGCAAGGTGGGAAGAAATGATTGGGTTGAATTTCTGAATAGCTGCAAAGGTACGATCGGGAATGAATCGGGTACTTTCTTTACCGAGCCGGACGATCATACAGTGGTGGAAATCATGCATTATGTGCGTAAAAAAATGGGGCTTAAAAAGCAGCCGGCCTGGTTTGCCTGGTATGAAAAAATGTTGTACAACTATCACCCTTTAATCCCTTATCGGTTCTGGCTTTGGCTGTTTGATCTGTTCAATACGAAATTGTTTTTTCTGAGATTTGCCGAGTATAATTTGTACTCGGCTGTTTCTGAATATAATTTCCAGGAGATTTTCGAGCACTTCTTTCGTAACTATCAGAATCCGGTGTCGACACGTTGCATTTCTTCAAGACATTTTGATGCTATTGGTACCAAAACATGTCAGATTCTTTTCGATGGGGAATATAATTCCATCCTTAAGGCCAATGAACATTACATTCACCTGAAAACCGATTTTTCCAATATAGAAGAAGCGGTACATCAGTTTAAAGATGAAACATTTCGCACCAAACTGGTGGACAGTACCTATGCATACATCTGTGATAAACACCGGTATGTTCACCGGGTGGAACGGTTTTGTCAGGAAATTTTGATGAAATAATGAATCATTTCCGGAATGCAATCACCTAGAAACGGCAAAAGGCTTCTTGTTTTCACTTACATGTTTCCTTACGGACCTTCCGAATCTTTTTTAGGGCCGGAGTTGGAAATTCTGGCGGGCAAATATGAGCAAATTGGTCTGGTGCCATTGGTCAGGAGCCAGGAAGCTGTCAGGAAACTACCGGCTAATGTAGAAGTGCTCGATGGACCCGGTGCGTTTGCCAAGGCTTCAAAAAAAAGGAACTTCAATCAGTTATACCCCATTATTTATTTGCTGTGTTATCAATTGATTCATTCGTCCAGAAGAAGTTGGTATCTGCGTCATTTGAGGTATCAATTGAGTGATCTCCCGCACCAGCTCAACGTAGCACAGGAACTTGGTAGCCTGATTGCGAAAGGCGGGTATCAGGCAGCCAGTTGCTACTCCTATTGGTTTGATTATTGGATGTTGCCGCTAACCATTCTGAAATGGCAAGGGAAGATAAATTATTTACTCACCCGGGCACATGGCGGGGATGTGTATGAATATCAGCATTTGGAGAAAGGATTCTTTTTTCCTTTCCGTCATTTTCAGATCAAGCAACTCGACCGGATTTGTCCGGTTTCGCAGGATGGGCTGGACCACCTCCAACAGTATTACCCTTCCTCTGAATCCAAATTGAAACTGAGCCGTCTTGGGGTAAACAATAATGCAGGGCGAAGTGCCATTCCGGCAGGGAAACCCATATTTGTTTCCTGTTCTTCTTTTATGGATTGTAAACGCGTACACCTGATTCCTGCATTACTTGACCAACTCGGGTGTCCGGTACGCTGGATACATATCGGTCATACCGGAAACCGGGAGGAGGAGGTCAGGAAAGCAGCAGCAACGGTGTCCGATAGAGTGGAAGTGAATTTTCTGGGTCAGATGCCCAATGCCGAAGTGTTGAAGTTCTATTCAACAAATCCGGTAACCGCTTTTATCAATGTGAGTGACAGCGAAGGACTGCCTGTTTCTATCATGGAAGCGATCAGTTTTGGGATACCGGTTATCGCTACGAATTGTGGTGGAACACGGGAGATTGTTACACCGCAAACGGGTTTGCTCCTGGAAGTAGCATTTACGAGTGAATCGGCTGCGGCTTTAATAGTAGGGCATTTGGGACAGTTTCAAGATGAATCTTTCCGTGAAGGTGTAGCCGGTTTCTGGAAAAAGGAATTTAATGCAGAGGTTAATTTCACCAATTTTATGAATACGGTATTGCCCTGATATTACCGGTGTTAAATTAAAACACCGTAACTTGATTTCTTATTGAGCTAAACTTCTCTTATGTGTGGTATTGCCGGAATATGGAATTTGAATGATCAACCGCTGGAGCTGGCTGTCCTGGAGAAATTCACCGATTCCATTGCTCACCGGGGGCCTGATGGCTTTGGTTATTACATTGATCCAGCTGCAAGCCTGGGATTGGGCCACCGCCGGCTTTCCATAATCGATTTGAGTGAAAATGGGAAGCAACCCATGAGTTTTGCCGATGAGCGCTATTGGATCAGCTACAACGGGGAAGTTTTCAATTTTATTGAATTGCAAACCGAGCTGGAAGCAAAAGGCTATGTCTTCAAAAGCAGCTCTGATACGGAAGTTATACTGGGAGCATACCACTGCTGGGGCAAAGACTGCCTGAATAAGTTTAATGGAATGTGGGGGCTGGCTATATGGGACAAGCAGGAGCAAACACTTTTCCTTGCACGAGACCGGTTTGGAATCAAGCCGCTTTATTACCTGTCGCTTCCCGGTAAGGTTTTTGCCTTTTCATCGGAGACCATTTCCTTCAAACACCTCGAAGGAATCCCCCGCCAGTTGAATCATGACCGCCTTTCGCGAGTCATCCTCGATTCTTCGTCTTTAGCCGGATACGGCTATACTATTTTTGAAAATGTGAATCAGCTTCTTCCCGGGCATTATCTAATGCTCCGCAAGGGGCAACAGCCGGTGCAAAAACGTTGGTGGAGTACGGCAGAGCACCTGTTTGTGCCACCTGAATCGTATCAGGAGCAGGTAGCTTGTTTCCGGGATTTGTTTGAAAATGCCTGCCGGATAAGGATGCGCAGTGATGTACCGCTCGCAACCGCGCTGAGCGGAGGTGTCGACTCTTCTGCAGTCAACTGTATGATGTACCACCTCATGCAGGGTGAAACCGACATTAGCCGTATACCTGCAAACTGGCAACATGCATTTGTGTCCTACTTCAAGGATACCAATCAAGATGAAAAAAGATTTGCAGATGAGGTGATTCGCTACACCGGAGGCAAAGCCACTTTCCTGGAGACCGATTACCTGAAAATGATTCAGGATGTCGAAAAATCAACGGTCGCTTTTGATGATATCATCGGCTCACCACTGGTTGTCATAGCCGATTTATATGGGGGTATGCGTAAAGCAGGAATTAAAGTTTCGCTGGATGGACATGGCGTGGATGAAATGCTTTTCGGGTACCCTTACATGGTCAGAGAGGCCTATAACTGGGCTCAACAGCATAAGAAACAGCTGACGGGAGACCTCCGGAATACTTACCTCGGACTTTTTGATGAAGAAATGGTATTCGAGGCTGGTCTTGAACTGGATAAGCAAGGACTGGTTGCTCCCAGTTCATTTTCGAGAAGAATTGCCCAAAGGCTGCCCGATTTCATCACCCGGTTTGTTCGGGGTAAAAGAGTATTGCCCGTACGTTTTTCGCCCTATCTGAGATATCCGGTGTCGGGGTTTTTGCCGGAACTGTCGGATAAACCGGAAAATCTGAATAAGTTGAATGCACTCGACAGGTCTGTTTATCATGGATTTCATTCGGGCATGCTCCCGGGTATTTTACGGAATTTTGACAGGGCCTCCATGCAACATCAGGTGGAAATCCGTATGCCTTTTATGGATTGGAGACTGGTGACGTTTGTGTTTTCACTTCCACTCGAAAGTAAATTGCAGGGAGGATTTACCAAACGCATTCTTCGCGATAGTATGAAAGGACTTATGCCTGAAGATATCCGTACGCGAAAACTGAAAATAGGATTCAGTGCCCCACTGGAAGCCTGGTTCAAAAATGATATGAAAGAATTTGTACTGGATAAGATCAGTTCCAAAAAATTCCAGGAGTCTGAGCTGTGGAACGGCCCCTTATTGAAGGAAAAAGCTTTGAAAAATTACGCAAACGATACCTGGACATGGAAGGAATGTGCCAACCTGTGGATGTTTATTAGCGCCGATCTGATTTGTTGATACTGTGTTGAATATAAGTATGTTAGAGTAAATATTAAATGCAATTCTAATTACTTTCTAATTTAAAGGCCTTAACTGAGCGTCTTCTGCCGAGAAGATTCATTTATTTTTACCAGATCAAATTCCAGGCATTCTTTTTAAAAAAAAAGAATTGTTTTAGAGTAAATAAATCTGGTACTAAATAATAGAATCTTTTATGGATATCGTGAATAAGAAAATATTGGTATTGGCGCCTCATACGGATGATGGAGAATTTGGTTTAGGTGGAAGTATTGCAAAATTTCTGGAAGATGGTAACGAGGTTTATTATGCAGCATTTTCTGTTTGCAAGGATTCGGTAATAGACGGTTTTCCTCCGGACATTCTGGTGACAGAAGTGAAAGAGGCTACCAAGATCCTTGGAATCAAACCTCAAAACCTGATTCTTTTTGACTATGAAGTGCGTACCTTTAGTTTCCAACGGCAGCGAATATTGGATGACTTGTTAAAGCTGAAGGCCGAAATAGATCCGAATCTTATTTTTATGCCCTCTATGAATGATATTCATCAAGATCATACAACGATAGCAAAGGAAGGGATCAGGGCATTTAAGTATTCCAGCATCCTATGTTACGAGTTGCCCTGGAACAATTTGAATTTCACAACTTCTGCGTTTGTATTGCTTTCGGAGAATAACCTGAATAAAAAAATAGATGCCTTGAAAGAATATAAGTCACAAGCTCACCGTCCTTATTCAAGCGGGGAATACATTCGGTCTCTCGCCCGGACACGAGGCGTACAGATTAACTCTACCTACGCAGAAACCTTTGAGGTTTTGCGTTGGATCCTCTGATCTATGAAAGCAAAGATTGCAGGTATTCATCAGCCGAATTACATTCCCTGGCCGGGATATTTTCACAAGATTATTCGCTCGGATGTTTTTATTATTCTCGATAATGTAGATTTTCAGCAAGGCAATAGCAAATCAATAACCAGCAGAACCAAAATCAAAGGAGCGAATGGAGAAACCTTGCTTACCGTACCGGTTAAACATGCTGCTGAAAAACAGTTAAATCGTATCGCTCCCGAAAACGCACTTCCCTGGGCAAAAAAGCATTTAAAATCAATCGGACTGTCCTATGCCAGAGCGCCTCATTTTAAGACCTGGTTTCCGTTTTTTGAAATGCTTATCCTTCAAAATTATCAAAGCCTCAGTCAGTTAAATACAGCACTCATACGGGAATTGTGTATCGCGCTGGATATCAGAACGCCATTGCTGGTAGCTTCCGAACTTGGGATCGCTGAACAAGGAAGAAATGAACGAATTGTAGCTATTTGCAAATCTGTTGGCGCAGATACTTATCTTTGCGGGAAGGGAGGCCGGAGCTACATGGAAGAAGCAGTTTTTGAAGAGGGAGAGATTAAAGTGATCTACACGAATTTTCAACCCACCAGCTATCCACAGCTATTTGAAGGTTTTCTTCCCGGCCTGAGTATCCTTGACCCGCTGATGAATGTCGGTAAGGAAGGGGTGCTCCAACTGATTCAATAATACCGGATGCAACTACGTAAACACCGCTTTTTATTCTTAATAGAGGACTATAACCTGTTTTATACCCGCTATTTTGCGCAACATCCTTCCTTATCCGGGAAGAAATATGATGGGGCGATTGCTGAATTGCTGGATCTGATGTACTATCAGGCAGATAGTTATGCGGCTGTTTTGCGTAAAATGGGGCAGGAGGCGGAAACCGGGATTATGGAATGTAACCCCCTCCAGCTTACCTGGTTGAAAGAAAATGATTTTCCTTTGTACCTTAAATGGAAAGCCGGAAGGTTTCAACGGTCGTTTCAATCCCGTGTATTCAAAAAGTACGATACCTTTTCAAAGCTGCATCTCCAGACACTCAAAGCTCAGGTTGAAAAGTATAAGCCCGACGTGATTTTTGTTTACTCCGGGGTGCATATGACCAGTGAAGGACTGGATTATTTTAAGAAGAAAGGAATAAAACTGGTGCTGCATTGGTCCTGTGAGTTCAGCGATACGTTTCCGTATAAAAGCTTTGATTTGATCATCACTTCAGCCAGGCAACTGCAGCGGAAATTCACTGAAATGGGTATTCATTGCGTGGAATTTCAGCAGGCTTTTGACGCTCGCATCATACAAAAAACTGGCGTGCCTCAAGAGCGGGATATTGACGTGGCTTTCGTAGGGAACTTTCTTCCCACCAGCACCGATCGGGTGAAAGTGCTCTCCCATCTCTCCCGGAATGTATCTATCCGGATTTTCGGGTCGGGGACAAAGCTTCTCCCTGCAGATTCGCCTATACATGCAAGACATCGGGGAAGTATCGGAGGACTTGATTTGTTTCGTACCTATTTGAAAAGTAAGATTGCGCTTCACATTCCCAACGATCAGCTGGCTGATTATGCCGGGGCCAAAAGATATTTTGAAGTGACCGGAACAGGTACCTTTTTACTCTCCAAACACCAAAGTAACATTGGTGAGTATTTTAAGGTAGGGGAAGAGATTGTGACCTTTGAAAACGAACAAGACTGTCTTGAAAAAATCAAGTATTATTTGAGTCACCAGCGGGAACGTGATAAAATAGCCTATGCCGGCCAGCAACGTACGCTTAAAGATCATTCATTTGATCAACGGGCTCCCCGGTTGCTGGAGCTGGTAGATAATCTATAAAGGAGAGATGTTCATGAAAATAGCTGGAAAATTATTCAGGAAGATATCGGCAGTGTCCTTCCATTCGTTTAAATATTTCGATCAGCTTTCCAAAAAAGCAGCCCCTGTGGCGCTTACAAAAAGTGAAGCGAACAAGCAACGCTGGTATGCAATTGATGGTGACAAGACACTCCGTGTGCAATATGAATTGGGTCCGGAAGCGGTGGTGTATGATGTAGGAGGCTATGAAGGAAATTGGGCAGCAGAGATTTCAGCCCGTTACGGATGCCGTATTTTTGTGTTTGAACCGGTATCGAAATTTGTAGCTGCACTTCACCAGCGATTCGAAAGAAACCCTTCCATTCATATTTTTCCTTACGGGCTGGCAGGAGCGGACGCAACGCTTCAGATTTCCCATTTGGGAGAAGGATCTTCTGTCTTCCGGGAGGAAAATAATTTCAGTCAAAAAGCCACCGAAAAAGAAACAATCGCTTTGCGTGCCATTGATAAGGTGATGGTGGAGCTGGGAACTCAGCGGATAGACCTGATGAAAATAAACATCGAAGGGGGAGAATATGAGCTACTGGAGTGCTTAATCAATTGCAAACTGATCAGGCAGGTCAGCCACTTGCAAATCCAGTTTCACGATTTCGTTCCCGATGCAGATGCCCGCATGGCCCGTATTAAAGAGCAACTGGCGCATACCCATAAACAGACATATGAATACCTCTATGTGTGGGAGAACTGGAGCTTAAAATAAGTTTATTCGGCTTATTTCACTACAAGTGGTACCCCTGTATCCATCGCCGCTTTGATAAATCCTACGAACAAAGGATGCGGGTTGAGAACGGTGCTTTTGTATTCCGGGTGAAACTGAACTCCTACGAACCAAGGATGGTTTTTAAGTTCAATAATCTCTACCAGGGATCCTTCCGGATTCATACCTGTGGGAATCATTCCTGCTTCTTCAAACTTACTTAGGAATGCGTTGTTAAACTCATACCGGTGGCGGTGGCGCTCCGTGATGGAAGTCTTCTGATAAACCTGCTCCGCTTTGCTTCCGGGAGTAAGCTGGCAGGTATAAGCTCCCAGCCGCATCGTTCCACCTTTGTTGACGATACTCTTTTGCGCTTCCTGTAAGGAAATAACAGGATAAGGGGTATCCGGATCCATCTCGGTACTGTGTGCAGCCACAAGGCCTAATACGTTCCGTGAAAACTCAATCACCGCACATTGCATTCCCAGGCAAATACCGAGGAAGGGTACATTGTTCTCGCGTGCATACCGGATCGTATGAATTTTCCCTTCTATCCCCCGGTTTCCGAAGCCAGGTGCCACCAAAATGCCGCGTAAGCCTTTGAGTTTATCGGCTGCATTCTCAGCGGTGATGCTTTCGGAATGGATCCATTCGATATGCACCTTGCATTCATTCGCTACGCCGGCATGAATAAATGATTCGGCGATGGATTTATAAGAGTCTTTCAGCTCGATGTATTTTCCAATCAGGCCGATTTTGACTTCTTGTTTCGGGTATTTCAGCTTGTGCAAAAAATCTTTCCAGGTAGTCATTTCCGAATTGTAATTCGGAGAAGTGAGCTGCAACTTGTTCAATACCACCAGATCCAGCTTCTCGAGTTCCATCAGCACCGGAACTTCGTATATGCTGCTGGCATCCCGGGCTTCAATAACAGCACTGGGTTCTACATTACAAAACAGGGCAACCTTGTTTTTCAGTTCCCGGCTTAACGGATGCTCGGTGCGGCAAACCAGGATGTCGGGCTGGACACCATATTCGAGAAGCAGTTTAACCGAATGCTGGGTAGGTTTAGTTTTTAATTCTCCACTTGCGCTCAGGTAAGGAACCAGGGTCAGATGAATAACCAGGGCATCTTTGCCAAGCTCCCATTTCAATTGACGGACGCTCTCGATGTAGGGCAGGGATTCGATATCACCTACCGTACCACCGATTTCAGTAATGACGAATTGAAAGTTGCCTGTTTTACCAAGCACTTTGATCCGGTTCTTGATCTCATCGGTGATGTGTGGGATAACCTGAACGGTTTTTCCCAGGTAATCACCGCGGCGCTCTTTTTCAATGACTGTTTTGTAGATTCTGCCCGTGGTTACATTATTACCCTGAGAGGTAGGAGCATTCAGAAACCGCTCATAGTGACCCAGGTCCAGATCTGTTTCAGCGCCATCATCGGTCACATAACATTCTCCGTGTTCGTAGGGGTTGAGCGTCCCCGGATCGACATTGATATAAGGATCCAGCTTTTGAATGGTAACACTGTAACCCCTGGCTTGCAGTAACTTAGCTAAGGAGGCGGAGATGATGCCTTTGCCCAGAGAGGACGTTACTCCGCCTGTAACGAAGATGTATTTGGTACTGATTGACATAGAATGGTGTGTGTTTTGGGGCAAGAGGCCCGACAAAAGTAGGAATATTTCGGGCTGTGATCAGACCTTATTTTCAGAATAATTTCAACACCACCAATCAGGGTGGCTAAAAGGTCCGTTGGAACGCGGATAATGCCGCAATCTGGATAAAATCAGAACGTTAATCCGATTGACACCGTGTACATGATTGGGAGTTGGTATACGTTAGCTCCTGTAATGCGGTCGACATAGAAGATGTTCTCCCGGTTTAATACGTTGGTTGCTCCGGCACTCACGTCGAGCATGGAACGGTCGCTGATTTCAATGGTCTTCTTTAAATTAATATCGAGACGCATATAGTATGGGAGCTGAGCAGAATTGTAATCCCCATACAGAGTTCCCAATGAACCCTGTCCGCTGGTATAATTGGCATTTATACCGCTTGCAAGTGTCTGGTTCTGATAAAATCCTTGGGTTGGTGTGAATGGGAAGCCCGAGCCAAAATTCAAACGGGAATCAAATTCCCAGGTCCTGTCATCGTTTCTGCCAAACTTATAGGAAGCCACCAGATTGATGTTATGCCGGCGGTCGAAATGCGGACGGTATGTTTCTGTTCCGTCCCAGCGGGTCACATAGCCCAGGTCATACACCATCCAGAAATACAAGTGTTTGTATTTGTATTTGAATTCGAAATCCACACCGTAGGCTTTTCCTGTTTCGATGATAAAATCTTTTTTCTGAGAATCGGGGTAGCTGGCATGAGCCGGATCGTCTTCGAAAATTTTATCCCGGTTAAGGTTTGTCAGCTCGGTAAAATCTTTGAAATAACCCTCCACATTCACGTCCAGGTTCTTCATCAGGTCGTACTCAAAACCGAAGATGGTGTGCCAGGCTTTCTGCAACGCATTCGTTATCTGATGCACATTACCCTTTTCATCCACGTATTGAGTTGGAATGTCGCTTGGGGAAGAAAGGAAGCCATAAAAAAGATTGACCACATCTTTCTCCGGAACGGCACTCACCAGGTTTTGAGAATACATTCCGCCGGAAGCTTTCAGTCGGAATTTTTTGGTTACGTTGTATTTCATTCCCAAACGGGGTTCAGGAGATCCGGCGCTCAGCGTAGCGTAGTACTGATATCTGAATCCGGGCTCTACAACCAGCTTGTCATTCAGGAAGAGCATGCGGTATTTCATGAAAATGCCAAACTCCGTGGTGTTGGCAACCTGTTCGATCAGGTGTCCTACCGTATTGTTAAAATGGAAGTCGGTGGCGTTCCCAATGAGTTCAACACCATAATCCAACTGGTTTTTCTTGTAATAATAAGTAAAGCCCAGGCCGGCATTGAAGCCACTGATTGAACTGGTTTGTAAACTGTCATACACGCTGCTTTGCATGTGGATGTTATAAGTAGAATAAGCAAAATGGCCATTTACAATCGTCTGGGAATTCTGGGGTACAACCACAAAGTTTAAACCAAACCCGCCTGCAGTCCAGCCGAGGGAATGCAAGCCGTGGTAATCGGCCACATTGTCCCGGTCGTTGAATCCGAAGACATTGAATTTGGTTCCGCTGCCTGCATTGAAAGAAACCTTACCGTACAAATCGGTATAGTCAAATGGCAATCCCTGGCCGTTATTGGCATAAGGATAAAGGAGTGTAGAGGTTTGTTGGAGGTAAGAGGTTTTTGCAGAAAGGATATAACTGATACTGCTACTGTTTTCATCGTCGGCTTTCAGTTTCTTCAGGGGACCTTCCAGCATCAGTTTGCCACCAAAAGTGCTTAGATTCACTTTTCCGCTTAAATTTTTCTTGTTCCCATCCTTCGTGGAGATATCCATGACTGCTGATACCCGCCCACCGTATTGAGCATTAAAGCCTCCAGTGTAGATGTCGGCATTCTTGATGACATCATTGTCAAAAATAGAAAAGAGTCCGATAGAGTGAAATGGATTGTAGATAAGCATTCCATCCATCAGTACCTCGTTCTGCACCGGAGCCCCTCCGCGTATATATAACTGCCCACCGGCATCTCCCGTGGACACGATACCCGGGACGTTCTGAAGGTATTGAGCAATATCCGGTTCTCCTATAGCCGGCACCAGCTTAATATCTACAGGGGTAATGGAGGTAACCGACACCTGTACTTTTTCTTCCTTATCGGTTCGGGCAGCACTGATGTCTACCGCTCCAAGCTCGATAGCCCGTTTTTTAAGTACGATATTTTTGTGAAGTATTTCGTTGGCTTTAACAGTGACTGGGATAGCGATAGAATCATATTCCAACGTTTTAACCACGAGCACATAGCTTCCGGGAGGAACTTGTGTGAGGGTATAAAACCCATCCAGATCGGTTTGTACCCCAAAGCGTGTGCCTTTCAGAAATACAGAAGTATATAAGATCGGCTCTCCCTTGGCAGATTCGGTTAGTTTTCCCCGGATAGTGGCGTTTTGAGCGCGGGAATCAAAAGTTAATAGCAGGATAAACAGCAGAGGAAGAGCAATTCGGATCAAACGCATTTCTTTTCGGAGTTAAGAAGGGTAAAAGTAAGCATTTTGGGGAAAAGATGCTTTTTTTAACAATTTAGGGGATGGAAAGGCAAATATATCAATAATTAGATTGGAATTAAAGAGCAATAACCCCTTGTATTTTCGAGGCCCGTACATAAATATCGATGATGGAAGGCGCGTCCAGCATCACCTCACGCGCTGTGATGCTGATATAATTGCCTTTTCCGGAAGATTTTTGAGTGATGACCGCTTCTCCTGAAAAAAGACTTTCAACCAGGGCCAGTTTTTGATTGTCTGCCGGCAGGATAAACTTGAACATGTATACCAAGGGCCAGGAGGTTTCTTTTTCCAGTTGCTCTTGTAATTTACGAAACGGATCTTCTGTACTCATATGGGCAAAGCTACGGATTTCAGAATAAATCGGTTGTGGAAGACAAATATAACCGTCTGAAATGATCAGCTTCATCGCCGGGAGAGAAGCGGTCAGGTTACCGCTTTTTTTTGCCACAGATACGGTGATCGCATGGTTTGGAGTACTCTCTTTCTGTTTTCTTTAATTAACTATATTTGTTTGCACAAAAGGCAGCGCATTCTACTCCAATCGATTATAACAGTTTTGCATTCCGCCAACGGTGTCGCGCATCCAAACTATTGATTTATTTTTTTATGGATCCTCTTTTGCCGAAAACCAAGAAAGAATTACAAAAGGAGTTTTCGGTTTTCTTTTTACTGGCGGCATTTCTCCTAAGCCACTTTTTGTTTGCCTATTATAGCCGCTATACAGCAGATGACTATAGTCTGATGGCATTGATTCGTGAAAAAGGAGTAGCCCGGTTTTCGGTGTGGTTTTACATGAATCACGAAGGGTGCTTTTCTACCTGGGTGTATCAGGCACTCCTTTGCAAAAGCATGCTTTTTTTTAGTAAACCGTTGGTGTTTTTACTCTTCTTTTTATTGCTGTCTTTATTCTGTTTATATAAATCATTTCAGGCGCTTTTCTTTGCATTAACACACAGGTCAGAGCGGCTTTATAGTTTGCTTTTTTCTGTGCTTGTGCTGGCCGCATTTTATATGACTACTTACGGTGTAAGTGAGGCTTTTTATTGGTGTGTGGGAGGAGTCTATCTGGTTTTTGCAAGTCTTTTTATTTATGCCTTTACCACCTTCCTGTTATCAGAAAACAAGTGGTATCTGTCGTGCTGCTTTTTAGCGTTTTTCCTTTTTGGTATGTCACGACTTAATTACGCATTCATTGCGGGAGCATTGATTGGAGTGTTTTTTATTGGTCGTTGGGTGAATTTGAGGAGAATTGAATGGAAATATGTGTTTGCGCTGATTTTCCTTGTTCTAGGTGTCTTAATTTATGTCGTTGCTCCCGGTAATTACATACGTCGGGGAAGCAGCGGCTTGCCTGCCATGCATACCTTAGTTTCGGATATTAAGGGGATATTTTTGCATTTTTTCTACATCAAGATTAAGAAGATACCTGTATACCTAACGTTTTTATTGCCAGCCTACTTTGTAGGACAATCGTTTTCAGAAAGCGTTAGTGCGTTTTACAGGAACGGGAAGAGCATGAGAAACTGCTTGATTCTGCTTGGCCTGACGATGCTTTTGCTTGTTTTTGTTCACAGTGTAATTATGGCTTTGGCCAGTGGGGCCAATTCTCATGACCGGACGATTCTTCTCCTCGATTTGCTGTTTATCGGATACGGTGGAGCTGTATTGTTCCATTTGGGTGCAGCTTTTCCGAATTTCCTGAGATACAAGATCTTTTTGACAGTTTGTTGCATCGTCTCCTCTTTCTTGTTGCTTTACAGGGCAAAAATCTATCAGGATGCAGGCCATAAACAAGCAATGGCTGATGATGCGCGAACTCGTCAGATCCAGTCGGCCTTGGCTAAACCGGCCCGCTCCCATGCAGATACCCTGTTTCTTGCCCCTCTGCCTACATGCGTTATGCTTTACGACTGGGACATCATGAAGCTGAAAAAGGATGATACCGGGTGGGGAGGGTTAAACAATGGATTGATGCTTTTTTATCAGACACCTTTTAAAATTGACAGCGGAAGTGCCCCTGTTCGTTAACGCTTTTGGCCTGAAATAAATCACAGTTAAGGAATGCAAGCGCTTAAAACAAATCGAATGATTATCTCTGTTGTAAGTCCTGTCTACAAAGCCGAACGGATTTTAAACGATCTCGTCGCGCAGATAGAATCGGAATTAAAAAAGATTACTGATTCTTACGAAATTATTTTAGTGGAAGATGGAGGACCTGATCAAAGCTGGACTGTAATTGAACAGCTTTGCAAACAGAATTCCCGGGTAAAAGGAATTAAGTTAAGCCGTAATTTCGGACAGCACAGTGCGATCTCGGCAGGACTTCAGTTCAGTTCGGGGGAATGGGTGGTGGTGATGGATTGCGACCTGCAGGACAGGCCCGATCAGATCGTTAAGTTTTACGAGAAAGGGAAAGCAGGCTTTGATATCGTTCAGGGAAGCCGGGTAAACAGGAATGACAGTTGGTTTAAAAAGAAATTTTCTTGGCTATTTTATCGAATACTGGCATACTTGTCTGGAATTCCTCAGGACAACACCATTGCCAATTTTGGGATTTACCACCGGAAAGTTATTCAGGCTGTAAATAAACTTCCGGAAAGAATGCGGTTTTTCCCTACTCTACTGGCCGTTGTTGGTTTTAAGCGGGTGGTTATCGATATTGAACATGCTGCAAGACCAGAAGGAAGCAGTTCTTATACATTCTCTAAGCTCCTTGATTTGGGTCTGGATGTGATTCTGGCTAACTCCAATAAACCGTTGAAGCTCATCGTTAAATTTGGGCTATTCACATCTCTGCTGTCAATACTGTATTCCTTAATCATTCTGATTATGTATGTAAAGGGGGAAATTAAGGTTTTGGGCTACACCAGTTTGATCGTTTCTCTTTGGTTTTTGTTTAGTATTTTGATGATTGTTTTGGGTGTAATCGGACTGTATGTTGGGAAAGTATACGAAGGAGTTAAGAGCCGGCCTATTTACGTTGTAGACCAGATACTAAACAGCCCGGAAACAGTAACAGATAACCTCGACAAATGAATATACCTTTCAATAAGCCTTTTCTGACAGGGAAAGAAACGCATTACATCTATCAGGCGGTACATTCCGGAAAGATCTCGGGAGATGGCATGTTTACTAAAAAATGCCATTCTTTTTTTGAAGAGCGCTTTGGCTTTAAGAAAGCGCTGCTTACAACCTCCTGCACCGATGCACTTGAAATGGCCGCCATTTTGCTCAATATAAAGGAAGGAGATCAGGTAATTGCACCGAGTTATACGTTTGTTTCTACGGTGAATGCCTTCGTGCTTCGTGGGGCGGAGATGATTTTTGCAGATAGCAATGACCGCAACCCAAACATGGATGTGGCGAAAATAGAGTCATTGATTACTCCAAGGACCAAAGCAATTATTCCTGTTCACTATGCTGGCATTGCGTGCGATATGGACATCCTTCTGGGACTTGGAAAAAAGCACAATATTGCGATCGTGGAAGATGCTGCTCAGGCGATAGACAGCTATTATAAAGGAGCCGCTTTGGGGGGCTTAGGTGCAATGGCCGCATTTTCTTTTCATGAAACTAAAAATATCATTTCCGGAGAAGGAGGATTACTTGCGATAAACGATGCGCGCTATATCAGCCGTGCGGAGATAATTCGTGAGAAAGGAACAAACCGGTCTTCTTTTTTCAGAGGGGAAGTTGATAAATATGGATGGGTTGATATCGGTTCCTCCTTTCTTCCTTCTGAAATAATAGCTGCTTTTTTATATGCCCAATTGGAAAATCTCGATGCGATTCAAACGAAAAGAAAACAGTTGTGGGCGGCATACCATAGTGGATTGACTCCTCTCCTGGAAGAAGGGCATCTTCAATTGCCATATGTTCCGGAATACGCCACAAATAATGCACACATGTATTATATTGTGCTCAATAACCTGAAGCTACGTACCGAACTTATTGAGTACCTCAAGGCTCGGAATATACACACCGTTTTTCATTACCTCTCTTTGCATAAAAGTCCTTTTTATGAAAAAAAGTATACAGGAGGCGCCTTAAAACAAGCCGACAGATACACCGATTGTCTGCTTCGGCTGCCCATGTATTATGAGCTGGACGAGTCGCAGGTGCAAGATATTTGTCGGGAAATTACAGGTTTTTTTCACCAGGTGTAAACGTGGATGTGTTCAGCCGGCAATTTGTTTAGTCGATCTTGAAGTTTTTATATTACTTTTATTCTTTATCAGTCAACATAACAGTTAAACGAGATCCTTTACGAAAGGAGCATTGCTCTTCTTTGGATTTGGACGAAAATGGATTCAAAAACAAATTTAAAACGATGAAAAAAGATTTTATTAAAGAGACCTGGGAGAAAAACGCCGCGCAATTTAAAACCTCCCATTGGGCTTCCTGGGGCGATATATATGCTATTCAGCTGGAAATCGATAATAATGCCCAGTTTATTAAAGATGGTGATAAAGTGCTGGATGTCGGTTGCGCCAACGGGTATTCGGCATTTGAGCAATTTAAAAAGCACAAGATCGAAATTCATGGGATTGATTATTCGGAAAAGATGATCGAGCATGCGTTGGATGAAAAAAATAAAAACTATGCCAAGGATCCTATCATTTTTGGCGTAGGAGACATCCGAAAAATTGATTATCCTTCAGAGACATTCGACGTCGTGTATACCACGCGGGTTCTGATTAATCTTTCCAATTGGGAAGAGCAGGTGGAAGGGATTAAGGAATGTATTCGTGTTGCTAAAAAAGGTGGAACCATTGTTTTCTCCGAAGCATTTTGGGAGCCTTTGGTCTTATTGAATGCGCTTCGTACACTGAAAAATTTGCCTTCATTGATCGAACATGACTTTAACAGGTATATCAAGAAAAGCAAGCTTGAAAAATATTTTTCGGAAAATAAAATTGCTTTTGAAAACCTGGATTTTACATCCGTATACTACCTGGGATCCCGTTTCCTCCGGGAATTGGTTACCCAACCCGAATTATATCCAGGATACAGCAACCCGATCAATGAACTGTTTTTTCAGATTGAACAGAAATTTTCAGGAGGAGGGTTTGGGATACAACAGGCCTATGTAGTCAAAAAATAAACAGAGCGAATAGGCAGTTCCTGCTGTACATAGCTCATTTGAATGCCTTGCTTGTTAAATCAATACCTGGGAATGAATGTAACAGAAATCGCTCGGAACATAGAGCTCGGGGAGGACGGAATTTATTATGCAAAAAATACTTCTGCAATTTCCTATCCAACGGAGTGGAATGAATATTGTTTTCAGATAGAGCAGGACAGTTTTTGGTTTAAGCACAGAAATGAAATCCTGATTGAATCCATCCGTGCCATTAGTCCGGATAAGACTTTTTTTGATATTGGTGGCGGGAATGGATATGTTGCAAAAGGCTTGGAAGATGCCGGAATAGATACCGTGCTTGTTGAGCCCGGGAGCGGAGCTCAGAATGCTAAGCGGAGAGGGTTGAAGCAGGTGGTTTGTTCTACACTCGAAAATGCCGGATTCCTTCCTTCCTCAATGAGTGCTGCCGGCTTGTTTGATGTGGTAGAGCACATTCCCGACGATCGTGAATTTCTTTCTCAAATCAATACATTTCTTAAGCCGGGCGGTCATGTGTTTATTACAGTGCCCGCTTTCCGTTTTTTATGGTCGAATGAAGATGACCATGCCGGGCATTGCAGGAGATATACACTTCGGCAGTTATGCGAAGTGCTTACGAAGGCCGGCTTTGAGATCACGTATAAAACCTATTTTTTTTCTATTCTCCCTGTGCCTGTATTTTTATTTAGAAGTTTGCCCAGTAAGTTAGGTTTACATAAAAAGGCGAATGATCCGGAAACGCATAAGAAAGCGCACCGAGCTAAAAAAGGAATTTTGACAGCCTTACTAAATAGAATTTGGATCTGGGAACTCCGACGGGTGAAAAGTCAGAAGCTGATCCCTGTGGGAGGGAGTTGCTTTGTAGTGGCAAGAAAGCCTTTATAGAAGTTTTCCCTGTATTCTACAACACCTTATCTTCCCTGAGCTTTGCAGCTAAGAGTTTGCTGTAAAAGGCTGATCCTACACTGTTCGTATGGGTGTAATCCCTGAAATATTTCCTGTCAGAAAAATCGGCTAGTTTGTCGAACATGTAATAGTGCTCGCCCAGTTGACCTGTCCACTGGTAAATCCGGTTGTATAGTTCTGCCCTATTTTTCTGAAGGGGGTAAAGTTCAGGGCTTTCGGGGGTGGTTAAGAAAATTACAGGAATTCCTTTTTGCTTGCATAGTGCGCAGATTTTATAAAGATATTTTACGTCGGTATCATTCACATTCAAGGTACTAAAACTCGCTTTGAAATTTTTATAGGTGCTGTCAGTCAGCATTTCCCCTCCTTTGCTGTTTTCATAATCGCTTTGAAAGTGCCTTAAGATGAAGAAATTCCGAAGCTTGTATTTGTCGCTGAATTCGGCATAGCGGGAAAATGGAACGACCGTCCAGAGTGCCATTTTGGATGGTGACTCGTAATCGGAATAAACTTCCCGCATGTTTTTTTGAAAGAAAAAAGGCATATACTCATAATCCGCAAATGGGTAGGAATAATGGTGTTGGGTATCAAAGCAATATTCGTCAATATTCAGAAATAGTTTCTTCAGCTTGTTGCCATTTTCAAGGAATTTAAGCAATAGACAGTAGTTGTCGCCATAGCTGCTTCCCGAGGTGGCCATGTTTATTCCGTTCGTATGAAGTATGCTGTCCATCAACGGTACATTTACCATGTTGTATACTCGTGAAGAACCCAATACTCCGTAATCATAAGATCGTTCTTTCATCGTGATTACCCATGTATGCTTCCTGTAGCTGATCAGTTTTCCGGCTAACAGTTTGTCCATCCCCAATGAGATCAGCGTGCTGAATACAAGCAGGAATAAAGTAAAAAGGAAAAAAGTGCGGGCAAATTTTTGCATCAGAACTGAAAATAAATGAATTCGGCTGGCTTATGAAAGGCAAAATTGAAAAGTATCACACAGATCGCTAAGGAGTATACAGACCAACGGACGAGGCGTGGCTTTCCTGCCAGCTGAAAAGGATGTTCTTTTTCTCTATTGAACCATTCGAGACCGATGAAGATCAAGATC
>Ga0206975_1049_pt1 | contig 34011 bp, 22 predicted proteins | sample Alteio_BWOrgHeat_81_FD_152919 | JGI IMG/M metagenome (GOLD analysis project Ga0206975, IMG submission 152919) | Enriched cells from forest soil in Barre Woods Harvard Forest LTER site, Petersham, Massachusetts, United States -... | ecosystem: Environmental > Terrestrial > Soil > Temperate forest >... | reverse complement strand
GCTCGGCAGCAGTATTTTCGGGGAATGGCAATCAGTCTCGATGGAAGAGAAGACGAATGGCGAAGCACTAAAGATGATTATTACGCCTTTCGAATCCGACGGACTGAGCTTCAGCGTACCTGCCCACAAGCATCTGAGTGAAATGAAGTTTGACGGGAACATGTATGCTGACAGCGGCACTGGCGACAAGCAGGGCAACTCGTCATCAGGAAAGCGCGTGAATGACCATGTCCTTGAAGTCGACGGTCAAATCGACGGCAAGCCAGAGGACAGTGAAGAGTTCACAGTGTCGAACGGCGGTAAGACTCTGACGATTGTCAGCAGACCCGCGAATTCCTCCGCAGTATTTACGATGGTGTGGGATAAGCAGTGAAGGAGCTCGTTTGATCTTGGAGATGCACTTTTGATTGTCGCCTTCATGCGTGGGTATTGAAAAGCTCATTCTCGAAGAACTCGCGGAAAATTCATCGCGCCAGGATGCCGTACAAGCGATTTCCTCAGACCGTCTATACATTTTCTATCGCTGGATTTGAGACCATTTCTGCAGAAAACGAGTTTTTCAACAGCCACAGGTCTAAGCACTCATTGAGCTATTTAGAGCTATCTGTCTCTTTGCCAAGTGGCCGATAAACCGGCTTTCCGTTGAAGTGCTTGTGACGTAGTTCATGGCTCTCAACTGTACGAGATGCCGACTTTTCGGCCATGTGGCTCAAATGCTGTTGTCGGTGAGTGCATCGGTGATAATGCACTTGTTTTGACATGCCACATCCTTGGAAACTACAAATGCACGTGCTTGGACTTTCAACCGGAAGGGTGTGGCGCGATGATCATCTCCTTCGCAGGTCCGTTCTCGTGGGAAGGAGTAGTCGATGCCCCTTGCGTCTACGACGTTCCAGAAAGCCGCGAGTCGGGTGTCTATCTTTCTACCGTGCCCCTGCAGAACGGCTATCTCATCCACTACGCCGGAGAGACCGGAGTCAGTTTTCGCGCAAGGCTACGCCAGAAGCACAGCGAATATGTCGCGGCTATGTACCAAGTCTATTCCCCAGCGGAGTTCGCACGCGGAGAGAAGGTCCCGCTGTGGCCGGGATACTGGGGGATGAGCATGGCGCAACCGCAAGTCCAAAGAGGAGTGCCGTGCCAACCGCGAGCGCCTCAGCGAGCCTATTCAGCAAATGGTCTCCATTCTCCGTTTCTTCTTTGCGCCCCTTTCCTGCAATGACCGGATCCGCCAACGGATCAAGAGTGCGATTTCGCTGCCTCTGTATGACCTCCCCGGCAATGTGGGAGCGTTCCAAGTTCGGTTAAGAAATACCATCGAAGGAGGAAGGATGAAGAGCCGATCGAATGTGTAACTAGTTCTCGTGTCCCCCTTCTCGGTCTGCCCGAACGGTTTCCGGCGTAGTAGCCTGATACATGCAGGACGATACCGCTCAGCACGCCGAAATGACGATGAACGAATTGCGAGAGTTTGTGCGAACGTCGCCGTGGAAGTTCGCACAAACCATGCCGCAGATGCCGCACGAATGTATCCTCCGCGCAAAAGCGCCGGACGAAACGCTGTTCGAGCGGGTGGTTCTCTACATTCGGCAGGCCGGATACAAAGCCAATTTTGGCTCCGTCACCTATACCTACCTCGACATTGACGACTGGAAATACTGGACGATGGGAGCGCCGCTTGGACCCACAGGAATGTACGATCCCAACATCCACACTATCCTGCGGCAGCGACGATGCTTCATATCCCGGGACAAACCAAGATTCAGTGGAGAGAATCTCGTGCGAACTCCTCTCCACCGAGGCCAGAATCAGAGCGAAAACGCAACAGGCGACAGCAGATCCGACAGACCGATGTTGCGATACATCTCGGTGCGAACACGATCTGCCACTCCATTGACGATCTCCGCACCGTCTTGCGCGGGATCGATATGCACACGGAATGGACGTTTACCGAAGGGCATGTCCACCACGTTGACGATCGCTTTGGCGACATCGGCCACATCCGCATCGGTGGGCGCGGTGGCAGAGAAACCCCTCATAATGTCGTCGCCGAGGTGTGCGTACGGGCCGTTGTCGTACTCGGCCTGACGTGCCTTGTCTGCCGGCGAGCCTGCGTGGGCGAAGTGGTTGGTGCCGGAGGTGAAGGCTCCGGGAACGATGATCGAGGTCTCGATGCCCCTGCGGTTCAACTCTGCGGCATAGCTGACAGCGAGCGCATCCATAGCTGCCTTCGCCGCAAAGTAGGGTGAAAGATAAGGCGGCGTGCCACCGCGAGTGCTGGTGCTCCCAACCCATAGCACCAAACCCTTCTTCTGTTTGCGCAGTTGCGGCAGCGCGGCACGATTGACGCGCTGCGTGCTGAGCACGTTGGTGTCATAGACCTGCAGGAGCTGTTCGGGAGTGAAGGCTTCCGCCGCGCCAAAGACCATGTGTCCCGCGTTGTGGATGACGACATCGAGACGGCCGTCTTTCTCGACGATAGTCTGGATGGCCTGGTCGGCTGATTCCTGAGAGGCCACATCCAGCTCGATCGTGCGAAGGTCTACGCCGTTTTCTGCGGCGAACTGTTTCGCAGCCTCTACCTGTGCAGCGTTGCGGCCAGTGGTCTCGCGCATGCTGGCGTAAACGGTGTGACCTGCGATCGCGAGAGCGCGTGCCGCGAGGGCGCCAAAGCCGCTCGAAGCTCCGGTGATGACGATGATGTTCTTCATATCGATTCTCCTGCTCTTCGGGTTATGGGAATGGAAGGGATGACTGGGGATGATGTCTGATGTTTATGCGAAGCCACCGTTTGCGCGAAGCACCTGCGCGTTGATCCACGCGCCATCGGGTCCGGCAAGGAAGGAGACGACATTGGCGATATCGTCGGGCTGACCGAGCCGCTCAAGCGGCGCCATGCTGCTGATCTGTTTGATCTGCTCTTCAGTCTTGCCGTCCAGGAAGAGCTCCGTCCCTACAGGTCCAGGTGCAATGGCGTTGACCGTAATCTTGTGTCCGCGAAGCTCATTGGCGAGGACATGGACAAGGCCTTCGACGCCTGCCTTGGAGGCAATGTAAGGGCCGTAGGCAGGAAAGTTCTTCGCGAGAACGCTGCTGGAGAATGCGATGATACGGCCTCCCTCGGCTACGTGCTGCGCCGCATGCGAGAGGACGAGAAATGTTCCGCGCAGGTTCGTAGCTATCACTTTGTCGAAGGTCTCCACGTCACCTTTGGCGATGGGCGAAATAGGCATGATGCCTGCGTTGTTAACCACGACGTCGATCTGTCCGAAGGCCTTGATGGTCTTCTCGAAGAGCTGCTTGACGTCTTCGGGATTGGCAACATCAGCCTGGACTGCAAGGGCGCGTCCGCCTGAGCTGGTGATCTCGTTGACTACCTCTTCTGCTTTAGCTGCATTGCCGGAGTAGTTGACGACGACGCCGAATCCGTCAGCTGCGAGGCGAAGAGCGATGGCGCGTCCAATACCGCGGGATGCGCCGGTTACGATAGCTGTTTTTCTCATGGCAATTCTCCTTTTTTGGCGGCTTCTTCGAACTTGAAGTCCGTCGCTAAAAAGAGATTGAACCTGGCGGAGCTATACGTCCAATGCATAATGCTAATATTTATTATGCGTGTAACGCAGCTACGCCAGGCCGACCTGAACCTCCTTGTTGTGTTCTCGGTGCTTGCCGAGGAGCGTAACGTATCCCGTGCCGCTAAGCGGTTGCTACTGAGCCAGCCCGCGGTGAGCCGCGCATTGCAGCGAATGCGGGATACGTTTCACGATGATCTGCTGGTGCGGACGGCAAAGGGTTATGAACCAACGCCGCAAGGGGAACGTGTTCTTCAAGAGCTCGAAATCATGTTGCCGAAATTGGACCGGCTCATCTCGGGTTCGACATTCGACCCCGTGACAGAACATTGTTCCTTCCGGATTGCGGCGACAGACAATGCGACCTCGATCATCGCACCCGTTCTCTGTCGCGAGGTTCTCCCGGTGGCGCGACAGGTTCGCTTCACCTTCGCAAGTTGGAGAGGAGATGTCTTCGAGGACCTGAGTCACGGTCGGCTCGATCTTGCCTTGGTCGGGGATGAAGGTCATGTACCATCGCCGCTGCTGACCGAAGTGATCTATGAGGAGGAACTTGTTTGTATTGTGGCAGCGGATGCGCCCTACCAGCGCCAACTCACTTTGAAGCAATATCTCGCGGCCGAACACATTGGCGTCGACGTCGTCGAAGGTTCGCAACATATACCGGAGAAGCGTCTCGCAGCGCATGGTCATCGCCGTCGTACCGTGATTACGCTGCCATATTTCGGCGCGGCTATGCGGTGTATTCCTGGAACCAAACTGATTCTTACCGCACCCCGGCGATTCGCAGCACTGGAGGCCGAAAGTCACAAAATCAAGGTGCTGAAGGCGCCGGGAGAGATAACCGGCTTCAAGTACCTGATGATCTGGCATCCGCGAGTCAATACGGATGCCGCGCATGCATGGCTTCGAGGCGAGATCAGGAGAATTGGTAAGACGATAAGTTCGTGATCTTCGTGACGGATGATCGGATGGACTAGGGTGACTCCGCAAGCGGTTCCTGCGTCACGGGCAGCCGGAAGTAATTCTCGAATGGTGCGAACAGGCCAAGTCACTTAATTGAGCGAATCGGTCGCTTCAGCAAGTTGCCGTATAACCGGCTTCTCGGACAAATGACCTCAAGATCTCTCGCTCGCTTTCCAAACCAAATAGTGAATGACAAAGGACGGTCACATCAACAACCCGAATCGTCCTTGCTGACGAGGATGGAATTCGGGTTGACAGGGCAGATTGGCAGAGAGCTTCCGCGAGCACGAAACTCCGGAGGCGGCGAGAAGGAGCCTCCTTCTATGTCCCAACAAAACCAGCCCATTTCAGCCGTCCTCTCCCTGACCGCACCTATTCTTGACTACAGAAATCCAAGACGCCGTACTCGATACACTCGCTTCTCAGAACTCACGACGGGGCTATGAACACGCGATTGAGAGATGTTCATCGCCCGGTACTGCAGCGAACCCAGACTGGAGTTTAACCGTTCCGTCGTGGTGGGATACCGCTCATTTCTCGAGCCCCTCTCCCTATCCGCAGCTACGATCAACCTGCCTCTATCGCAATTCTGCGGCTCGCTGATGAAACTGCCGAAAGCGGTTGGGGCAATTTCTATCGGGCCGTTTCGATGCCATGGATGCCAAGCCGGCATTCGTCCCAAAAAGTGGCTTCGGTTTTGCATCCCCGATTGGCGGTAACAGGTCGACGCGCTTTTCCAAAATTGCCTTACCAAGAAACGTGAACGAAGTGCGACGTCAATGTATTCTCTTTCAAGTTCCGTGGAGTCGGTGGCTATCCTGAAGTGGTGCCCCAACTTGATCCGCACTAAAAATCTGCTCTTGTTGGGAAAATCTGTCCCTACTGTTTAATCACCGTTTGAAGAGTTCGTAACAGCCTCATTCCGACCCGCATCTGCGCCCGAAACCCAGCTTCGTGCATCGCGCTCGCATCCCAACGCCAGCTGTACGGCTCCATCCAGTAGCCTTCGGTTAAGAATCGGCGTACGCCTCATTTGAACTTGAGCAGCGCAGCCGATTGGCTTGCTACGCGTCGAACGGCACGAGACCGGTGACCGCCCTGTCGAAGTGTTGTACTGGGTGAGCGTGCAGCGCCGCAGACCTTCCGGCTTATTTCGTATCTTTCGTTATCTAAACGAAGAGACACAATCGGATCGCTGCTGACCTGTGTGCCTTTGCTCTCTCTGTCAGAGGCCCACCGGCGGTGTCGCGCCATTGGCCTTGCAAGTCTCAACCAGCTGCCATTTTATGCTCTCCCTCTCTGGCGTGCTAGACCATGGCAAGCGAAGCTGGGGGTGGCAAAATCCTAAAAAGACCGGCGCGCGGGAACCGTCAGGTAAAGCGAAAATTTACTTCCGCAAGAATAGGGATTTTTGATTGCTTCTAGTCTAGGCTTATCGCTGACCTGCTGACCTGCTGACCTCTGTACGGAAAGGCCTCAGAATAGCTGTAGATGGCGGATGACGCGCTCTAACGATCGACGAGACCTACGGGGTGGCACAGAGGCTTCTGGGGGCTCTTCCAAAGTTTTTTGGGAGTCAGGGCAACTTTGGGGGCAACTTACGATAGGACAATCTGATTTGTATAGTTGTTCAATAAGATACAACGGCTTTTCGATAGACGTTAGCGCTACCAGCTAGCATTCGCTAAAGCCCCGCTAAATCAGCAGGCTTTGCATTTGCTTGAAACTTCATAACCCACCTTCGTCGGACTTCATGGCAACAGTGGTGGACAATTTGGTGCACAGGTTTAACGCCCACCTGGCGAACCGCAACCGCTTAAATGCGGCTGCGCTGCATGTGTTCACACGACATGATCAACAGGGGTCGATGATCTGTTTCGACTCCGTGGAGATATCAATCGGTTGCGGTACGCAACTTTGCTCGAGGAGGTATTCGGATTTAGGCCTGGTTTCATCAACATCAATTGGCGCATGTGATACGTGATCCAAACGAACGAGCAAGCAATCGAACGGTCTTTTTGTCTGAGCGACGAGTCATGATGCAGAAACGAGAGGACTATATTTGCAAACTTAGGACTGAAATCCCTCGTCCTGGCGGAGTCCGTGTTTTTCCATTCGATAGATAAAGGTTCGCCTGCTTATGTCCAGGTAACGTGCCGCCTGTGTCTGGTTGCCACCCGCCTTCTCAAGCGCGCGCAGCAATAGTTCCCGCTCGACCGCTTCCAGGCTGATGCCTACATCAGGTAATTCCAACAGCAAGGGGGTGGTCGGATTAGGGCGGGCAACTCGACGTAATTCATCGGGAAGATCGTCTTCAGTTATTTGCTCGCCATTGGAAAGAACAAGCATTCGTTCTACGACGTTTTCAAGTTCGCGAATGTTCCCCGGCCATCTGTATGTAGAAAAATGCGCAATGACTGGCGGTGCAATACGCAAATTCTGCATATCGTGACGTTCTTTGGCTTTGCGGAAGAGATGCTCTGCGAGCTCTGGAATATCTTCTCTGCGTTCGCGAAGCGGTGGCAGGTAGAGAGGCACTACGGCGAGGCGATAAAAGAGGTCTTCACGGAAGGCGCCGTCTTCAACCATTGCGGAAAGGTTGCGATGCGTCGCAGCAACGATGCGCACGTTGATGATTTTCTTGCCCGTGGATCCAACGCGCTCAACTTCTCCGTGCTGGATCAGACGCAGGAGTTTTACCTGTGATTCGAGCGGCAATTCGCCGATCTCGTCGAGAAATAAAATGCCGCCTTCAGCCATTTCAACTTTGCCGGGCTTGTTGGCATGAGCACCAGTAAAGGATCCGCGCACGAACCCGAAGAGCTCGGCCTCAATGAGCTCTCTGGGAATGGCTCCACAATTGATTGTGACGAAAGGCTGACTGCGACGCCGGCTATTGTGATGAATCGCACGCGCAAGTAATTCCTTTCCTGTACCGGTCTCGCCATTGATCAGCACAGTGGTGTCATGCTGTGCGACTCGAGACGCCATGTCCAGGACACGCAGCAGGCTCTTTGAGTGACCAATGATGTTTTCGAAACCGTAGCGCCGATCAAGAGCAGAGCGCAGATTCCTCACCTCGTCAATCAGGTCTTGGCGCTCCATTGCACGGTGCACCGCCAAAAGCAATGCCTCATAGTCAATTGGCTTGGTGATGTAGTCGTACGCTCCTAATCGCATCGCCTGTACTGCAGTTTCGATAGATCCGAACGCGGTAATGATGATGACTGTTGTCTGGATCTCGTTATCCGAAATTGATCGCAGTAGATCGATGCCGTCGAGGTCAGGCATGCGCAGATCGGTGATTACAAGTTTAGGGCGCCGCTCGATGAGAATGCGATTTGCTTCTGCTCCCGTAGCCGCGAGCTCAACACGATAGCCAGCCTCGGAGAGTTGCATCTGGAGCACCCGTCGCACGCTACTGTCATCATCAACTATGAGTATCGCTTCACTTGCCATGCACGTCCTCCTGCATCATCGGCAGTTCGATGCGAAATGTAGTTCCGCCCGAAGGTTTTTTGTGGAAGGACAGAGTGCCATTGTGTTGCGAGACGATCATGGACGAGATAGCGAGGCCAAGCCCGGTTCCCTTTGCCTTAGTGGTAAAGAACGGATCGAAGATCTGTTCGACGATATCATCGGGAATGCCGCTCCCACGATCCTCTACTTCAATTGAGATGTAGCCTTCGCTTAAGGATGGCCTGAGCAGGATCTCGGAGTTTGCCGGTGAGGCTTCGATGGCATTGATTACCAGGTTGAGGAGCACCTGCTTCAGTTGCTCAGGATCGCACTCAATCTCAGGGCATGGCGCGGATACGTGCGCGAGTCCGACATTGCTAAGTTGCGCTGTATGCGATGCCAGAGACACGACAGACTGCAGGAGCGCGTTAGCATCGGTACGTTGTAAACGCGGAGAACGCGGTTTTGCAAAATTAAGAAAGCCGGTCAGTAACTTGTTCAACCGCTGCGATTCCCTTTGGATGATATCTAGACTGTCTGCAAGATATTCCTTGGGAGCCGCGCCTCGTTGCAGGATGCCGGCAGCTCCGGAGATGCTTGCGAGGGGATTGCGAATTTCATGCGCAAGGCTTGCGGCGAGCTGCCCTGCTGCCGAGAGGCGTTCCGCTTTCTTCATCACTGCTACGTTTTCGCGTAATTCGAGGTAGACGCCTTCGAGTTCGTGCCTGGTCCTCTCCAGATCGCGGCGCTGGGCTCGCTCGCGGTCAGATAAATAGCCCGCAATTAAACCCGCGGCGGTGAAGATCAATAGCTCAACAATCTGGTCCTTCGCATCGAGGGGCCACTCGATCCAATGCCGGGCAATGAGCGGCGCGTTGACTGCTGCCGCAAAGAGTGAGGCGATTCCCGCCCCGCGCCAGCCGAATAACATGCCGGCAATCATGAGTGGAAGAAAGTTGAGATGGTGCAGGATATTGTGAGCTGTAACTTCCGATCCAGGAATGATGGCCGTCAAGCCTGCAAGCAGAACAATGGGTATGGAAATCAACCACGCCCCGGCTTGACGCTTTTGCGGCCAGAACCTCTCAAAGACGCTCATATGGAAAGCATAGCGGTAGAAGGCATTGTCCAGCGTCTCGAGGCTGCGCATGATCTCTTCTAAGCACGTCTTTGGCCAACGCGTTACGCCAACGTTCTTCTCTGGTTTTACACAACTTGTCGTCTACGGTGTCCCAAATGGGACAACTCACGCCTGCAGCTTGTACCAATTGGGATGACATGCGCGGCTAAATACCGCCAAAATGCCATGTTTTGAGTTGGAACGCAACGTGCATTGCAGAGGACGTGCGATCCACGATTTTTTTCTTGCTCCTTACGTATACGACCGCGGCGACATGCTGGGCGCAGTCTGGCAACGCCGCCAGCGGCTCCGGAAATGCGACTATATTCGCAGCCACACTAACAATGGACAATGCATCTGGCGCCGTAACCCCATTGAGCATTGTTCAGGCGCTCACTCTTGCCGAGCGAGACAGCCCGATTCTTAAGGAAGCTATTGCCTCAGTGAACCGCTCGCAGGCCGGTGTCCAAAGTGCAAAAGCGTATACCAATCCTGCCTTTGAATTTCTGGCGGGCCATCAGTCCGCGCGCCCTATCGCCACCCCTGGAGTTCCAGGAGCTCTGCTGCATTACTCCGCAGGCCAGACGATCGAAATTCCCAAGGAGCGGCATGCACGTATTCGTGCTTCGCAACTCGATCTCGCAGGTAATCAGTCGCAGCTGGCTGCTGTTCGTCTTTCCGTTGTTTCAGACGTAAAGCGAGCCTTTTACGATGTGCTGCGGCGCAAAGAGCAACTCGATCATGCGAGTGACAATCTAGCGCTGGTGGAGGATCTGCGACGTCGCGTTCAACTGGAGGTTCAGGTCGGTGAAAAGGGCAAGCTTGAACTGACCCGCGCTGAGGCTGAGCTTGCGCGAGCACGGGCTGCGGTCCGGAGTGCCGATATCGAGCTTGCGAACTCGCGCGCCATCCTGAAAGCGGTCATCGGCTCAACTTCGAGCGAGACATTTGATGCTCAGGGAAATCTCGATGATGCTGTGCGGATTCCCGGGCTTGATGAGCTTCGACCGCAGGTGTTGGCCAGCCATCCCGCGCTGGCGCAAGCCAATGCACAGACAGAACGAGCAAGTGCTGTCGTGGAGCGCGAACGCGCGCTGCGTATTCCCCAGCCCACCGCATATGGAGAATATGAACGTCAGCCGGATATCTCCTTTTACCGATTCGGTTTTACTGTTCCTCTGCCATTGTGGGACAGAAGAAAAGGCCCGATCGCAGAAGCGAAGGCAGAAGTAGAACGCTCTGAGGCTTCCGCTCGTCAGCGGCGGCTGGAGATCATGGCGGCGCTCGAGCGCGCTTATGACCAATATCAAATCAGTAATCAGCAGATCGAGAGCTTGCAAGCGGGATCGTTGCGCGAGGCAGAGGCGGCAGTCGAGGCTGCGCGCGCTGCATACAAGTTCGGTGAGCGCGGAATTGTAGAAGTTCTTGATGCTCAGCGGGTTTTGCAGGGCGTACGCCGTGACCTTCTTGACGCATTGTTTGGCCGCCAGTCTGCCCTGATCGATCTTGAAGAGCTTGGAGCTACGCACTAGTGAGGACGATTTATATGCAAATGAAACGTGTCGGATTTTCCATTGCTCTTGCTGTGATTTTGCTAATCGGAGCGATTGGCTGTAAGCACGGAACGAATATCAAGCAGGTTGAGGCATCTAGCGCATCTGCGGATCCGCTCAAGGTCGACGTTGCTCCTGAATTGCTGCAAAGCCTCTCAGTAGGAAAGCCTCAGTGGCAGGAGGTGACAACGCGGCAGAAAGTTGCTGCACGCATTCAAACCGATGCATCGCGACTGGCACGCATCGGTTCGCCTGTCGATGGACGCATCACTAAAGTACTTGTTTTTGAAGGCCAAAGAGTCCAGCAGGGACAGATTCTTGCGATGCTTCACAGCAACGCTCTCTCTGACACGCAGTTTGGGTTTATCAAGGCTTTCTCGCAGGAGAATCTCGCTGAGCAGTCCGCAGAGCGTGCGCGACAGCTCGTGCAATCGGACGTAATGGGAAAAGCAGAACTGCAGAAACGTGAGGCGGAAGTATTGCAGAGCGCAACGGAAGTCGCCGCCCTGCGTGCTCAGCTGCATGGTCTTGGCATGTCAGAGAATGCTATTCAAAAGCTTGAGTCAACGCGAAAGCTGAACTCTGACTATCCCATCGTTGCATCGATTTCAGGTACTGTCATTGAGCGCAAGGTAACGATTGGCCAAGTTGTGCAGCCGGCCGATCCTGCCTTCCTGGTGGCCGACCTCTCCAATCTATGGTTTGTTGCCGAGGTGCCGGAAGAACAGGCAGGTGCGCTCACCATTGGCAAGACGGTCATCGCGACGATTCCTGCATTGCCTGATCAATCCATTACCGGGCGGCTGTCTTTCGTGAGCCCGGTCGTCAATCCGGATACGCGTACGGTTCAGGCGCGCATGAACTTACCAAACAACCGCGGGCTCTTCAAGCCGGAGATGCTTGCCTCCATGACATTTGAGAGCCAGCCTGAGAAGGGGCTTACGATCCCGGCGACTGCGGTCGTCCGAGAGGAGAATAAGGATCACGTTTTCGTGCAAAAATCGCCGACTGAGTTTCTTCTGCGTGAAGTAGATCTCGGCGAAGAGGTGATGGATTGTCGTGTTGTCTTGCGTGGCGTGTCGGTCGGCGACACAATTGTCCTTGATGGCGCGTTCCACCTCAACAACAAGCGCAAGCAGGACCAGATCAAGGGAGGGAACTGATGCGCGCATTGATTGCTGGAGTACTCCACCAGCGCCTTGTCATCGTGGTCGTGTCCCTCATCTTGCTTGCATTTGGTTTGAATGCTACGCAGCATCTCTCGGTCGATGCCTTTCCTGATGTCACGAATGTGCAAGTGCAGGTTGCCACTGAGGCGCCGGGTAAGTCGCCTGAAGAGGTAGAGCGATTCATCACCATCCCAATTGAGATCGGCATGACAGGGTTGCCTGGCCTAACCGATATGCGGTCTCTTAACAAGCCGGGGTTGTCGCTCATCACGCTTGTCTTTGAAGACGGCAAGGGGGTTTACTTCGAGCGGCAGTTAGTCAGCGAGCGGCTCAACGAGATTCGCGGTCACATGCCGGAAGGTATCACTCCCCTGCTCGGCCCTGTATCCAACGCGTTGGGCGAGGTGTACCAGTACACGCTGGAGCGAGCCGACGACGAAAAGCGCGCACTGACACGCGACGAACTAGTCGAACGGCGAACTGTTCAGGACTGGGTTGTGCGTCCTTTGCTTCGATCCATTCCCGGCGTTGCGGAAATCAATTCGACCGGCGGATATGTGAAGGAGTATCAGACGCTTGTTGATCCGCAGAAGCTGCGTTATTACGGATTGGCGATAGCCGATGTATACGAGGCTCTCAAGCGCAACAACGAGAATGCGGGAGGCGGCATTCTTACGGAACATGCTGAGCAATACCTGATTCGCAGCATCGGCTTGATTCGTAGCGTTGATGACATCCGCAACATTGTGCTCAAAGAGAGCGCGGGTACGCCGGTCTATATTCGCGATGTCGCCGATGTTCGAGTTGGGGAAGAAGTTCGTTATGGCGCAATGGTGAAAGGCGGCTATACGGAAGCCGTAGGCGGTGTAGTGATGATGACCGCCGGCGGCAATGCAAAAGAGATTGTTACTCACATCAAGAAACGTGTGATTGAAATCAATAGCGGGAATACAATTCCTGGCGGCTTGAAGGTCGTTCCTTACTATGACCGCTCGCGCCTCGTGGATGCAGCGATTTACACGGTTACTGAGGTCTTGGGAGAGGGCATTGTTCTCGTAGTTGTTGTGCTCTTTCTTTATCTCGGCGATTTGCGCTCAAGCCTTATTGTCAGCGCGAATCTTGTTCTGACACCATTGTTGACGTTTCTGATCATGAACCACATTGGGCTCTCCGCGAACCTGATGTCGCTCGGCGGATTGGCAATTGCAATTGGCCTGATGGTCGACGGATCCGTTGTTGTGGTGGAGAACGTCTTTGCCCGTCTTAGTCATGGCTCGGGCGAAAGCAGATTACATACGGTGCGCGATGCTGTATCTGAGGTAGCAACGCCTGTCATCTTTGGCGTGATGATCATTGTTCTGGTCTTTCTGCCTCTCATGACTCTCGAGGGTACTGAGGGAAAGATGTTCGCGCCTCTTGCCTATACGATCGCCATTGCTCTTCTGTTATCTCTTGCTCTTTCCCTCTCGTTGTCGCCGGCATTGTCAATGTTCTGGCTCAAGGGGGGAACGGAAAAAGACACATGGCTGGTGCGCTGGCTGCGTGCGCCTTATGACCGTATTCTTGCTTGGGCGATGCAGAACAGGATCAAGAGCGTGTTGGCAGTCGTTGTATTGCTGGCTTTATCCGTGGGCCTGTTTCCGCTTCTCGGTACTGCATTTATCCCCGAGATGCAGGAGGGCACGCTGGGGCCTAACGCCGATCGCGTGCCCAACATATCGCTGGACGAGTCCATCAAGATGGAACTGCAGATGCAGCGGCTGATGCGGGACATTCCGGGCGTGGAAGGCGTGGTCTCACGACTTGGCCGGGGCGAATCTCCGGCCGATCCTGCTGGCCCAAACGAAGCGGACGTGATTGCCAACTTAACGCCGGTTGACAAGCGACCGCATGATCTCACACAGGCGAAGATCGCGGATCAGATGCGGGACGCCCTCGCGAAAATCCCAGGCATCAATCTCGTAATGTCGCAGCCCATCTCTGACCGCGTGGATGAGATGGTGACAGGCGTGCGCGCTGATGTGGCCGTGAAAGTTTTTGGCGACGATCTGGATACACTCATCGCCAAGGCGCAGGAGATCGCCAAGGTTGCGTCCGCGATTCGCGGTACGCAAGACACCCGCGTTGATCGGGTCGGCGGCCAACAGTATCTGGTCATCGATATCGATCGATCGGCCATTGCCCGTTATGGTCTCAACGCCGCGGACGTAAACAGTACTATCGAAATGGCCGTGGCGGGCAAGAGCGCTACAGAAATTTACGAAGGTGAACGGCGCTTTCAGGCTGTTGTGCGCCTGCCTGCAACGTACCGCAGCAAGATCGACGATATTCGACAGATCATGGTCTCTTCGCCCAATGGGCCACGTATCCCGCTCGAAGATTTGGCCAGTATTCGCGTGCTCGAAGGGCCAGCTCAAATCAATCGCGACATGGCCAAGCGACGCATTGTCGTCGGCATCAATGTGCAGGATAGAGACCTGGGCGGTTATGTCGCTGAACTGCAACGAACGATCAACGACAAAGTTTCGCTGCCATCAGGCTATTTCATTCAGTGGGGCGGGCAGTTTCAAAATATGCAGCGCGCCATGCATCATCTGATGATCATCGTACCGGTGACGATTGGAGCTATCTTCTTCCTGCTCTTTCTGCTTTTTCACTCAGTGCGGTTTGCGGCGCTGATCATCACCGTTCTGCCTCTGGCCTCGATTGGTGGCATCTTCGCTCTCTTTATTACGCGCGAGTATCTCTCCGTGCCTGCTTCTGTCGGATTTATCGCACTGTGGGGCATTGCTGTGCTCAATGGAGTAGTGCTCGTCTCCTACATCCGCAAGTTGCGCGGCGAAGGCTATACCCAGTCGGAAGCTGTTCTGCTGGGAACGCGTCTGCGCTTCAGACCGGTGATGATGACGGCAACCGTCGCGGCGCTGGGTCTGGTGCCGTTCCTGTTTGCACGCGGACCTGGCTCCGAGATCCAGCGGCCTCTTGCCATCGTGGTTATTGGCGGTCTGGTTACGTCAACCCTGCTGACGCTCGTCATTGTGCCGTGTCTTTATGCCTTCTTCGAGGGCAAGGAGCAGGTCATCGAAGATAGGGAGATGGAACATCATCTATTGAGTTGATAGTTCTATTTACAAGCCTGATTGCGGACCCTGAGTTGCCGATTCGCAGGCTCACTTTACTGTTTAGTCCAGGTCCATTCCGGATGGATAACAAGACAATTGCACGGTGTTTGCGAATTTAGATGATCCACTACCCACGTTTTTCATTATGCGTTTTAGAATTGCGAAGATGAGAAGAATGATAGAAATCAGCTTTGCTGTACTCGTGCTCACTCTGACCACTTTTGCGACAGCTTTGCCTGCCCCGGCTCAGCAAATCGCTTTCACCTGGGACGACTTGCCTACCCATGGTCCGCTGCCGCCCGGTGAAACTCGCGTCGAAATCGGCAAGAAGATCATCGCTGCGATGAAGGAGGCGCATATGCCTCCGGTCTATGGCTTTACGAATGGCGTCCACACCGAAGATGAGCCGATGTCAACACCAATGCTGAAGGAGTGGCGCGATGCCGGCTTGCCTCTCGGTAATCACACATGGTCACACGTAAATCTCAACCAGCATTCGCATGCGGAATGGGAGGCGGACGTTCTCAAGAATGAGCCGCTGCTAAAGTCCTATATGGGGAGTGCCGACTGGCGCTGGCTTCGATTTCCCAATCTCGCGGAGGGAGAGACCCTCGAGAAGCGTGACGCCGCCCGCAAGTTTCTCGCCGAGCATGGATACCGTATCGCAGGCATCACGATGAGCTTCGGCGATTACATGTACAGCGCTCCGTATGCCCGCTGCGTGGCAAAGCAGGACACGGCCGCAATTGCGCGTCTTGAGGAGAGTTACCTCGCGGCAGCCGACTCTACCATCGATTACACTCGCGCCATGTCCAAAGCACTATATGGTCGCGACATCCCTTACGTGCTATTGATGCATGTCGGCGCGTTGGATGCCCGTCTCCTGCCCCGCCTGCTTAAGCTCTATCGCGATAAGGGCTTCAGTTTCATCAGCCTTGATGAAGCCGAGAAAGATGACTTCTATCGTAATGATCTGGATTTATCGCTCTCTCCGATTCCGGACACACTCGAAGAAGCAATGAAGATGCGTAATCTGCCTTTACCCGTTCATCCAAGGACTGACATCGACCTGAACTCTATTTGCAAGTAGGACTCATAGCTCGATTAGAGCGTTACTCCGGAGCGCTCATACTATCGGTCGATACCGAGCGAATAAAACCTGACCTATACTAGGGTTCGTCCCAAACGTCCTCCAGCAAAGTCGAGCCATGCAAGATCAGACCAATCCGAGACGTCCGAAGCGACATACCTACAGTCCCAAGACGGAGACGCTTGCACTACTCAAGGTCTCGGGTAATCCGATCAACGGCCTTGGCGAAGCAACACCTCGCAGGCCATCGCCCTTCTTCTGGCATCCGCCCGATCAGCACCCCTATGGTGAATTGCAAAATCTCGCGAGGCTGAGTTCGCGTAAATGTCCAGGTTCGGCGCCAGCGTTTATCGCGGCCTATAACCACCCTGAACTCATTCCAGTACCGGAGGTGCGCAGTGAGGCTTCCGCAGAGCATTTCACAGCCGAAGCAAAGGCTTTCGCGCTCTCTCATGAAGCTGATGTCATCGGCATAGCTCCCATGGACCCGCTCTATGTCTTCGAGGGATATACGATCAATGAGCCATGGGTAATCGTCCTTGCGCTTGCCCACAATTATGAACGTCTCAAAGAGGTTCCTTCCGATGAGACAAACGGTATCGGCGTCACAGATGTTGGTGATCAGTACGCGCGCGGGACGCGATCTTCCTACGCTCTTGCCAATTGGATCCGAGCACAGGGGTACAACGCGAGTGCGTATCCCGGTCCTTCAGCAAGCGCACTGCTTCTGATTCCTCCAGCCATTGCATCCGGCTTGGGGGAACTTGGCAAGCATGGCTCCTTGATCAGCCGGCACTTCGGGTCGGGTGTGCGTCTCGCAGGCGTCACCACTGACATGCCGATGGTCGCCACCGCGCGCGACAGTTTCGGCGCGGATGAATTCTGCAAGATGTGTCAGGTCTGCACCAATGCCTGTCCTCCGGGCGCCATTACCGAACACAAGCAACTCGTGCGCGGTGTCGAACGCTGGTACGTGGACTTCGATAAATGCATTCCATATTTCGCCGAATCGGCTTCGTGCGGCATCTGCATCGCCGAGTGCCCCTGGACCCGGCCGAGTGTGCGTCCTAAGCTGCTGGCCAAAATGGCCCAGCGTCTTGATGAGATGAAGCTGTAAGAGCATGATGGAATGCCGACAAAATCCGCAACACATTCAAGTCAGCTGACTCGAGCGTCTGCTTCTTAATTGGTCCCGGTGTAGCCTGAATGCGCCATCAGCTTTCCTATCGGACGGTAGACCTCAGGGTCTTCAGGCTGCCAGGTGGCCAGACCGTCCACGTAGCGATTAAACATGCAAAACACGGCTGCAATCAACACCGTGTCATGGATCTCCTGATCGGACGCACCCTCGCTCCGTGCGGCGGCAACATCATCCTCCCGGACATGTTTCCCCCCCATTTGCACTTTCCCTGCGATATTCAAGAGAGTCTTCAGTTTTGGCGAAATATGGGATGACTGGAAATCGGCCTTCACCGCATTGATCAGAGCGTAGTCCGCCTCTGTGCCACCCATATGCTCTGCGGCAGCTGCGGTGTGGGTTAGCTGACAAAATTTGCAGTCGTTGCGCGACGAGACGAAGGCTGCGATAGTCTCGCGGTCCCCTCTGGTAAGCGTATTGTTGTCTCGCAGCAGGACCTCGGTTAGCTCGCGCAACGGCTTCGTGGTTTCTGGACGAAACATCATTAGACCGAGTATCCCTGGGATCCCATCTTCAATTGCAATGTGTGCCATCTCGTTCCTCTTTCCTAGTCTAAACGTATCGCTATCTGCAACTGGTTCACTGGGCTGGAGAATCCAGCGGCGCTTTTCCGATGCCTGGAAGTTGATAGGGAATCTCAACCCTTTGATGGAAGCGAAATGTCATCCGTGGTCGGTAGTATTATCGCGCGACGTTCCGAGCGAAATCCTGAGCAATTCGAGAACCATTCTCGCACCTCACCCCGGAGAAGCCCAATTGGCCCATATCCAACTACCAATCGCCCCTGAATTAGGCAGAGAATTCCCCGGAATCGTCGGCCCAATGACCTTCCGTCCCGAAACAGCCGCTCCCATCAATGAACTCGTTAACATTTTGCTGCGTGGCGAAAGCGCCTTAACCCGTGGCGAACGAGAGTTGATCGCTACGCACGTCTCCTGGCGCAATGACTGCTTCTTCTGCCAGACAATCCACGGCGCAGTGGCAGCCGCTCAAATGGGAAATGACGAACAGCTTGTTCAAAGAGTGAAGACCGATTGGGAAAGTACCGACATTTCGCCAAAACTGAAGGCGCTTTTGAATATCGCAGGAAAAGTTCAACTTGGCGGCAAACATGTGACTGCTGAAGATGTTTTGGCAGCGCGTCAGCAAGGGGCAACCGACCTTGAAATCCACGATACAGTCCTAATTGCCGCCGTTTTCTGCATGGCCAATCGTTATGTTGATGGATTGGGCACATGGGCGCCCTCGGATCCTGCGATCTATCGCGAAAGAGCGATGGAGATTGTTGAACATGGATATACCGCAGTGACCGAGGCCGCGACCGTACTGGTGCAGCGTTGACACCCGAGTCCGATACGGTCCACGCCCGGAAGGTTTGGTGCTCAAGCCTGACACCAAGTACGTTGCCAAATACGACGACAAAGATTGGGAGAAGGAAGTTGAGAAGACTCGTACCGTTGTCGATACACGACGTTCCGGCATTACACTACATGAACTGATGCTGGGTATAACAGTCGATGGACGCAGCAAGGCATATCTGGTGAAGGCTATCCTGGCCGCAAAGCTAATTCAGGATCAGATCGCCGGGGACTCAATTCTGCTTGTTGTCGGACCGGACCAGACCTCTATAAGAGTCTTCAAGACAAATCTTGCTGGATCATCGATGACCTGTCCTGTCGACGCGTGACGCGGTTCAGGCAGACAAGAACAACGTCATGCAAGACGCCGAGACACAGAGCATATGGAACTTCCAAGGTTGCGCCATCGACGGCAAACTGGCAGGCAAATGCCTTCTCCCTCCGGACGTAAATAAGGATTATTGGTTCGACTGGATAAACCACCATCCCACCACCGCCGTATTTCGGGGTTGAACGAAGACTGTCTCAGCGAGCAGCCGAATTTTGCAGTCTATTGCGAAGCATTATCTTCCTGCAGAAAGACCAACTCGGAACTGAGCGATGCATCCAGATGTACGGAGAGCCCTCGTTCCATGATCTCGCTGCCTGAAGACGTCCTGTCCTGTGCGCCCCCGTCTTCAAAATGAAGACGGTATTTCCGCTTTGCATCCAGCCCTGCCAGATGAAAAAAATGATCCGGCTCATCTGCAACACTACCGCGGAAAGCGAAGAGCACGCCGCGCTTTTGTGTTGGATCCCAGTATTCTATCCCGTCCCAATGCACTCCGTCTGGGCGCGCGGACACATGGAAAAGCTGAGCGTCGCGGATCAGAGGCCGCAACCTCTCCTTGTAAAGCGCGAAGGCGCGACGGGCCGCCTCATGTTGTTCTGAGGACCACGTTGTTGTATCCAGCATCATAGTCATCCACCCCATCATGCCGCTCCGCAGCATGTAAACGAAATTGCCGAGGCTCGGCGCAGGCCACTTCTCGATGTAGCTCTCGAGCATACCCGGAGGCAAGGCAAAGCTTGTGTCATAGAAAGCGCGACGATTCGAGAGAGGATCGTACGTGTCAGTAATCGAAAAGTAGTCCCCATGTGCCGCAGAACCGAAATCCACCATGCGGCCCCCGTCATTGCATATCTCAAGCAATAGGCCAGGATGCTCCCGCCTCAGTTGCTCGTAAATGCTGTAATACGAGCGAACCGCGTGATAGCTGACATCAGTTGAATTGGAAGCTCGCACAAATTCAAATCCGTTATCACGCGTAATATGCATCGTGCTTCGGATCGGAGGGCTGTGAGGGTGATCGTCTCGCGTGCATCCCTGCGTGACCAGGTATCCATCGTGCTCAAGCATGTCGAGATGGTAGTCCTCAACAATACGCTTCACCTCTCCGGCGGCATACGCGTGAGCAGCAGGTACACCGAGGTCGATGGTCTGGCCCTTGAACTCCTCCGGTTTCCAATCTGCTCCCACATCAGTCACGAGCCAATCGCGCACGACGGGGTCGTGAACGTTGAGCGCTCCCGGACCCGTATCCACACCCGCCTGACTCCAATCAACCCAAATGCCAAATCGCAGACCCTGCCGATGTGCCTGATCTGCAACGTAGGCAAGACCATGAGGAAATTTCTGAGGATTCGGATACCAGTCACCTACCCCGCGAAACCAGCCCGCATCTAGATGAAACATCTCCAGGCCTAGCTCTTTGGCATCGGCAATCATGCGCAGTGCAAGCGTTTCATCCACTTGCATCCCGCTACCCCAGCTATTACTCACCGTCACCGGATAATGTGGATCCTTCCATGTAAGCGGATTGTTCAGAACTGCACGTACCCAGGGTCGCAGTTGATTGCCCGCACCATCCACCCCTCCACGGAACACGCCGAGAAAAACCTTAGGTGTTTCGAAACTATTACCGGGCTCGACCCGAGTGCGAAATTGGCCCAGTTCGTCATTTAACCCAAGGCGGCTTTGTACGCTATCTCCATTACGCTCCAATGTAATGCGCGTTCTGCCGCTGAACTCAATACCTGCGTACCAACCTGCTTGTAAGCCTGCCGAATCGTAAACAAACTGAAAGGGAATGATCTCTCGCGCCTCACCTGGTTCAGGATGCGCATAGGTACTTGAGCGGCCCATCCATCGATATCCATCGTTCACAGTTTCCAGGTGAGCGCCATTTGCAGACGGCGAGTCGGCTCCTTTCTCGACATAGAACTGGCGCAGGCTTTTTGCCGGTTGGCCACGCAAGTCAAGGCGAAGACTATCAATCAGGGGAAGCCATATCTCCTGATTGCTTAAGTTTTCGATCTGTATGCTGTGTTCGACAGGACCGAAGGAAGCTCTTGCTTCCCACTGCCAATTGAGGCGTAGATGAGGCCGAGTCGATTCGTAGACAAAGACGACTCGATGCGGTTCGAGTTTCGTTAACTCCGGCTCAAAAGTCCATTGAATCAAAACCACGGAACCGTCAACTTCAATGCTTGATGGCAAGCCCTCTTCGATCGCGTTGTTCCAAGTTGATGCTCTTAGAGCAGAGATCCGCAGAAGCTTCGGAGCCTTCGAGCCCGCGGTTAGTTCGAGACTCACGTCAGACGTCTGGATGAGGGCGTGCAAATCATGAGCTTTCCTTGTTTGAGCAATGGCCGAATATCCAAAACTTGATGCAAGCAAAAGGCACGCAAGGGATCGGCAAAGTCCTGTGATCATCATGGCTTGAACTCTACAATTGCACGTGCGCGACGATAGGGATTTGCGTAGGCCTCTTCGCCTGTTGCTGTAAATGTTAGTCGCGTGGTGCCCATTGACTCAGAACTTGCGATGGCGCCTTGGGTGGTTGCTATCGTCCACACTGTCTGAAGTTGCAGGTACGATTCAGTGGTTGAAGGCACATCTGCGTCAATCGTCAGGGCCCGACCGTCGAGATGCACTCCTATGATATGCAGGCCGCGACTCACTTCGCCGATGTGCGGCGTGGGCGGAATTGTACTAACCCGGACACCCCCGGACGAATCGACGCGCAGCTCACTCTTGCCACGGGGAACCTCTAAGACGACATGCGCGTCGGTTTCCTGCTCGTGTTGCTCGATCGTTGCACTTATTTTTCGCCCATTGAATGTGGCATCTCCGAGTCTAACTCCGAGAGCCAATTCCGGGTTGAAATCGCATCGAAAGGCATCTCCGTGATTATCGATATTGAACGTTATGCCGGTAGTTGTGCGATGTAACGACAGGGAAGCCTCTGATACGCCGGCTATTCGCAGATGCGCGATGGAGACATCATTCCACTCCGCTGGTATGCGTGGAGCAAAGACGAGGTGCCTGGGAATCGCGTCCACCTGAATGCCGAGCAATCCGTGGATTGTCGCATCAATGAAGCCGGCCGAAGACCACGTTTGCTCAGGCACAGATTCGACCTGTGCCCGATAAAAGTTTCCAGCCAGTACTTCATGTATATGGCCAAGTGAATCAAACGATGCCCACGGGAGAAGGGCGCGCCATACTGCCAGGGCGGCAACCGGTCTATGCGCTGACCATAATGCCTGTGTGATCCCTCCTGTATGCAGTGCAGAGATACTGCCTTTTGCGTATGACTCCGGGTCGAATCCTGCTGAGCCTGTACCGATTCCGCGCGTGCCCCAGTCGGTTTGAAAGGATGAGGAAGTGATTTGATCAAGGACTGTGGAGCTTTGTTCTGGGCTGAAAAGGTTCAGAGTGAGTGCCTCGGTCGGTGAGCTGCGACGTTCGGGCATTGCTTGTCCTGACATCGTATGGCCGCTGATCCAGAAGGAGTGTTGTGCGTCCCAGTAGCGATTTGGAATTGACGAGCGAGCACGATCGTTTGCATCTTTCGCATGTTGTGCGAGGTCAGCATAGCCGCTCAAAGTTGCCAACTGTGCGAATGCCGACGTGGCATCAACCCAGCTTGTGGATAGACCTAGATCATCGGACATACGATCCTGCTCGTTACCACCCTCCTTGTTCGCAGGAATACGCGGAAGGCCGGTCGCAGGGTCGATAACTGACTCGCAGTAATGATAGGCAGCTGCGATCGCTGACCAATGCTTGCGGGCAAAATCTATATCTCCTGTAGTTGATACGTAACGTGCCAGCGTGCCCAGAAATTGAAATGTGATATCGACATGCACGAACATGTATGGATACTTGCCGACCCAGTCGAGAAAACCGGCACTCTGCGAGAGTTCGTGCCAGATCATGCCAGTTTTCGCGTCCTGATAGTGAAGAATGAACTCAAGTTCTTCGCGAGCCCGCTCTGGATTCCCGGCAGTCATGGAAGCATCTGCGGCGATGAGGCCATCGCCTGCGAAAAACCAGTCATACTGCGGCCTGCGAGCGCCTCGCGACGGACCATACCCCGCAACAAATCCGCAACCCAGATCTGGATTACAGACCCATGCTTGATCGAGCGCTATTTCTGCCCATGCGATGGCCTGATTCACATGAATGTCTGGTGTTTCTACGCGCAGAACTTGATTTTCATACTCTGCCTGATGCGTCTCTGCGTCAGCCTCCAACTGCTGATGATCGCGCATGAGCCTGTTAAAAAACATCCCAGGATCTGTGTGAGGCGAGTTGAGCGCAACATAGAGACCGGCGGCACCTTTACTGTCGGCACGCAATGTAAAGGCTACGCCTGTGTCGCTGACACCACGCGTTGTGTCGTTCTCGATGTCATCATGCGCAACGATCTGTGGCGAGCCTACCGTTGCGCTGTAGCCGTTTGCAGGCTCTGAAAACACAAACGCTGACAGTGCTGGGTTCCACGCCACACTCTGTCCGCCAATGGCCGCGGGCCACATCAGATTGAGTACTGGCATTGCATTTACGTCGATCTCCAGGCCATGGGAGCAAGCAATGGAATAGGTCACAATCGCGCCGGCCAGGTTCAACGGAACGAATAGCTTTTCATGGACGATGAAGTCAGGGCCAACATAGACTCGCGTGATTGAAGTCGGCTCATAGATAACACGGCTGAGAATCTCAGATCCGTTGATCGATGTAGAAGTACCTGGCGCACGAAACGCGATGCGATATCCACTCAGAATCTGAAAGGGGTAGGCCCATACCTCCAGCCCGCTCGTGGCGTAGCCATCAATAAGCGCACGGCGTCCGTGGGCCGCGATGAATCGCTGCGGTCCGACAGCTTCAGTCTCAAGCATCAGGTCTGGATTCGAAGGCTTACCCACCGAATTATTCTGCGCGACTAATTGCGATGTTGGTAATAACAGACTTGCAACGACGACTGCTATGAGCGTTGTTGCGATGTGTAGAGAGTGCCGCAATTGCATTCGGTTCCTTGATTGGAGGTTCAGAAACTCTATATGTATGTCATCATTACCAGGATAGGGTGATTGCCTTGACAGTGTAGCCAGAGGCAGGAGGGAAATGCACGGAAACCGTGCGCAATCCACTCTCAGCTGTTCCTAACGTTGCGCCCTCCGCGTGTACATTCAATCTGGCGGAGTTCTCCCGCAGTAAGAGATTGTAGGTTAATCCCCCGGTTCCTGAAAGTAAGAGTGTCAAAGTATGTGCCGTTGATTGCTGATCGAGAACCTTGAGCTGACCTGTGGCCGCACCGAAAACAGGCAGTTCGTGCGCCATCGCAATTTCAACTGCGGAGAGTGGGATGTGCAGGACATTTCTTTCCACCCGGGCGTCCGTTACGTGTGAGGCGAGGTGCATTCCAGAAGGTGCATTTACTGCTTCAACAAGAAGTTCTGAACCTCGGCGTGTGAACTTGAGGTCCAACGTGGCGGCTCCGAACGGCACATTGTGTACGATAGCGCTCGGCCAGTCCGCGGGAAGACGCGGAGTCACGCTTAGCACATTGGATGGCACATCCCACTCCAGGCCAAACATACCGCGTACTACGGGCGATATCACCATGGCAGAAGACCAAAGCTGGTGCGCTGTACTACGTCCCAGAGGCGCGAAGAACTTGCCGGATAGCAGCTCGGTTACATTGCCAAGATCCTGAGACCAGGTAAGATCAGCATTCTGCATCAGGTGCGCGTAGCCTGAAAGCGCATGCCCTGCTCGATATTCCGCGACGGAAACCCAACCCGTAAAAAGAGGCCATACGGAGCCCTGATGATAGCTGATCGGATCATAGAGACTGGCTTTATCACTCGCTAGGCGGGTACCCCAGTCTGTCGAAAATTCCTCTGATGCCCAACGCGAGAACATACCCTCAGTGTGTTCGAGTTTGTAGTCTCCATCCCACCACGCTACAGATGGAAAGATCGTGGCGGTTTCGTCTGTGCCCTGAGTGCCGTTCCAACTGAATGCGTAGAACTTTGCCTGCGAGAGAAAGTACTCTTTTTCGATTTGCTGGCGTATCCGAGCAGCCCTGGCTTCAGCCTGCGACGCCTGATCGTTGTGACCTGTAACACGCGCAAGATTGGCAAAGGCGACGCTGGCCTGTTCATCAAGAGTGGCCAGATAGATTTCTTGTTTGGGCATGGCTGGTATCCAGGATTCAACCCATGCTGTGCCTTGTGAATTGTCATAGATCCCGTCACCGTCGGCATCATGGGAGCATTCGAATTGCCATGCACGAAGCAGGCTATCCCAGTGTGCAGCTATAAAAGCTTTGTCGCCACTGATGCGGAGATAGTCATTCATCGCCATGGGAAGTAACGCTGTCGCATCTGCTGAGGCGTACTCGTAAGGCAGGCTTTTCCAGTCAACGAGATTCGCAGTCTGAGACCACTCGTGAAATATCTTTCCTTCAGGGCTCTGTCGATGGAGCAGGAACTCTATCTCCCGACGCGTAGTTTCAAAACTACCGTCGCTGTTAAGAGCAAAGAGAGTCCATAAAGCATCGCGACCGAAGAACCACCCAAATCCAGGCCGCACGGAGTCTCCTGAACCGAGAAATCCTGCAGTAAGCGCCTCTTCCTTGCGGTCGGGCGTAGTCTCTATGCGCAGTTGATCGATAGAGACCTTTGCCCAGGAGAATGCTTCGTTCAGCTGCTCATCTGGAGTTTCAATACTCATGCTCGTATGCAGCAGATTCTGATAGTACGCCTGATTGTCCTCATAGATATGCTGGCTCGAACGATCCAACGTGAGTAACTGCTGATCGAGCGATTCAGTTGTCGATGAGTCTTTTGTATTGCTCACTGTCATGAGCAACGGGAAGAGAGTATGAGCATCGCGTGCGGGGTCGTAATGAAGGATGAACTGAGTCGGGTATGTTTCGGCGCGCTCCTGATACGGCTCCAAAATTCCCGGCTCTGCGGTGGGCATGGCAATTGCCGCAGCGTGATCGGGAAAATTGAGATGGAGAATATAGAAGCCGCCGGTCTTGCCTGTTCCAACCCACTCAGCTGATGGTCGATAGTCTGATTCGGCTGGCCACATGAGTTGCATATTTGGCGTGAAGCTGAAGGTTAGCGTCATCGGGCGCACTGCTTCGATCTGATAAAAGATGAATGCTCCAGAGCCTTCTGGCGCGTGTTTCGGCGCAACGATAATCTCTCGGACGGTGAAGTTTGCGTGTGCGAAGGTGATGATCGTTGCTTCGGGCCGCACTTCGATTCCCGCAGCGTGTTCGTTAACGTCAATGGGGACGGAATAATTCTCCATTGACGCAGAGATGCGGAGATTGCTGAGTATCTTTCTTGGAAAGAGCCAGACTTCGAGCGAACCGTCCTGCTGACCAAGCACTGCACCGCGCGGCCCAATTACCGAAAACGGCCGCCCAGGAACAGCCTCACGCTGGATTTCGAGATGATCCTTAGTTGAAGAATCCACGGATGATTGAAGGGGAAATGCGGGTAGAACTGGCAGCGAAGGTAAAGCTGTCTGCGAAGAAAGTGGCCCGGTTACGCTGACCACTCCGAGCAGCGCGAGAACTCGGGCAAGTCTTATGTTTAGCAAGAGTCGCGTGCTCCTCAGGTAAGGCAAGACTGCATGAGAGGTAACGATTATAAACGCCGGCGTTCAATCCACTCTTAGGCGAACTATGCCGATACGTGAGTGTATAGGCTGTAGCCGACGCGGGATGCCGTTAGATTGAGTCGGCATCCCACGCGGATTGTTGAGAGTTAGAACTGGAATCGCGCGGCAAATTGCAGACGCCGCATAGATGTTCCATCTTGCTCAGAGACCGTGCCCTGAATTGTACCTGCATTCTGAACACCGACGCTATTGACATCCTGGCAGTCGAAGCAGGTATCTGGATTGGCGAGGTTAGTGTGGTTGAATGCATTGAATGCCTGCGCGATCAGTTGCATCCGTATTCCCTCGTGAATCGTAAAGCTTTTCTGGAGCGAGAGGTCTGAAGTAAACAGACCAGGTCCCCACAAAGCATCACGACCGACATTTCCCCACGTTCCCATGGCAGGTCTTGAGAACGGGCCAAATGAATTATTAGCTTGACCCGCGGGCTGCAGGATATAGGGTGACGGCGTGAAGTAACGAACGAAGTGTCCGACAGAATCAAGAGATCCCTTTTTAGTTTTGAGGCTTCCGTCTGTGTGGTTAAGGAAACAGGCATTGTCGCTAGCGCCTACGTCGTTGTCTGCGGAGCATAGATTGTAGTTGGTAGTAAATGGAATACCGCCGTCGACAGTCACGGACCCATTCAACTGGAAGCCGCCGATGATCTGATTGACCCAGCCCGGTGATGAGTTTGCGAATTGCCGTCCCTTGCCGAAAGGAAGATCGTAGTTGCCTGCGAAGACGAAGCCGTGGCGTCGGTTGTAGTAGCCATTGCCGCGTCCGATCCTTGGATCGATGAGAAACTCATACGCCTCATGTCCAATTGCGTGCGACCACGTGTAGTGTGTCAGGAAAGAAAGTCCTGAACTTACGCGCTTGGTCACAACTATCTGCAGCGCGTTGTAACTCCCGGTAGCTTGGTTAGCCATGTAGTCAATGCGCTGCGACCACCCATGCGGAATGCCGTATTTCACTCCAAGCTGGTTTTGCGCAGTACCATCAAAGAACGGCTCGCGTTGCGCAACTGTGTAGAAACAGGAATCAGGAGCATTAGTTGGTGTGAAGGCGGCACAACTTGCACCGTCTGGAGTCAGGTTATTGGGATTCACCTGCCCGAATCCTGCCAATGTTCGCTCGTTTGCATTAAACGAAGGCGATGACTCGAACATATTGTGGTAGGCTTGGCTGCCGATATAACCAACCTGAAGTGACAGAGTAGGCGTGACCTCATGCTGGAACATCACGTTCCAACCTTGCACTGTGGGTAGACGCATCTGTGCCGGTCGCGATGTCTGCGAGATACCATCCGGCAGAATGTATGCGCCGTCGCTCGGGATAGCGGGGAAGGTATAGCCTGGCGGTCCGGGCTGTACGCCGTCTTTAACACTTGTCAGGTTGAAGACCGCTGCGCTGTTGGAGGGAGGTGTGATGGTCTGCTGCACTTGCGTGGGGAAAGACGAAGTCAGCACATCGCCGAAGGTATCGCCCGCCCAGCCTTGACCGTATACGATGCCGTAGCCGGCCCGAAAGACTGTCTTGGGAGTTGCCTGGTAAGCAATGCCGAAACGTGGTGCGAGATTAGCGTAGTTATTCTTGACATTGATAGCACTGTTGAACTGTCCGACACCAGCAATGCCAAGGATGCCGGTCGTCAGATTAAGAAGGCCTCCCGCTCCTGAGGCGGTAACAGTTTCCGGAGTGTACAACTCCCAACGAAGACCGTAGTTGATTGATAGTCGCGAAGTGGCGCGCCACTGATCCTGCGCATAGGCAAAGAACCGTGTCTGCCGCGTAGCCGCATTAACATTGGCTGTTTGCGTACGCCAGAATGTCGTTGTATCACCGATCAAGAAGGTTGCAAATCCGACACCCGGAGAGTCCCCGCCCGATGTACGAGCAGCATCGAAGAAGTATGTGCCAGAACGCAGTGCGTTGCTTGCGATTGTGACTGAATGGTTCTTGCCATAACGATAATCAGCGCCGAACTTCAGGTTGTGATTACCCATCGTGTGCGACCAATTGTTCACAAATTGGTATTGACTAGTTTCCTGCAAGGTGGGGTTGGCAGAGGTTCCGTACTCGATATTGCCGCCGCCATTGGCCCCGTTACTGGGAATCGTGATATTGAACTGTGGCAGGCCGCCATTGAGAGAGAGATCTCCAACGTTGGCATTAGGAATACCGAGTTCATTGCCAAGCGGCTGATCTGCATCCGGCCCGACGGTGTTGTTGTAGATGCGATAGTACCCGAAGCGGAAATCGGTTAACCATGCCGGAGATACGACATAGTCACCACCTGAGGCGACACTCTGATATCGGAAGGAATCGGTTCCGGCAAAGCCACCCGCTCCGTACCCTAGACCGCCAGCTTCGCCGAAGTATGGCGCGCCGGAGAGGTTGCCGCTGAAGTAAGTGTAACGACCGAACAGGTGAAGTTTTTCTCCCCATTTGTCATCTCCGCGTACGTCGAATTGATTGGTGTCGAAGATACCAGAACCCGAAGTGGCGAAGTTGTTCGAGACGCCTGCTCCCGGAACATTAGGCGCCGGCAGCAGCTTGAAGAAGTTTATCGCCGCTGCAGAAAGATCGGCGGCAGGGATGATATTTCCGGGGTACGGAGTACGCTGGGCGTTGGTCGGGTCGTTAAGATTTTTTGGCTTGTAGATTTGGCCTACCGAAAGGTAGTCGCTCAGATCGCAGTCGCCACCAGAGGTGCAACTCGTCAGAGCCTTTGCCGTTGGGACAGTCGTCAGAGTCGAAGATCCTGTCTTCTCTCGCAGACCTTGGTAATCGCCAAAGAAGAACAGCTTGTCTCGCTTGATTGGCCCGCCTACCGATCCGCCGAACTGATTGTGCAGCGTTGGGGAAAGGTGATCGTTAGGCGGCGCATTGGCAAAGGGATCACGTGCTTGCTGCGCATCAGAACGGCGATATTCAAACGCGGTTCCGTGGAATGCGTTGCTGCCTGAGCGCGTCTGTGCTGTGACGAGGCCGGCAACGGCCTTGCCGAACTCGGCGTCATAGTTCTGCGAAGTGACCTTCATTTCAGAGACGGAGTCAAGATTCGGATTGATGACGGCCACGCCGTTCAAAGGCTCCTGGTTGTCAGTTCCGTCCAACTCGTAGCCAGTCGCAAATGGCAACTGGCCATTTACTTCGATGGATTGGCTGCGCTGTGGATTGCCGCTGCCTTCACCGGGTCCCCAGCCGATATAGGTCGTTCCCGGAGTCAAAAGCTCAAATGCCGTGAAATTTCGATTGAAGTTGGGCAGATTCTCTACGGCGCGTTGATCCAGGATAGTGCTTACTTCCGCACGATCAGTCTCCAGCAGGCCAGCGGCTCCAGTGACAGTGACGCTGTTCGAGACTGCCCCGACTTCCAGCTGCACATCCACTTCGGGGGCAGTATCAGCAAAGACCTGGACATTATCTGTTACGGTCTTGTTGAATCCCGTGGCTTCTGTCTCTACACGGTAGGTATCGGGGATGAGATGCTGCACCCGATAGGCACCTGTGGAGTTTGTCGTGACTACGACACTTGTTCCTTTGGAAATATCGACGACAGTAACGGTAGCGTTCGGAACCACCGAGCCCGACTTGTCTGTTACCGTTCCGAAGATCGAACCGTAGACCGCCTGTGCGTTGGCATAGGGTATGCCTACCAGCAAGATTCCGAGTGTAAGCAATCCGCTTAGATAAAGCGATCGTGCTGCTCGCTTTTTTCCCCCGTCAAAATCTCCCATAATGCTGTCTCCTGACTTCCGTTGCCTGCAAATTGGTCCAGACGCGCTCAAATGAGCGTGTTTATTTTTTTGTCCCGGCAGCATGCTTGCACCGATCTCGGGCTGTGCGTCAAATTCAAGACCACAATTCAATAGACTTGCCTCAAATAGTGATCACTTCTGCTCACACAATTCGTTGAGAATCGAGCTCTAAAAACACTTCTCTCAACGGCGGTGATCATCATCTCTGGAATCAACAACACACAACGTTTTTTACGGTGATTTGACACGTCAAATTTACGGATGCTACGGTGAAATTGGGATGTTGGCAGAGCATGAAGAACATAAAATCGACGCTCAAATGCTCAACGATCCACGCTGGGCATTGCTGGAAAGAGTTGCGTCCAGCCAGCATTTGAAGTCGTCTCTACGTCTTCGCGAGTTTCTGTTCTACATCGCTGAGTGCGCAATTCGAGACGCTCCAGGTGATGCAACAGAGCAGCAAATTGGCATCCGTGTCTTCGGCCGTGCCCCTGGATATAACTCAAGCGAAGACTCGATCGTAAGAACTCACGCACGTCTTCTTCGCCAGAAGCTGGCTCTCTACTTCGCAGAAGAAGGTCATGCAGAAGAGATTGTGGTCGATATCCCCAAGGGGCATTACCTGCCTGTTTTTCATCCTCGCGCCAACGGGTTGGCCGCTGCCGACCACGCTACGGAAAATCACACAGAGGATGCGCATACAGAAGCTTCATCTTCATCCAAGTCGACAGGGAAGTTTCCCCGTCTCAACCGAAAGCTGATATGGGCAGTAGTAGCAGCGGTTTCTATACTGTTGATTGCCACTACGCTCGTTTGGCGTTCGTGGGGCAACATTGCACCGGTATCCTCTTCCGTCGATACGTTTTGGCGGCCCTTTTTCGGGACAGACTCTTCGCTTGTCATCTACAGTAACGCATGGTTCTCCGGAGACTCGACCAGCGGGTTACGGTATGCTTCACCTCAAACCTCAGCCAGTGAGGCAGAGGCTGGAGCATATGTAGATACCTACACCGGCATTGGGGAATTGGCTTCTGTTTATGCACTGACCAAGCTTTTCGACACGCACAAGGCCACGTTCACACTTAAGCGCAGCCTGTTGGTCACGTGGGACGAGGCCAAGTCGCGGAATCTCGTTTTTATCGGATCGCGCGCTGAAAACCTTTCGTTACGCGTGCTGCAGCCGACAGTCGATTTCACCATGGAGGCCGGCCCCGATTCTGCAGGAGTGGTGAACCACCATCCAAAGCAAGGCGAACCTGCGCTGTATTCAAGGCCCGAACGTCCGTTGACGGAGGACTACGCGATTCTTGCGCTATCCCCAGGCGTTGAGCCTGGCAAGCGCATCCTCGTCTTCAGTGGGCTGACAACATTTGGCACACAAGCTGCGGTCGAGTACGTTTGCAATCCCGAAACAACTGCAGAGTTACTCAAGCAGATCAACGGACCGAACGGCGACATTCGACCCTTTGAAGCGGTTTTGCACACGACGATCGGTGGTGGAGTTCCTCTACAGACGCGCCTTGTAACGATTCGCGTTCATTGATGCTTCACTTCGCCGGATCAAGCTTCAACTGATTATCGACATGAATCTTTGAGGCGAGATCGGTCTCACGTTTGGCATCGTCTTCACGGCCTGCTCGGCGATAGGCCTGCGCCAGCAGAGTGTGTGTGACATAGTTACCAGGATCCATCTTTTCGGCGTGCTGCAAATACAACAGCGCAGTCCGCGCGTCCTGCCTGCGAAGCAGAACCTCACCCATCAGAATGAACGGACCGGTACTGGTGGTATCCAGCGAGATGGCTTTGGTGAGTGATTGTTGTGCCTCTGTCGTCTTGCCGGCATGCAGGTAGGCATCACCCAGCCGATCGTAGAGATGCGCATAACCAGGATTGATGCGGCGTTCAGCTTCCAACTCCGTAATTGCTTCGTCGATATTTGATTTGAAGAGAGCTACTTCTCCTAGCATGAAGTGAGCCAACGGTAGATTAGGTGATATCTGGAGCGCCTTCCTGGCCTGCTCTGCGGCCAGTTCTTCGAGGTTTGCATGCATCAGCATTGTGCCCATTAACAGATAGGCCTCAGCCGAATCGGGGTTTTCACCGAACTGCATTGCAAAGGAACGGCGTGCCTCCTCATAACGGCGTGCGTTCATATAACAGAGGCCCAGCACATAGTTAGCATCGGCATTGGCATTGGGCATCCATCCGCGCACACGTTCCAGGTAAGGGATGGCTGCGGCGGGTTGACCCAACCGGTAGAGCACCAGTCCCTCCAATTGAACCGACTCCATATCGGAGGGATCCTCTTGTACAGCCTGTTCAAACGCTTGCTTTGCCTTCATCAGGTTGCCACTGCTGTAGTATGCGAGTCCCAATTCGTGCTGCACGGCTTTTATCGGCGGTTGGGCACTCGCGAGCGGCTGTAGGATGGCGATCGCTTCATCGGCGTGATCATGTTCAATTGCTTCATGTGCCTTGACCAGACTGGTGGATTCATCAGAAACGGAAGGCGACTGAGCCGCAGCGATCGAGGCATATCCAAAGAGAACTACGGCAAGAAGCAGAGTTCGCATCACGCCTTCAGGATACTGTGTGCGGGGCGGCCTGAGAAAGTGCTAGCATTACAGGCGGCATGAGGTTTCGGCTTCTATCGGGCATATTGCTGCTAAGTTTGAGTGCTGTCGCAATTGGGCAGTCTCGCGGCAAAACAGCACAGAGGCTGACTGTACATCCCTATCCCGCGACGATTGATCATGCGGGTCCTGCCTGGTTTGAGAACATGGCCCCACAGGCCGGACTCATCATGCGGAATGTGAACGGTGACCCGGCCACCAAGAAATACATTCTCGAAACAACTGGCGGCGGGGTTGCGATCTTCGACTACGATCACGATGGCTGGCCTGACATCTTTCTGACTAACGGCCAGACGCTCGCAGGCGAGCCAACGCCTGCAACACCACCAATCAGTCATCTTTATCACAACAACCATGACGGCACGTTTACAGATGTGACCGCTATGGCCGGCCTTGGCGCCTCTGGCTGGGCGCAGGGCGCGTGCGCAGGCGACTATGACAACGACGGCTATGACGATCTGTATGTCACCTACTACGGAAAGAATCGCCTCTACCACAACGAAGGCAACGGGCATTTCAAAGAGATCGCAGAGCAAAGCGGCGTGGCTGGCGATGGTAAGCAATGGGGCACTGGTTGTGCTTTTGTCGACTATGACCGCGACGGGAAGCTCGATCTTATCGTTGCCGATTATGTGCAATTCGATTTGAATACGATCCCCAAGCCTGGCGAGGGTCTGATGTGCATTTGGAAGGGGGTACCCGTGATGTGCGGCCCGCGAGGACTACCCTTTTCTACAAACCACTTGTATCGCAATCTTGGTAGCGGCAAATTTGCCGACGTCAGCAAGTCAAGTGGCATTACTCAGACCAATGGCCACTATTGCTTCAGCATCACAACACTCGACTACAACCGTGACGGCTGGCCTGACATCTACGTCGCATGCGACAGCACACCCAGCATTCTCTATCGAAATAACAAGGACGGAACATTTACCGATGTCGCTGCAGATGCCTCAGTGGCCTACAGCGAAGAAGGAAGCGAGCAGGCCGGCA
>Ga0206975_1047_pt1 | contig 34799 bp, 29 predicted proteins | sample Alteio_BWOrgHeat_81_FD_152919 | JGI IMG/M metagenome (GOLD analysis project Ga0206975, IMG submission 152919) | Enriched cells from forest soil in Barre Woods Harvard Forest LTER site, Petersham, Massachusetts, United States -... | ecosystem: Environmental > Terrestrial > Soil > Temperate forest >... | reverse complement strand
TATTCCCACGAGTCGGCTCCCAATGTCGTCGTATCCATCACCGAAGGTATCTGGTCCGACATCCGTACCACGCTGGTGACCAACGGAGATTTCAAAGTGAGCTATAAAAAAGAAAACTACCTCTGGGGAAGTACATACTACTACCGCAACGGAATAGAGATAGACGAGAAAACATACACCGCTGAACTGGCGAAATACAAAAAGAAATGAAGTATATAAAATTCCTAATGACCCCAACGGTTTTTGGGAAGCAGGTACTCTTGCTTCTGCTCTTCGCGGGGATAATCCCTACAGGGTCGGTGGCCCAGACCACCAGCTTCATCAACTATGGAGTGGAGCAAGGACTTTCCCAGTCCACCGTCCAAACGATTATTCAGGACAGTGAAGGAAATCTCTGGATCGGTACCCTGGCAGGTCTTACCCGTTACAACGGAAAAAATTTCACTACCTATTCGAAAAAGAACGGAATGGCGGAAGACTGGGTGACCTCTTCCTATAAAGATCATACAGGAGACCTCTGGTTTGGCCATTGGGCTGGAGGGGTGACACGTTACAATGCTAAAAACAAGGCTTTTGAAGACATGCACCTGGAGGAATATACCCGTTTTAAAACGGTGACCTCTATCATGGAAGACGGGAAAGGATATTTCTGGATAGGTACCGAAGGCTCGGGTGTGTTTATCTATGACCCGGCCAAGAACAAAATGTTTGCCCTCTCCAAGAAAGACGGACTGCTCAGCGACAATATCTACCAGGTAGCTACCGACTACCTCGGTAATATCTGGATCGCCACCGATATGGGTATTACCCTTTATGATCCTAAACTGGATATCAGTTCCAAAACATCTTTCAGCCAGCTCAATTCGGCCAATGGCCTTGTGAGCGACAAGATTGTACGCATTGCCCGTGTCAACAACGACGAGATGTGGATTGGTACCGCAGACGCCGGAGCCATGATGATTCCTGTATCGGCTGATTTCTCCCAAAAAAATCCGGCAAGTTCCATTCGGAATAAGACCAGGACTTTTTCAACAACAAAAGGCCTTGGAGCCAATTTTGTCAACAGCATTTTCGAAGACAACCTGCACAATATCTGGATTGGAACAATTTCAGGCGGGGTCACCAAAATTGTGCCTTACAAATCATCCAGCCGGGAAGAAGCACTGGGGAAAGCCATTGTAAAAACCTATGGCACCAAGCAGGGACTGAACTATTTCAACGTCAATGCCATTTTCCAGGATCGGGAAAACAACGTCTGGATAGGAACAGATATCGGCTTGAATCAATACCGGGGCGATCGTTTTATCCTGCTCGACCAGGCAGATGGGATCTCCAACAACATCATCTGGTCCACCCTGTGCGACCGGGAAGGAAACCTCTGGTTTGGTACGAACGATGGTCTGACAAAAGTGTCGTTCATCACCGATCCGGTAAACCTGGAAGAGAAATTTAAGATCACTACCTACAATACGAAAGACGGATTGGGCAGTAATGTGATACTGTCCTGCTTCCAGGATTCCAAAGGCAATATATGGTTTGGTACGGGTTTCAGCGGGGTGAGTGAGCTGGAAAAAGGAAGTACGCGTTTTAAGAACTATACTTCCGCCGATGGCCTGGCCAGTGATGTGGTGTATGCCGTCAATGAAGACAACAAAGGCAATATGTGGTTTGGTACCAAGGAAGGGGTTTCCAAATTCGAACTCGAGTCGAAGTCATTCCGAAACTTCACAACGGCTGACGGACTGGGAGGAAATTATGTCTACCGGATTTTTAAAGACGGAAAAGGAAACCTGTGGTTTGGAGCACTCGGAGGAAACCTGAGTGTGTACGATGGCTCCAGCTTCATGAAGTACGATGAGACGAACGGGATAGACCACCGTTTTATTCTATCTATCAGTGAAGACCGCCAGCACAATATCTGGTTTGGATCCTATGGAGGAGGGCTGTTCCGCTTTGATGGAAAGACTTTCCGGAACTATACCGTCAAAGACGGAATGATGACTGATTCACCCTATTCCGTTATTTCCGACGACAATGACAATATCTGGATAGGACACAACCGGGGAATAGACAAATTCAATCCCCGAGAAAACAAGTTTATTCACTATGGAAGAAGCGAAGGATTTCTGGGAGTGGAAACAAATCCCAATGCCACCTGCAAAGACAAAAAAGGGAATATCTGGTTCGGTACCATCATGGGTGCGGTAAGATTTAGTCCTTCGGAAGATAAAGTAAACACCACCGCCCCCCAGGTATTTATTTCCGGAATCAAGATTTTCATGAAGGATCAGGATTTTCCGATCAACAACAAATTTACCTACAACCAGAACCACCTCACCTTTGTCTTTACCGGTGTGAGTCTGACCAACCCCGAAAAAGTGCTATACCAGTATAAGCTGGAAGGATTTGATAAGGACTGGTCACCCATCGCTCAGAATGTGAACGAGGCGGTTTATTCCAATGTCCCCCCTGGAACGTATAAGTTTACCGTAAAAGCATCCAACAACGACGGGCTCTGGTGTGAGAAGCCGGCAGAATATACCTTTACCGTAAAGCCTCCTTTCTGGCAGACAATGACTTTTTATATTGCCATCGTTCTTTTCTCCGTGTTTGGTATCTATGTGTTTGATGTCATTCGTACCCGCAATCTGAAAGCCGCCAAGAAACGGTTGGAGATGATGGTGGAGGAGCGCACACTGGAACTTGCTGTCAAGAACAACGAGCTGGCGGAGAAAAACAAAGACATTACCGACAGTATCCGTTATGCGAAACGCATACAGGAAACCCTGATGCCTTCCCTGAAGGATATCAGGAAGCACCTGCCCGACGCCTTTATCATGTACCGTCCGAAGGACATTGTGAGCGGAGACTTTGTCTTCTTCCGCGAATTTACACACCGGGGAGAACATATCCTGCAGCTGAGTGCGGTGGATTGTACCGGTCACGGGGTGCCGGGAGCGTTTATGAGTATTGTGGCCAACCACATGCTGGAGACCGCCGTAGATGCCAATCCGCTTAGTTCTCCGGCCGAGATATTGAACCGGCTCAACAAGGGGATGTGTGCACGCATGCAACACAGCGTTCAGGAATACAGAATTAAAGACGGCATGGACCTTGCTTTCTGCACCATTAACCTCACCCGCATGGTCATGGATTATGCAGGGGCTTATAATCCGGTGTATATCATCCGCAACAAAGTCATCTCTGAATACAAAGGCGATAAGATTTCCATCGGTAGTTTTGACGAGGATGCGAGCAAACAATATACCAACCAAACCATAGAACTCAAAGCCGGAGACAGCATCTACCTCTTCTCCGACGGTTATGTGGATCAGTTCGGTGGTCCTACCGGTAAAAAATATAAATCAAACCAGCTCAAGCAATACCTCGTCACCATTCAACACCTCAATATGACAGAGCAGCGTGAGTCACTCGAAAATAATATCGAATCCTGGAGAGGCAACCTCGAACAGGTGGATGATATCCTGATGGTGGGTATCAGGCTGTAGGCAGGTCTTCTTCCATCGGTCCCTGGACGCTTACACTCAGCACTTCGCCTTGCTGGAAGGTGCCGGTTCTGTCTGTAAACATACAACGGCCATAATAGCGCAAATGAGGGGTGAGCCCGGTTATCCGCGCAGTGGCCCGTGTACGGTTCTGAACCGTTTTCCAGCTTGTGGCTACTTCCGGAGTATTGGTCAGCTGAAAATTCATGGAAAAAGTTTTTTTCGAAGCCAGTGCCCGCATCGTAATCATTCCCGGTGATGGTCCAGCTACCATCGCAAAGCGGGGCTTGTTAAACACTCCTTGTTTTTTGACATCCATATGAGCCAGTGCAGCAATGGTTTCTGCCTGCTCGGGATGCTGGTTGGTCACCGACTCCACATAGTGTGCGAGCATCCGGAGACGGGCAATCAGCTCCCGTGTTCCCGAACTTGTTTCAGCAGTTTTGTTTTTCGTATATCCCGCGGCCTTTACCATCGCCTGCATCAATACCTGGGTTTGTAAGCGGGCATTACGTAGTGCCGGCTGGGCATTTGGAAACCATCCCGGGTTCTGGCTGATACCTTCCACGACGGCAATTCCCTTTTCGAGTATTTGCGCATTTGATTTGCCACGCAGGTTCAATGCGATGACTATTTTCTTAATCGTATTCATAAGAAATGTATGTGCGTGTTTGCTGTTCCTCACTTTCCGGTTTGCAACGGGTGCTGTTGCCCGGGGGATTGTCCTCTTCCGCTGTGCAACGTGTGTTGTTGCCTGGGTGATATTCTTTTTCCGGTTTGCAACGTGTGTTGTTGCCGGAGTGATTACCCCTTTCCGGTATGCAACAGGAGGTGTTGACGGAGAGATTCTCCTTTTCCGGTGTGCAATGTGATGTGTTACCCTTTACACACGTGCTGTCCCACATCGGATTACCCGTTTTCGGTGTGCAAGGTGTCGTGTACGATGTGTGATCACCCTTCTCCGGTATGCAGGGATACTTGTTTCCTTTGTCTTTATGCAGAAGTCAGTTCGAAAAGAAACATTCTCTGCTCAGGTTCAATGTACAGGTTGTACAACTACACGACCACGCTCCTGGTGGGAGACGCTTTTCACCGTGTAGAAATAAATCCCTGCAGGGAGATCACTTACGGGAAGTTCGGCAATCAACCCGGGGTAAGCGGTGATGTTTCTGACTTCCCGTCCATATGCGTCGCCCAAACTGATAACGACGGGGAGGGGCTGTTCAGTATCAAAGCGGAAACAAATTCTGTCAGAAGACGGATTGGGGTATACACGTATTGTTTCCTCCAGTGTGCCTGCAGTTTGTATGCCCGTGATGCCTGTAATCTTGGCTACCAGCATATTGGATATACCGGTTGCCACCAGACTGGTGGTTCCGAAAGAGAGACTGGAGGAATTAAAATATCCTGCGATATAGGCATTTCCGGAAGCATCAGCCCAGGCAGACAACGCATAGTCGGAAGCGCTACCGCCGGATGCTTTTGCCCACAGCGGTGATCCCCAGGGAGAAAGCTCTGCCAGAAAAATATTCAGGTTGCCATTGTTGATCAGCTGGGAGGAACCAAAGGAAATAGAGCTGGAGCCAAAGCTGCCACAGACATATACAAATCCATTCGGATCGACACTCAGGTTACGGGCTTCTTCTATCGCATCTCCTCCGGTGCCATAGGCCCACACCGGATCTCCTGTAGCAGAATATTTGGCAACAAATACATCACTGAATCCCTGGTTGGGCAGGATGGTAGTACCGAAGGCAATTTTGGCGGAATTAAAGCTCCCGCAGATGTATACATTACCACCGGGGTCGGCCCCTATGCCTGTTGCGGCATCTTCATTGGTCCCTCCGGCAGATACTGCCCAGGAGACATTGCCGCTGGAATCGTATTTGGTCACAAATATATTCGTCACCCCGCTGTTCAACAGTGTTTGTGTGCCGAAGGTGATGGATGAAAACGCAAAGCCTCCTCCCACCAGGATGTTTGAGCTGCTGTCGGTGCTCACGGCCGAACCAAAATTACCGTTGCTTCCTCCTGTGCCAGTGGCTGTCCTGGCCCAACGAGCAAGACCGCTGCTGTCGAATTTGGCAACAAAAGGCTGAGTCTGGTTGGAGGTATCCACCAGGTTTCCGGAGAAAAAAGGCAGCACCGGAGAATTAAATTCACCGGTTATGATGGGGTTGCCATGCGGGTCAATGCAAATGGCATTGCTGATGTCGTTTCCGCTGCCCCCGATATTACGGGCCCAAATCACATTACCGTTTTTGTCCAGTTTAAGTACAAACATATCCTGGCCTCCGGCATTTGAAAAAGTGGTGTTGCCGATGGTGAGAAAGGGAGAGTCGTACACCCCGGTCACATAAATATTCGATTGCTGATCTGCAGCAATACCATATGCCAGGTCGTCCTGCTGGTCGCCGAAGGATTTTGCCCAGGCCACACTTCCGCTGGGAGAGTATTTCACGATAAAAAAGTCCTGCCCCGATGTCCCTGCATTATTCAGGGTAATCGATCCGAACGTAATGCTTTGGGAGGCAAAGGAGCCAGCTACATATACATTGCCGGTTGCATCGGTGACGACCGAGTTGGCCGTGCTGCTCTCTGTGGTGTGTGACAGGCTTCCTGTTTTTGCCCATTGCCAGGATTGTGCGGACAATGCAGCCGGAAGAAAAAAAAGAATGGTAAGTATACGATGCATCAGGTATAAAAAGTTAGTCGGGTGAAAGCGTTTGACGGTCACGCCTTATTGACCCCATTCGTCGATTTCAATCTCCATGGGGTATTTGTATTTGCCAAATGTTATTTTTCCAAAATTCTTGGGTGTCTTTTCTTTATAACCCGCATCATCCGACCCGGCACCGGCAGTAGTAAAGATACAGGAATGGGAGTAAAGTTTCAGGTACCAGTCGGACTGTTTGGCTGACCATTCAAAGCGGGAAGCGATGGTACAATGCTGGCTGCCATCTTGTACCGTTTGTTCAATGGTAAAGGTGCCAATGCCGCAACGTATGGTTGTAAAGGGATCGGTATTGCCAAGAACCTGGCCTATAGCCTGGTCGTTACGCGTTACCCGTTTCAATGAGTGGTCGGGCTGACGCAGGAGTATGATCACCGGGCGTTTGAGTAAGTTGGTGCCCGGAGGCAGCAGGGCCCGGAGGCTGTCGTCTCCCAGACTACGGTCGGTTTCCACCACTATGATTTTGTCTTGTAGGGAGTCCTGGTTCAGATCTCCATTATACTGATAGCGTAACTTATACCCTTTAGGAACAAAGGATCCCAGGTCTTCTGTGCCCGGTTGTTGTGCCCACACCATGCCCGAAGTAGCTGTCAGCAACAGCAGGAAAAAAAATCGTTTAAGAAGCATATCGTCTCATTTGCAAACCGGTTGTTTCAATTGTTGGGCTATTGTGTTATCCGCATAAACCATATCCGCAGCTTTTACACTTCAGGCAGCCTTCCTCGTAGATGATGCCGTCCGGGTCTCCGCATTGGGGACAAGTATGATCGGGGCTTACCTCTTCACTGATAGCGAGCGGAGACACGCCGTCGGATCCCTGGCTGGAGGCTGTCCCCGTTTCATTTTCAGGGAGCAGCACCCCGCTGCGTGACCCTTCCCGGTAAATGGTGATTCCCTTCAGTCCTTTTTTCCAGGCTTCGCGGTAGATGCCCTCCACCTGGCTTTCCGGAACATTTGCCGGCAGGTTGATGGTGGAACTGATGGAGTGGGTGGTGTATTTCTGAACCACCTGCTGTAACTCAATGCGTTTCCTCCAGTCGATCGCTGCCGCTGTTGACCCTTCGTAAGGGCTGTTGCGAATATCGGTTTGACCGGTGATCTCCATCCAACGTTTAATGCCCGGGTGTAATACCCTGAATTCTTCCCACTGGTCGCCCGACGCATCGGTAAACCGGGCTTGAGTTTCAGGGAGTTGTTTGTTCATTTTGCGCCTGCGCATATAGCTTGTCATAAATACAGGCTCTATGCCGGAAGAGGTCTGTGTAAGCAAACTGAGTGTTCCGGTAGGTGCCACCGTGCTGATGGAAATATTGCGTCGCCCGTGGAGCATCATGCGTTTGTATGGAAGGGGAAATTCCTTTTTGAACATGCGGATAAAATCCGAAGTCTGTTCAATGGCGGGATCAAACGCAGTGAATTTACCACGTTCGATGGCCATGTCTATAGAGCTTTCGAATTCGGCCCCGCATTTGGCACGCATGATTTTTTCCGTTTCTTCAAGGGCCTGTGTCGAGTCAAAGGACATTCCCAGTGCTGCCAGGGTATCACCCAATGCGGTAAAGCCCAGGCCTGTGCGTCGGCCCTTCTTCCCGTTTTCATAGATCACCTTCCAGGTTGCCATCTCTGTGCTCCGGATGTTTAACGGTTCGGGATCAGAGGCTATTTTAGCCAGGATACGGGTAATAGCATCCAGCTCCAGCTCCACCAGGTCGTCCATCAGACGCTGAGCATCGTATACGGTTTCCCAGAAACGGTCGTAATCAAATTGCGCCGCAGCCGTGTAAGGGTTTTTTACAAAGGAATACAAGTTAATGGCCATCAGGCGGCAGCTGTCACCTCCCTGCATGGCAATCTCCGAGCATGGATTGGTGCTGATGTTTTCAAACCCCGGATAGACGGATGAAGTGGAATAGCGGTGTTGCCGGTCCCAATACAATACCCCCGGCTCTGCCGTATGGTACGCACAACGGATAAGTGTTTTCCATAGCTCCCGTGCATCAACAGTCCGTGTATAAGTTGCTTTGAGTCCGGTGACCGGAAAGCGGAGTTGAAATTTTTTCCCGCCTTCCACCGCCTTCATAAAAGCATCGCTGATTCTGACAGAGATATTGGCTCCGGTAATTTTATGCAGGTCTTGTTTGCTGGTGATGAATTCAATGATGTCGGGATGGGTGATGTCCATAGTGATCATCAGCGCTCCCCGTCTCCCGTTTTGTGCCACCTCCCGGGTGGTATTGGAGAAACGCTCCATAAAGGACACCGCACCGGAAGTGGTACCGGCAGCGTTACCCACAAACATGCCTGAAGGCCTCAGTGTGCTGATGTCGATGCCTACTCCGCAGCGGCGTTTGAAGAGCTGGGCGAGTTGCTGATCGGTATAGAGGATGCCTCCGTAAGAGTCGTAAATTTCAGGGAGGACAATGCAGTTGGAAAGCGATGCGATGGTATGCACATTGCCCAGCGCTGCCATGACACTTCCCTGAGGTATGATGGCTGAAAAGTGACGGAAGTATTCAAAGATTCGTTTTTCTGTAAGCGGTTTGCGCGACTGTCCATAAAGCGACAACTGCTTGCGCTTTTTTTCCGTAAGCGGCTTGCTGAAGGATTTTTCTTTGACAGCAAATGCTTTGGCCAGGCGACGATGCATGTCCTCCGGAGTGGATTCAAGAAAGCGACTTTCCGAATCCTTCATGGCATATTTATTCATCCACGAGGTAGCAGCCAGCTCATCGCCCTGAAAGTAGGCCAGGCTGCTTTGATAAACGACTTCGGAAGTATAGGTTTTACTGTTCACTAACTGACAGAATTGTTAAGCCTTAAATTTACGGATTAATCATATACATTTACTGCATCCTAACACCGGCGATTGCCCTTCATGAGACATCCATTTTTGCGCAATTCATTTTTTCTGCTTGCCCTGCCGGGAGCACTTTTTTTTGGACTCTTCCTGTGGATCAGTTATTACAACAGATTATCGGTAGATGATTTTTTCTTTTTACGTCTGGGTAAAGATCTGGGGATAGTGGGTGCGGCCTTTCAGGAATACCGTGATTTCTGCGGACGGTGGTTTTCTTATATCCTTGTTTGCACCGTACTTAAGTACAGCAGCTACCGCTATTGCCTCTTACTGTTTAATTTGTTTACCTGGAGTTGCCTTGTGGCGGTGTTCGGCTATTTTCTGAATACGGTAATAAACGTGAAAGCCAAACTGGAGATAAACAAGCGTACTGTTTTTTTATTTTCCATCCTCTCTGCAGTTTGTTTTTTTTATTCCAGTTTTGGGATCGCAGAAACCTGGTTCTGGCTCATACAGGTGTGCACTTACCTGTGGAGTTTGATTGCGATGTGCTTTTTATTTACCACGCTGATGCAGGAGCGCACAAGATTCTGGCATTGGTTGGGAGTGGTGTTTGCTGCTGTGCTGATAGGTGGTTGCAGTGAATCGTATGCAGTGATGACGCTTTTGTTGCTGGGCATGCAGCTGATGTCACCTTATTTCTTCCGGAAGAAAAAGCTGGTGTGGGCACTTGCAGAAGGAAAACAATGGATAGGGTGGGTAACACTTGTCGTACTGCTAATTTCTTTCGCTATAACAGCGTTTGCTCCGGGTAATGCTGTACGTAGCGCAATGATGCCTCCACCTGGCCCGGCGCGTTTTGTATTTGTGCAGGGCAAGGAGTTTGTGCGTCTGCTGGTGTTCAGGCTTCCCCTGGTTTTGTGTTATACTGGCATGCTGAGTTTGCCCTGGCTCCTGCTGGGTTGCCGGTTGTCGGAAGGGGAAGGCCGGGATGGGGTAATGCTCAGGCGTAAGCTGTTACGTTTGGCTGCAGGTGTCGTCGGTTTTATTTTTATCATGCTGCTGCCGACTTCTTACTTTCTTTCGGAACTGGCACCTGACAGGGGCTTGTCGCTTATTTCGTTGGTGCTTTGCCTCGCTATTGGCAGAGGCTATTTTCTGATAGGGCAGTATGTGGGAATGAAGGCCGAGCGTGGAGTAAGAGGCGTTTATGTGACGCTGGCAGTTTGTTTGTCGGTGTTCGGATTGCTTCACCAGCCCCTCGTCGCCAGAAATTATGCCCGCGCGTATGACGAACGGAATGCCGCACTGCTGAAGCTGGAGCAGGAAGGCAGGAGAAGCCTGGTGAAAGTGCCCATGCTGCCTCCTTCCGGCATGCTCTATTCATTCGAAATCACCGGAGACACCACCGATTATAGGAATGAACATTTGAAGCTGGGTCTGGGTTTACACTTCCCGATAATCTCACAGAAGGGGATGGAGCCAGGTTATTGATCCAGGCTGTTTCCCTCTGTTTCTGTTTCTCCGCGCTGTTTCCCTGCCTGCCGTCGCTCAGGCTTTGCCACGGCAGGCAGGTATTTTTATTTCTCCCATCTCCAAACCTCTTCCAGTTGCAGGGGTTCTTTCAAATTGACTTTGAGCAGAAAGTCCCGGGTGTCTGCATCGCTCAGGGTGTGGGCGGGCAGTTCGGGGGTGTCGGCAATGGCATAGAGCATCATGCCTACAAAGGTGGCGCAGCGCTTCATGTGCTCGGGGTTGACGAGGGAAAAATTGTCTTTGTTGGAATGGTAAAACTTGTACACCGATTTGTCCAGGCTGCCTTCGGGATCGAGGATGGGGATGCCTTGTTCAAGGAAGGGCTGGTGGTCGCTGTGTAAGCCTACGCTATTGCTGAGGGAGCCTTTGAAAGAAGTATCCACTGCACGGATTTCGGAGAGGATGCGGTGCAGCAACGGTTCCATTTCTGTTCTTCCGCTCAGGTTAAACCCATCGGTATTGCCGGCCATATCGAGGTTGATCACGTAGCGTAGCTTGCTCAGGGTTTTGTTCTTGCTCATCTCTGCAACCATGGCACGTGATCCGAGCAAGCCCTGCTCTTCTCCCATGAAGGTGACGAATTTGATGGTACGTTTGGGATGAAGCTGCAGCTTTTCAAAGATGCGGGCGATCTCCAGCACGGTAAAGGAACCGATGCCGTTGTCGATGGCACCTGTCGCCAGGTCCCACGAGTCGAGGTGTCCGCAGAGAATAATTTCTTCTTCCGGTAAAGTTGATCCGGGAAGGGTAGCCACCACATTGCGGGCTTTTATTTTTCCGCTGTGGTTGCTCATCCGCATCCGGGCACGGGTTTGAGGTGCTTTGTGCAGGCGCTGACGGATTACGTCTCCGTCCTCCTGGGTAATGCACACGGCAGGTATGGGTATCAGCTTGCCATTGACAGAGGCGGTTCCGGTGAGCAGGATCCTTCCGGCCACATTATTGATAAAAATACAACCCGCTGCATGGTATTGAATGGCCATGGCCGCTTTCTCTGAACGGTGGAGGTTGTGAAGGGTGGAATCTTTGGGGGAGATGCTCAGGTTGAGGAGTACGATGCGTCCGGCAAGGCTGTCTTTGTGCATCTCAAAATCTTTCTTTAAACCGTTTCCGATATCCACTACCTGGGCAAACACATCGGCGCTAACAGGAGTAGAGGCCAGGCTTACCACCTCGGGCTGAAAAGCAGCATCAGCTGATTTCCCGGGGGTGGAAGAGGCGGTGTCGGCTGTGCCGAAATACAGGTTGAGGTGTACCCGATCACGGCTCCAGGCTTCCACCTCAAACTCGTGAAAGCTCACATCCTTGAACCCGAAGCGGTGAAAAAGGTCGAATGCGTATTGCTCTGCTTTGTGTCCGTTTTCGCTTCCTGTGAGGCGGTGGCCGATCTGTTTACTTGCATCCTGCAACGCATCGGCTACATGGGTATTACCTTTTTCTTCCGAATGAATCGCCTGAAACACTTCTGTTTCATTGGTCGGTTTGGCGTATCTGGTAAAGGCCAGGAAGATAAGGAGGAGGGCCAGGGCAAGGCTGGCTGACAAGAGTGGCTTCATTTAATCAGTATCTTTGGTAGCGCTATTTATAGTTCAAGTATACTCATTTTAAATGAAGAAACTGTGCCTCATTCGTCATGCCAAGTCCGACTGGGAAAACGAAACCTTGGCCGATATAGACCGCCCACTCAATGCGCGCGGTTACCAGGATGCCCTGGCCATGGCTAAGCGCATGAAAGCTGCCGGACATGTGCCTCAGGCAATTGTCAGCAGCACGGCGGTACGGGCAGTCACCACTGCCCTCATTTTTGCCCGCCTGTTCGGGCTGGATGAAAAAAAGATAGTGGTGACCCCCCGGCTTTACGATGCAAGCGAAAAGCAATTTGTGGATGTACTGAAAACGATGTCTGATGCCTGGCAAACGGTTTTTGTGTTTGGGCATAACCCAACCATCAGCAATGTCTCCACGGCGCTGGGAGGCGATGAGGTTGTTGAGCTGCCAACCTGCGGCATGGCCGTGCTGGAAGTGAAATCAGACAGCTGGAAATCCCTGGAAAAGTGCCGGCTGCTCCTGGTTGATTTTCCAAAAAAGGCCGACGATCTTTCTTGAAACAGCCTTTATCCGGTCGTTTTATGCGGTATTAATTTTACGTTAAGCCTGATAGCCGGACCGGTAAAGAACCCATTTTTTTTGAACCTTTAATAGTTCCCTGAAACATGTATCTCATTCATCGAAATCAAGCAAAGAAATTGATAAAGAAAAAGATTCCGTTTACCTACCGCGACTTGAGTTGGCTTTCCTTCAACGACCGTGTTTTGCAGGAAGCCGAGGACACGAACGTGCCAGTGATGGAACGCATCCGTTTCCTGGGTATCTTCTCCAATAACCGCGATGAGTTTTTTCGCGTGCGTGTGGCCACCATCAAACGGATGGTCCGCCTCGGACGCAAAGGGCTTGACCTTATCGGGCAGGACCCGGTGGATGTGCTGGAAAAGATTGTGGACTTCAGCAAAGAAAGTGAAGAACGCTTTGAAAGGGCCTATGCAGCCATCCTGCAGGATCTGGAAAAGCAGCAGGTTTTTATTATCAACGAGAAATCACTTTCCCCCTCCCAGGCCCAGTTTGTAAAAGACTATTTCCACGACGAAGTAATGCCCACGCTCGTGCCTATCATGCTCGACGGCACACGGAAATTTCCTTTTCTGAAAGACAAATCCATTTACCTGGCCATCAAACTTTCCAGGGAAGGAAAGAAACCCCGGTATTCACTGGTGGAGGTTCCTACAGATGCCTTGTCCCGCTTTCTGGTGCTTCCTCAGTCGGGCAAGAAAAAGTTCGTGATGCTGCTGGATGATGTGATCCGCTTTTGTCTGCACGAAATGTTTTACCTCTTCGATTATACCAAGATAGAAGCCCATACGATCAAGCTGACCCGCGATGCGGAACTGGATATCGATACCGACGTGTCGCAAAGCATCCTGGAAAAGATTTCCCGCAGCCTCAAGAAAAGAAAAGTGGGACAACCGGTGCGCTTCATCTACGATTCGGAAATGTCGGATGAAACATTGGATTATTTCAGCAGACGCATCAAGTTTATAGGATCCGACAGTCTTATCCCTGGAGGCCGGTACCACAACTTCAAAGACTTTATCAAGTTCCCGGATCTGGGAATGAAGGAGCTGTGTTACCCTGCCCGTCATGCCAGCAACCACAAGGACCTGCCCGAAGGGGTGAGCATGTTCAGCGTGCTCCGCGCGAAGGACATCATGCTGCACTACCCTTACCAAAGCTTTCACCACATCATTAACCTGTTGAGGGAAGCTTCTATCGATCCCAAAGTGGTTTCTATCAGCACCACGTTATACCGTGCGGCACGTAATTCCAACGTGATGAATGCACTCATCAACGCGGTGAAAAACGGTAAGCAGGTAACGGTAGTGGTAGAGCTGCAGGCAAGGTTTGATGAGGAAAATAATATATACTGGGCCAATCGTTTGCAGGAAGAAGGAGCACGGGTGATCTATGGCGTGCCCGGCCTGAAAGTGCATTCCAAGCTGGTACTCATCGCCCGGAAAGAAGACCGCAAACTCGTCAAATATGTCCATGTGGGTACGGGTAACTTCAACGAACAGACTGCCCGTATTTATTCCGACAAGAGCCTGCTCACTTCCGACCCGCGTATAGGAGAAGAAGTGGAAAAGATATTCCAGTTTTTTGACGACAACCTGAAGGTTGGTGCTTACAAGCACCTGGTGGTTGCACCGTTTAATATGCGCAAGAAATTCCTGCAACTTATTAACAACGAAATAGAGAATGCCAAGAAAAAGAAGAAAGCATCTATTATTTTGAAGATGAACAGTCTGACCGATCCCGAACTCATCCGTAAGCTCTATGAGGCAAGTGCAGCAGGGGTTCAGATCAAACTGATTATCCGTGGTATTTGTTCATTGGTGACGGAAGCGAATGGATTCAGCGATAATATTGAGGCAGTAAGTATTGTGGGAAGGTACCTGGAGCATGCCCGTGTGTTCATATTTTATAACGGAGGCGATGAAAAGTATTTTATATCTTCGGCAGACTGGATGATCCGGAACCTGAATCACCGTTCTGAAATAGCCGTGCCGATTTACAGCAAGGAGATTCAGAAGGAAATGAAAGATGTTATCCAGATCCAACTAAGCGACAATACGAAAGCTCGAGTTTTGAATAAGCGTCAGGATAACCGTTCCCGTGCCAAGACGGTTAGTCGCCCTTTCGTTTCTCAGGATGAGATTTTTAAATATTTTGAAGCGCAGGCCCTTAAACCCGTAAAGAAAGCACCTATTCTTGAAGTTCGCAGCAATTGACATTGGCTCCAACGCCATCCGCCTTTTATTATGCAATGTGTACGACAATGGGGAGGACGGCCTCTTTAAGAAAGCCGACCTCGTCAGGGTGCCGCTGCGTCTGGGGGAAGATGCCTTTCTGAAGAAAAAGATCAGCGACCGGAAAATAGAAAAGCTGATCGCCGTAATGAAATCTTTTCGTTTGTTGATTGATTTTTATGAGGTGCAGGGCATGAAAGCCTGTGCCACAGCCTCCTTGCGGGAAGCGCAAAACGGTCCCGAGATCGTGGAACGTATACGCAAAGAAGCCGGAATAAAAGTGGAAATTATAGACGGAAAGACAGAAGCCGAAATCGTGTATTCCAACCATGTGGCTGAAAAACTCGATAAGTCGAGTGATTACCTGTATATCGATGTAGGAGGAGGAAGCACGGAAGTGACCCTCTTTTCAAAAAATCAAAGTGTGGCATCCCGCTCTTTCAATATCGGCACCATCCGTTTGTTGCATGGTCAGGTTGGGAAGGAACAGTGGAAAGAGTTTAAAGATTGGGTACGTCAGACCACCGAAGGGTATCACCCGCTTACCGCAATCGGTTCGGGAGGCAACATCAACAAGATTTTCAAGATGTCCCGCCGGAAACAGAACAAGCCGCTTAGCGTTACCAAGCTGAGAGATATCTGCGAGTTTGTGGAATCTTTTTCACTGGAAGACCGCATCAAGGTATTAGGGCTGAATGCCGACAGGGCAGATGTGATTGTACCGGCTGCTAAAATATTCATGACCATCATGAAGGCTGCCAGTATCGACAAAATTATCGTTCCGCAGATTGGTATGGCCGATGGTATCATCCATCAGTTGTACGAGAACTACCGCCAGAAAAAAGCCGAGAAAATCGCGGAATAAAACAATCAGATAGCCGAGCGGAACTGAGACAGGAAACGCACATCGTTTTCCGAAAACAACCTCAGGTCGTTGATCTGGTAACGCAGCATGGCAATGCGCTCTATGCCCATACCAAAGGCAAAGCCGGTATAGACTTCCGAATCGATCTTGCAATTGCTGAGTACATTCGGATCTACCATCCCACATCCCAGGATTTCCACCCAGCCACTGTGTTTGCAGATGTTACAACCTTTGCCTTCGCAGATGGTGCAGGAAATATCCATTTCCGCACTGGGTTCGGTAAAGGGGAAATAGGAGGGTCGGAGCCGGATTTCTGTTTTGTCACCGAACATTTCACGGGCAAAATACAGCATCGTTTGCTTGAGGTTGGCGAAGGAAACATCCTTGTCTATATACAATCCTTCCACCTGATGAAAGAAGCAATGCGCTCTGGCGGAAATGGCTTCGTTGCGGTAAACACGGCCGGGCATAATCGAACGCAGGGGAGGAGTGGTCGTCTCCATGAGCCTCACCTGAACGGAAGAGGTATGTGTACGGAGTGCCATCTCTTTGGAGATGAAAAAGGTATCCTGCATATCGCGTGCAGGGTGATCTTCCGGAAAATTAAGGGCTGAAAAATTGTGCCAGTCGTCTTCAATCTCAGGACCATCGGCCACGGTAAAACCTATCCTTCCGAAAATGGAAATAATCTCTTCCCGCACGATGGACAGGGGATGACGTGTGCCGGGTACCAGGGGTTCGGGAGGCAGGGTCAGGTCAATAGCCGGCTTGGAAGCACCTGCATGCTGGTCGAAACGCTCTTTCAGCTCTTCCAGCTTTTCCTGTGCTTTGCTTCGCAGGTCATTGAGGCGTTGCCCCATTTCTTTCTTCAGCTCGTTGGGAACAGTCCTGAACTCTTCAAATAACACACTTATTTTTCCTTTCTTGCTCAGCAATTGCAAACGGAATTCTTCCGCCTGCTCGCTGCTTTCTGCCCGAAAGGAATTGATTTCTTCCAGAATGGAGGCGATTTTTTCCTGCATCATTATTTTGTAATAAGTGAGAGTGTCATGTGGATATCCGTTTTCGGCCGGTCGTATTGGTCACGGTCGGCAGCGGCAATCTTATCTACCACATCCAATCCTTCGTAAACTTCCCCGAAAACAGTATAGTCTCCATCCAGAGGAGGGTATCCGCCAATGGTCTTATATGCCTGGCGTTGTTCGGGAGAGAACGTAATGTTCTTTTTGGCCACTTCTTTCTCCAGCAATGGCTGAATCTGGACAAACATGAGCTGCATGCTATCGGATTTGTGTTCGTTCTGCAGTCGGATAAATTTCTGAGTGAATACCGCATTTTCCGGTTTGCCTGCATAATCATTGAAGACCTGCTGCATGGCTTTTTGCTTCATCTGCATCTCCAACAAGTTGAGGATACTATCGGTAAAGGTGCGACCTTGTACAATATAGAACTGGCATCCGGAGCTTTCCTTCTTAGGATTCACTTCATCCCCTTCCCGGGCAGCTGCCAAAGCACCTTTTTTGTGAAAATACTTGGGGTTGAATTCGGCCGGGATGGTGTATCCGACGGTCCCGTTTCCAAGTGGAACACCTGGCTTTGGGTTTTTAGAATCCACATCTCCTCCCTGAATCATAAACCCGTCTATCACCCGGTGAAATAGCGTTCCATTTAAGGTGCCTTCTTTCACCAGTTTGATGAAGTTGTCACGGTGCTGGGGAGTCTCGTTGTACAGGAGAATTTTGATATCGCCAAGATCGGAATGAATCAAAATTCGGGTTTGTTTTTCTTTTCCTTGCTTTCCCTGACCTTTTACAGAAGAAAAGGACAATAAAGCCGATGAAATCAAAATAAAACAAGCAATTTTTTTCATAATTTGTTAAAAAATTTTATATTTGCCTCTAGCAAAGGTAATAATTCCGGGCAATTGCTCCTACATATAGCACAAGCTGATTAATCCAAATCCAATTCTGATTTAAGGCGATATGGGCTCAAGGATGAAGAAAACATTAACACTCTTAACATTAGTATCGTTTCTGGGGATCCTTTGTGTAGGTGGTAGTTCTTGTAATAAAGACACCAAATGTCAGGGTGATATATTTGTGGTGAGGGGAGATAACGGAAAGCCAATTCCTTCAGCCAAAGTATGGTCCCGTTATGCAGCCAAATCCGACAGTCAACATACCGATGTAACCGGAAGGGTACATGTGGAACTCGACTTGCCTGCCATTCTTACCGTTACAGCTTATAAGCCTGCCGGCGCTCCCAATGCAATCAATCCTGCACCTATCCTCGATTCCGCTTCCACTACACTGAAGTTTGAAGCCGGAAAAACAAATTCGATCACGATTAAGCTCTAAGACAACCGCCCCGTTTTTCTCCTATAGTTATATTCCTATGTATTCTTTTTGATTGGACCCTGGTTAGTCGGGTGCCTGATCCATCCTTTTGAAATACTCCACAATCGCTTCTTTCATCAGTTGCCCCTGTTGGGCAGGCTTGAGGTGGGGCAGTTTGGCAGTGGCTTTGAAATGGGGCCAGCCTTCTTCATCGTTTCCTGCATATTCGTAAAAGCCATATGTGCTCAGCAAGGTGCAGATGGCGATGTGCATCACCTCCAGTTTCTGATCTTTTGAAAACTTGCGTTTTCCTTTTCCAAGCTCCTGCACACCAATGAGGAAAAGTACGCCTTGCATATCCAGATCAGGACCAAACTGGTCTTCCAGCTTGGCAACGGTCAGTTTGAATTCTTCTTCCAGGGAGGTTTCTGTCATCTGTCAAAGGTAGCAATCCGTTTAAACTTTGCGGGCATCTGTTTGCTGCCGGCGTGTAAAATTTAAACGGATTAGTAACTTTGGCCCAATGAATTACCTCGACATTATCATTTGCATTCCTGTCGCCTGGGGACTTTTTAAAGGATTTATGAAAGGCTTTATCCTGGAGGTGGCCATGCTGTTCGCCTTGCTGGGAGCTATTTGGGTGGCGGTTAACTTTTCGGATTTCATCTCCCGTCAGCTGCATGACCGGCTGGGTTGGCACACGACTTACCTCCCGGTAATTGCTTTCGTACTCTTATTTATCGGTGTACTCATAGGGGTATATGCATTGGCCAAGTTGCTGGAGAAAACAGTAGATGCAGCCTCCCTGGGTCCGCTCAACAAGCTGTTCGGAGCCCTGTTCGGAGGCTTCAAATTTGTATTGATCTTAAGTGTTGTGTTTTTCCTGATCGACTCGGTTGAACGGAGCCTGCCCATGATTTCGGTGGAGAAAAAATCCCAATCGTTACTGTATAAGCCCATTGCAGCCGTAGCACCAGTGGTTATCCCGGGGTTGAAAGACAGTCGTATCAGGAAGAAACTGGAGTCGGCACCGGAGGTACACTAGTTTTCCAGAATGGCAGTCACACCAGGCAAGGTTCCGCTTTCCATGTATTCGAGCAAGGCACCTCCTCCGGTAGAAACATAACTTACTTTTTCTGCCATCTTGTATTTATTGATGGCAGCTACCGAATCACCACCTCCTACCAGAGAATACGCACCTGTTTGTGTGGCTTTTACGATGGCTTGGGCCACGCTGCGTGTGCCGCTTTCGAAAGCACTCATTTCAAATACACCCATCGGTCCATTCCAGAGCAAGGTACGCGACTGGGCGATGACTCCGGCATACAGTTTTTCGGTGGCCGGCCCGATATCGAGTCCCATCCACCCATCCGGAATGGCATTGATAGGAGCCACATGCGTATGTGCAGTATTCGAGAACTCATCGGCTACGATGGCATCCACAGGAATATAGAGGTTGACGCCTTTCTTTTGGGCTTCTTCCAGAATCTTCAATGCCGTATCCAGGCGGTCGGCTTCCACGAGTGATTTGCCGATATGTCCTCCCTGGGCCCTGATAAACGTAAAGGCCATGCCTCCTCCGATAATGATGTTGTTGGCTTTGTTGAGGAGCTGTTGCAGGATCAGAATCTTATCCGACACTTTCGCTCCGCCCATGATGGCGGTGAAAGGCTTTTCGCTCTGGTGCATCACTTTGTTCACGCTGGCCAGCTCGTTTGCCATCAGGTAACCAAAGCATTTATGACCGGGGAAAAACTGAGCGATGATAGCAGTGGATGCATGTGCGCGGTGTGCCGTGCCAAATGCATCGTTTACATAAAAGTTACCGAGTGAGGCAAGTTGTTTGGCAAAGGCGAGATCCCCGCCTTCTTCCTGTTTGTGGAAGCGGAGGTTTTCAAGCAGGAGCACTTCTCCACTTTGTAGCTTGGCTGCTGCAATGTCTGCTGCCTCGCCTATACAATCGGTAGCGAACGCTACCGGTACGCCTAATAAGTTGGAGATGGGTTTGATCAGGTGACGGAGGGAGAAGGCATCAGCAGGTCCGTTCTTGGGCCTTCCGAGGTGAGACATCAGGATAACGGCTCCTCCGTCTTTCAATATTTTTTTGATGGTTCGGATAGCACCCCGTATGCGGGTGTCGTCCGTCACTTCCAATTTGTCATTCAACGGTACGTTGAAGTCGACACGGATCAATACCTTTTTGCCAGAAAAATTAAAATGATCAACAGTTTTCATCGGATCGTTGTAGAAATAAGATTAACAGGATGCAAAATTAACATTCTGTTTATTATTTCAACAGGGGTGTGACATAATCCTATGTTAGGAGCTGAAACGTTGGTCGGGACGTCCTGTCCCGACCAGCGCCTACAAGAAGTCGTTCGCCAGGTTGGCCAGCTCGCTGCGTTCTCCCTTCTCCAGGGTGATGTGTGCATAGAGGGGTTGGTTCTTGATCCGGTCGATGAGGTAAGAGAGTCCGTTACTCTGTGTATCCAGGTAAGGCGTATCAATCTGGAAGATATCACCGGTGAAGACAATCTTGGTATTCTGTCCTGCCCGGCTGATGATGGTCTTTACCTCATGCGGTGTTAAGTTCTGCGCTTCATCGACGATGAAAAAAACGTTGGAGAGACTGCGTCCGCGGATATAGGCGAGGGGGCAGACAACCAGCTTTTCTGTCTCCACCATTTCGTTCAGCAATTTATGTTCTTTGTCTTTCTCGCTGAACTGACTGCGGATGTATTTTAAGTTATCCCACAACGGTTCCATATACGGGTTGAGCTTGGACTTGATATCACCCGGCAGGTAACCGATGTCCTTGTTGCTCAATGGTACAATGGGTCGTGCGAGGTAGATCTGATGGTAGTTGCGGCGTTGCTCCAGTGCTCCTGCAAGAGAAAGCAAAGTTTTACCGGTACCGGCCACCCCTTGAATCGTCACCAGGCTGATGGCTGGATTCATGATGGCATCCAGTGCAAAGGCCTGTTCCGCATTTCGCGGGTTGATGGCCAGGGCACTTTGTTTACGTACCCGTTCCACCTGATGGGTAGCAGGGTTATAGTGGCAGAGGACAGACTTTTGTCCGTTCTTCAATACAAAATAATGGTTGGCGATGGGGGTGATTTTCTTCAGCACCAGTTCCGCTGCACAAGACCCCTTTTCATACACCTCATTGATGGCGTTGATAGGAACTTTCTCCAGGGTGGTACGACCGGTATAGAGCTCGCTCAGGTCCTTGATCTTACCTGTCTCATAATCCTCTGCGGTGAGGTTGAGCGATTTCGCTTTCAGGCGGAGGTTGATGTCCTTGGTTACCAGGATCACCTTCCTATCGGGATAGGTCTCTGCCAGGTGCAAGGCACAGTTGATGATACGGTGGTCGGCTTTGCGTTCGCCGAAGACCCGCTCCGCGTCAACGGAGGCTTTCTGATTCATTTCAATCTTGAAAAGACCGTGACCCTTGCCATTGATGTTGATCCAGTCCTGCAGGGTATTGTTCCCCGAAATTTTATCGATATACCGGATAAATTCCCTTGCGGAAAAGTTCTTGGTATCGTTACCCTTTTTAAAATTGTCCAGCTCTTCAAGAACAGTAATCGGAACAACCACGTCGTGTTCCTTGAAACTCTTGATAGCGTTGTGGTCGTAGATGATGACAGAAGTGTCAAGAACGAAAATCTTTTTGTCTTTCCGCATAAGAACGATTTAGTTACGATATAAAACTATAAAAGACAACCTAGGCTTTTTAAGTCGACCAATAAAGAAATGAACATTAACCTGTTTACAGTCACTTTTTTTTCCAGGCAGGAGTTTTGGCGGTGTCAGATTATTTTCCCAACTTTAATGGTTTAGCAACAAACCACTCCACATGAAAAAACACATTACTCCTATCCTTTCCTTGTTATTGTGCCTTACATCAGGATTGCTGTCGGCGCAAAAACAAACTCCTTCCTTCTGGTTAAACCTGATGGAGGATCAAAAGGTTACCTTTTACGATGTACAAAAATCATTTTATGCTGATCCTGAAAATCCTTTTTCTCAAATAAAGAAGGCAGGTGAGGAAGAAGAACAGGAGAATGGTGGATGGGAACAGTTCAAACGGTATGAATATTTTGCTTCACCCCGTGTATACCCTTCGGGCAACCGTGCTTTGCTGGCCAGTACCTCTGGGGAGTTTCAGAAATACCTGAACGACCGGGCACAACAGCGTCAAGGCACGCCTTCTATTCAATCAGCTGCATGGTCTTATTTCTGTCCGAATGGCATCCCTAACGGAGCCGGAGCCGGACGAGTAAACTGTATCTGCGCTGATCCTTCCAACTCCAGTAATGTCTGGCTCGGTGCTCCCGACGGAGGAGCCTGGAAATCGTCCAACCTGGGAGGGGCCTGGTCCACCAATTCCGATATGTTTACCAACCTCGGCGTGTCCGATGTGGCTGTTGCTCCGGGAAACAATAAAATCATCTTTGTGGCTACAGGTGACCGCGATGGTTTTTTCAGCGGCTCTTCTCAAATATATACCTATGGTATCATGCGCTCTACCGACGGAGGACTGACCTGGGCGAATGTGTATTCCACAGCTGTCACTACTGCCGGCATGATGTCACGCATCCTGATCGACCCTTCGAATATTGAAACGATTTATGCTTCCGGAACTTTTGGAATCCTCAAATCGATAGACGGAGGAACTACCTGGACAATTACCAAGTCGGCCTTTGAGCCGATCTGGTCCATGGAATTCAAACCCGGCAACAGCAACACGATCTATGCTTCCGGGAAAAACTTCTTTGTCTCTAATGATGCCGGGGCTACCTGGACCACCATTTCGTCCGGCCTGGCACCCAAGACCTTCCGCATGTCCATTGCAGTAACACCTGCCAACCCTTCTTATGTGTATGTCCTCTCTGCAGATCAGAAAGGGATGTCCATCAACGGTGTATACCGCTCGACAGACAGTGGTAACACCTTTACCAAACGCAAAGACGGCACCGTGGCTCCCAACCTGATGGGCTTTAGCTCGTCCGGCAGCGATGCCGGTGCAGGACAAAGCTTTTATACGAACACGATTGCCGCAAGCCCTACCAATGCCGAAGAGGTGATGGTGGGCGGTGTCAATATCTGGAAGTCGACCGACGGAGGAACTACCTGGGGCACCAAGGCGATCACCAACTGGTCGACCTACCACGGAGCTGCCAACTACGTTCATGCCGACATCCACCAGATACTTTATATAAACGGTACAACAGTGCTGGTGGGTTGTGACGGAGGGATATTCAAATCCACCAACGACGGAACAAGCTGGGGCGATATTTGTTCCAATCTTCAGATCAGCCAGCTTTATGGCATGGGCATGTCCACCTCCAAACCGGCTTATGTCATCTCCGGATGGCAGGATAACGGAACAAATCTCATGACATCGACGACCGCCTGGGCTTCGGCTTTGAGCGGAGACGGGATGAAATGTTTTGTGGATTATTCGAATGACAACAACATGTGGGGAGAACAATACAACGCCAGCTTTAACGGAACAACCAATGGGGGAGCAAGCTGGAACTACCTGGGCTCACCAAGTACCACCGAAGCCACCGCCTGGGCCACTCCCTGGAAACAAGACCCTGGTCACGCAGGAACGATCCTGGCAGGTATGACCAATATGTATAACTCTACCGATGGCGGAAATAACTGGAATCAATTAGGTACACAACCCGATGTAGGAAACTACGTCAACGAATTTGCCGTAGCTCCTTCCAACTCCCAGGTGATTTACGTGGTGAAAAACAGCGGAGTATTCAAAACAGCAGACGGCGGCACCACCTGGACAGACCTGAATCTTCCGGCAAGCAATGCGGCGTCCTACGTAGCTGTTTGTCCTACCGACCCAAACATTGTTTATGTCACTGTTTCCGGTTATACTGCAGGAAGTAAAGTATATGTGTCGGCAGACGGAGGAACCACCTGGACGAACTATTCTACCGGCTTGCCGAATCTGCCGGCCAACTGCATCACGTATCAGAAAAACAGTAACGGGGCAGTTTACATGGGTATGGATGTAGGTATTTACTACCGCGACAGCACCACCACTTCCTGGCAGCCTTACAATGCAGGACTGCCCAATGCAGTTGTTTCTCAAATAGAAATCTATTATCCTACCGGCATGCTTCGTGCAGCCACATACGGACGGGGCATCTGGCAAGCACCCCTGTATGTGCCTGCTTCTACACCTCCTACAGCAGTATTTGTAACCGGAAGCAACACGCCTTGTGCCGGGTCGGGACTTAACTTTACCGATAATTCAACCGGAAATCCTTATATCTGGAACTGGAGTTTCCCTGGAGCGGCCACTACTTCATCCACCATGCAAAACCCTGCCGGAATTGTTTATGCAACGGCCGGAAGTTATACGATAACCTTGCATGTGAGCAATGCAGCCGGGACAGATTCTACTACCCAAACGGTGACGATACTTCCAACTCCCGCAGCTCCTGTTGTAACACAAACAGGTAGTGTGCTGAGCACCACCGCTACCGGAGGTACCTACCAGTGGTACCTGAATGGAATAGCCATTGCCGGTGCTACCAGCCAAAGCTATACGGCTACTACCATTCCAGGAAACTACCTGGTAACGATCACCAACAGTTCGGGATGTACAGCTTCTTCACCTTCATTTGCTGCAACAGCGACGGGTATTCAGGAGCTGTCGGCCACACGGGAATTTCAGATTTCTCCCAACCCGAACAATGGGGTATTTGATTTCAACCTGGTAGTTGTCCAGCCCGGAGATTACGAATTGAATGTTTACAACACGATTGGGCAGGTGCTGGTTTCACAGAAAATAAGTCACTTGACATCTGCTTATCATCAAACCATTGATCTGACATCCTATGGTTCCGGTGTTTACTTGTTATCCGTAACCGATTCCCATCACCAGACAGTACAAAAGGTGGTGGTCTATTAATTCATCCTGTCAGAAAGAGAATTCATGCGTTGAAAAAGCAGGTTGCCCGAAAGGCAGCCTGCTTTTTTTGTGTTGATGCGAACTTCCATCACAAATTAAGGATTTCCCAGGCCGTTTTTTTCCTAACTTTGTAACTGAATTTTTTTGGTGTTTCTGAAGAAATAACTAATCTTACACCCGTAAAATCATTTACCATGCTTCTTCTCGTCTCCGGCACCACCCTAGATTATTTGCCTATTCTGCTCATGTTTTTAGTTGCCCTGGGTTTTGTAGGCCTGGTGATGACTGTTACCCACTTACTGGGTCCCAAGAAAAAATCCAAGATTAAACTGGATGTGTTTGAGTGCGGGATTGAGGCGCAGGGGAATGCACGTGTCCCTTTTTCCATCAAATACTTTCTGGTTGCTATTTTATTTGTGTTGTTTGACGTGGAGGTGATTTTTATGTATCCCTGGGCAGTGAACTTCCGGGAGTTGCATGCAACCGGATTTTTTGAAATGATGACCTTCATGGGTTTTCTTCTGGTTGGTTTTTATTACATCCTCAAAAAGGGTGCTTTGAAATGGGAGTAAGGCCTGCTGGCTTTGCGGAATAGTTTTCCAGCATTAAAAAGACAAAAATGAGCGGTACCAAAGAAGATATATTGATCAATGCCAAGCCAGCCGGATTGGAAGGTCCTGGTTTTTTTGCTACCTCTATCGACAAAGCGGTAGGTATGGCACGGGCCAATTCCCTGTGGCCGCTTCCCTTTGCTACTTCCTGTTGTGGCATTGAGTTTATGGCCACCATGGGTTCGCATTATGACCTGGGTCGGTTCGGAGCCGAGCGTTTGAGCTTCTCCCCCCGTCAGGCCGACTTGCTGATGGTGATGGGAACCATCGCAAAAAAGATGGGCCCTATCCTGCGTCAGGTGTATGAACAGATGGCCGAACCCCGTTGGGTGCTTTCGGTAGGTGCCTGCGCTTCCAGCGGAGGAATATTCGACTCTTACAGCGTGTTGCAAGGCATAGACCGTATCATACCGGTAGATGTATATGTGCCGGGCTGTCCTCCCCGTCCGGAGCAAATCATTGATGGCATCCTGAAAATCCAGCAACTCGTTGAATCCGAATCCATACGCAGAAGGGATACACCCGAATACAAAGCCCTGCTTGCGAAATACGGTATTGAATAATATGGACAAACAGCAATTGCTTACCACCATTGAAGGCCAGTTAAAGGCAAAATTCGGAGAAGCCTACCTCTCCTCCGAGATTCAATATGATTTTCCTGTTTTTACAGTGAAAAAAGAACAGATCATTGAGGTGATGCGGTTTTTGAAAGAAGATCCAGAACTCAATTTTCACTTTCTCACCACCCTCTGCACCATCCATTTTCCGGAAGACAAAGGCAAGGAATTTTGTATCATGTATCAGTTACATAACATGGTGAAGAATTACCGTATACGCCTGAAGGTATATACGGCTCAAAGCGATCCTTCAGTACCTACCGCTACTGTCCTGTACCCTTCGGCCAATTGGATGGAGCGTCAGGAATTTGATTTTTTTGGAATTATTTTCAAAGGACATCCCAACCTGAAACGCATACTCAATATGGATGAGATGAATTACTATCCCATGCGTAAAGAATATGCGGTAGAAGACGGATCAAGAGACGACAAGGACGATACCATGTTTGGCCGATAAGGAACAACAATGAGCAAACAGAAAAATAAAATACCCACATCGGAAATAATCACCGCCGACGTACCAGCGGAAAAAGAATATTCGATCCTCAACCTCGGGCCTACTCACCCGGCAACCCATGGTATCTTCCAGAATATTCTGAAGATGGATGGAGAGATCATCATGGAGGCGGAGCCTACAGTAGGCTATATACACCGGGCCTTTGAGAAAATCGCAGAACACAAGCCTTACAACCAGATTACCCCGCTTACCGACCGTTTAAATTACTGCTCTTCTCCTATCAACAACATGGGCTGGCACATGACAGTTGAAAAACTGATCGGTGCCAAAATCCCGAAGCGTGCCGAATACCTCCGTGTCATCATCATGGAGCTGGCCCGTATTTCCGACCACATTGTTTGTAATACGGTAATTGCAGTGGATACCGGTGCGATGACCGGGTTCCTTTACCTGTTTCAGTGGAGAGAACTGATCTATGAAATTTATGAAAGCATCTGTGGCGCGCGGTTAACGACCAACATCGGTCGTATCGGTGGCCTTGAGCGCGATTTCTCACCAACTACCTGGTCCAAGATCGATAAGTTTTTAAAAGAGTTTCCGGCTGCGTTGAAAGAGTTCGATAGCCTGGTGACGCGTAACCGTATTTTCATGGACCGCACCATCAAGTGTGGAGCGGTTTCTGCCGAGATGGCCATGTCGTATGGCTTTACCGGTCCCAACCTGCGTGCAGCCGGTGTGGATTACGATGTACGGGTGGCCAATCCGTATTCATCGTATGAAGATTTTGATTTTAAGATACCTATCGGTACCGGAGGAGATGTGTTTGACCGGTATATGGTGCGTCATGAAGAGATGTGGGAAAGTCTGAGCATCATCAACCAGGCAATCAAGAAACTGCCGGAAGGAAGTTTCCACGGCGATGTGCCTGATTTTTATCTTCCTCCCAAAGAGGATGTATACAACAATATGGAAGCCCTGATCTACCATTTCAAGATTGTGATGGGTGAGATGGATGTGCCGAAAGGGGAAGTATACCATGCAGTAGAAGGCGGAAACGGAGAACTGGGCTTTTACCTGGTGAGTGACGGAGCGCGTACACCGTACCGCTTGCATTTCCGCAGACCGTGCTTTATCTATTACCAGGCGTACCCGGAGATTATTAAAGGAGGCATGTTATCTGACGCGATCTTAACGATGAGTTCTATGAATGTCATCGCCGGAGAGCTGGATGCTTAATCAATTAGTGAATCAACGTATTAGTTTATAATCAGCGAAAATCAGAGTAATCAGTGGCAAAAAAGATTGAATTTTCACCCGAGACCCTCGCACTGGCTCAGAAGCTCATGAAGCGTTACCCAGAAGGGAAGCACAAGTCGGCCTTGATCCCTATTCTTCACCTGGCACAGGCGGAATTTGACGGCTGGCTGAGCGCGGAAGTGATGGAGTATGTAGCTTCCGTGATGAAGATCCAATCCATTGAAGTATTCGAAGTAGCCTCTTTCTATTCCATGTTCAACCTCAAACCGGTTGGCAAATGTCACCTGGAGATTTGCCGTACCTCTTCCTGCTGGCTGATGGGAGCGGAAGATGTGGTGAGGCATATTGAAAAACGACTGGGCATCAAGGAAGGGGAGACCACTGCCGACGGGATGTTCACCATCAAAACGGTGGAGTGCCTGGGATCATGCGGCACAGCGCCCATGATGCAGGTAGGAGCCGATTACTATGAAAACCTGACCCTGGAGAAAGTGGATCAGTTACTCGACAACTTGAAGACAGCCGGTAAGCGTAAGAGCTATACCGATCCTGCTGAAAAATCATCCATATAGACATGGGAAAGAAATTATTGCTTGAACACGATCACGTTCCCGGTATCCAAACCTATGAAGTATACCGTCAGAAGGGCGGTTACGCTTCGGTGGAAAAGGCATTGAAGACGATGACTCCGGAAGCGCTGGTGGAAGAGGTCAAAAAGTCGGGCCTGCGTGGACGGGGCGGAGCGGGTTTTCCGACCGGCATGAAATGGAGCTTCCTGGCCAAGCCTCCAGGCGTGGCCCGTTACCTGGTTTGTAACGCCGATGAGTCAGAGCCCGGAACATTCAAGGACCGTTACCTGATGGAACGCATCCCTCATCTGTTGATTGAAGGGATGATCACCTCCAGCTTCGCGCTGGGTGCAAAGAGTTCATACATCTACATACGCGGGGAATATTTTTATGTGGCTCGTATATTGGAGAAAGCCATTGAAGAAGCCTATGCCAACGGATGGCTGGGAGAAAACATATTGGGTACCGGTTTCTCGCACGACTGTTATGTACAGGTAGGTGCAGGCGCATATATCTGCGGAGAAGAAACGGCCCTGCTCGAATCACTCGAAGGCAAAAGGGGCAACCCGCGTATCAAGCCTCCTTTTCCTGCTGTGGCAGGTTTGTGGGGCTGTCCTACCGTAGTGAATAATGTAGAAACAATTGCGGCAGTAGTGCCTATCGTCAATCAGGGCGGAGAAGAATATGCCAAGATCGGTATCGGCAAGTCAACCGGTACCAAGCTGATCTCTGCCAGCGGACACATCAACAAGCCAGGCGTATATGAGCTGGAGCTGGGCCTGCCGGTGGAAGAGTTTATTTATTCCGATGCCTATTGCGGAGGAATACGCGGAGGCCGGAAACTGAAAGCAGTGGTGGCGGGAGGATCTTCGGTGCCAATCCTTCCGGCAGAACTGATCCTGAAAACAGCCAAGGGAGAACCCCGTCTGATGTCTTACGAGTCGCTCGGCGATGGAGGCTTTCAGACAGGTACCATGCTGGGCTCCGGAGGATTTATTGTGATGGATGAGACCACCAGCATTGTCAAGAACCTCTATACGTTTGCCCGTTTCTACCACCACGAGAGCTGCGGACAGTGCAGCCCTTGCAGGGAAGGTACCGGGTGGATGGAGAAAATACTTCACAAGATACTCGATGGTCACGGTACGCTGGCCGATGTGGATCTGCTCTGGGACATACAGGGTAAGATTGAAGGCAAGACCATCTGCCCCTTGGGTGAAGCGGCTGCATGGCCGGTGGCTGCAGCGATCCGTCACTTCCGTGCAGAGTTTGAAGAGTATGTGAAGAATCCGGGCAGTATTACCGATGTAAAGCATTACTACCGGCTTAACAATTTACAACCCGCATAAGAGATGCCAAAAGTAACGATAGACGGACATACCATCGAAGTACCGGACGGAACAACCATCCTGAATGCAGCCCGCATGATAGGAGGGGAGATTGTTCCTCCTGCGATGTGTTATTATTCCAAACTGAAAACGAGTGGTGGGTATTGCCGCACCTGTATTGTGGAGGTGAGCAAAGGTTCTGAAAAAGATCCTCGCCCCATGCCTAAGCCGGTAGCCTCTTGCAGGACTACGGTGATGGATGGCATGGAAGTGAAAAATATCACCTCCTCAGCCTTGCTTGAAGCACGTGCCGGTGTGGTGGAGTTCCTGCTGATCAACCACCCGCTGGATTGTCCAATCTGTGACCAGGCAGGAGAATGCCACCTGCAAGACCTGGGCTATGAACATGGAAAAGCCAAGACCCGTTACGAATTCCCCCGACGCACTTTCGAGAAAATAGACATAGGCAATTACATCAAATTGCACATGACCCGTTGCATCCTTTGTTACCGCTGTGTAAAAGTGGCTGAACAACTCACCGATGGACGTGTGCATGGTGTCATCAACCGGGGCGATGCCGGAGAGATTTCTACCTATATTCAAAACGCCGTGCATAACGAGTTCAGCGGAAACATGATTGATGTGTGTCCGGTTGGAGCATTGACAGATAAGACATTCCGCTTTAAGAGCCGTGTGTGGTTTACCAAGCCGGTAGATGCGCACCGCGACTGTAAGAAATGTTCAGGCAAAGTAAGGCTGTGGGAAAAAGGAGAAGAAGTATTGCGTGTGACAGCCCGCAAAGATACCTATGGAGAAGTGGTTGACTGGATTTGCAACGAGTGTCGCTTTGAAAAGAAACAACTGAGCGACTGGGTCATTGAAGGACCTGCGAAAATAGACCGTCATTCGGTGATCTCTGCCAACCATTACGAATCGCTCAACCAGTTGAAGCTGGCTACGGCAAGGCAACGAAACAAAGGCGGTAAAAAGCCTGCACTGGGTGAAGGCGCCCTGAATCCTAACAATATTTAACGTATGGACTTATCCACCTTTTTGATTTATAAGATTATCCTGGTGCTTTGCGTGTTTACGCTTGCGCTGGTGGTAGCCATGTATTCCACCTATGCCGAGCGCAAAGTAGCAGCCTTCCTGCAGGACCGTCTCGGACCAAACCGTGCGGGGCCATTCGGTATTCTGCAACCTTTGGCCGATGGGTTGAAGATGTTTATGAAAGAGGAGATTATCCCGAACGTCTCCAACAAATGGCTCTTTATCATGGGTCCTTCCATCGCCATGCTCACGGCCTGCATGACAGGTGTGGTCATTCCCTGGGGTCCTGCTTATCAGGGAGCAAAACACCTCTTCTCGTTACAAATCACCGATGTCAATATCGGTATCCTGTATTTGTTTGGTGTAGTATCCATCGGTGTATACGGAATCATGATCGGTGGCTGGGCCTCGAACAATAAGTATGCACTGCTGGGAGCCATCCGGGCATCGTCGCAGATGATCAGTTACGAAGTGGCCATGGGTCTTTCCATCATTGCACTCATCATGTCTACGCATACATTAAGTGTGGGAGAGATAGTTGCTCAACAAAGCAGCTGGCACTGGAATGTGTTGTACCAGCCATTGGGCTTTTTGATTTTCCTGATCTGTGCGTTTGCAGAAACCAACCGTACCCCTTTCGACTTGCCGGAATGTGAATCGGAGCTGGTGGGCGGATACCATACCGAATACAGCTCGATGAAACTGGGCTTTTACCTGTTTGCGGAATACATCAACATGTTCATTTCTTCCGCAGTGATGGCTTCCCTCTTTTTCGGAGGATATAACTTCCCGTTCCTCGGACGCATTGCCGCAAGTCACCCGATGCTTTTCACCATCCTGGGCTTCTGTGTGATGATGGCGAAAACATGTTTTTTCATTTTCTTTTTCATGTGGATTCGCTGGACTGTACCGCGTTTCCGCTACGACCAGCTCATGAATCTGGGCTGGAAAATATTGATACCTTTGTCCATACTGAATATTTTTATCACAGGTATTGTCATGTGGTGGTTTCACAAAATTTAAGCCGGTTCTCCCCAACATACAGGGTAAACAGTTAAAGAGATGCAAGCACTAACAAACAGATCGAAAGTTGTTGTCAGGAAAGAAATGACTTTTCTGGAGCGGTTGTACATTCCTGCAATTCTCGGGGGTCTGCGTATCACCTTCAGCCATTTTTTCAAAAAGAAAGCAACGATTAACTATCCGGAAGAGACACGTGATTTTGCTCCGGTATACCGGGGCATGCACGTGCTGAAACGGGATGAAAACGGAGCCGAGCGTTGTACAGCCTGTGGGCTGTGTGCGGTGGCTTGTCCTGCCGAAGCCATTACCATGGTAGCGGCTGAGCGTGAGAAAGGCGAAGAGAAATTATACCGGGAAGAGAAATACGCTTCGGTATATGAAATCAATATGCTCCGTTGTATTTTCTGCGGGCTCTGTGAAGAAGCTTGTCCGAAAGAAGCCATCTTTCTGACCGACCGTATTGTGCCGACCGAGTTTGAGCGGGATACCTTTGTCTATGGAAAAGACAAGCTGGTTGACCCGATCAATAATCCGATAGATGTGTCTGTAAGGGAAACGGCAGAAGTGGCTGAATTCAAAAAGGACAAACACTACGGCCATAACCAGACCTGGAAAGATGCAGGTAAGGAGAAACGATCGTCCAAGCACTGAACACCTTTTAACACTATGATAACAAAATACCTTTTCTTTTTCCTTTCTGTTCTGGTCATCTTCAGTGCGCTGATGGTTGTGTTTTCCAAGAACCCGGTACACAGCGTGCTTTATCTGATCGTTACCTTTTTTGGAATCGCCGGACATTACTTTTTGCTGAATGCCCAGTTCCTGGCAGCCGTTCACATCATGGTTTATGCAGGTGCCATTATGGTACTCTTTCTGTATGTCATCATGATGCTGAACCTGAATGCGGAGGTAGAACCTCACAAACACATCTGGTTAAAATTTGCGGCAGTGATTACTGGTGGACTCTTCCTGATCACGCTCGTCGGTTCCCTGCGCGGCGCTGAAACACTGATGAAAACCAATCCGGCAAACAACTCAATCGGTCTGGTGGAAAATCTGGGGAAGACCTTGTTCGGTCCTTTCCTGCTGCCCTTTGAAATTTCGTCCGTACTGTTTCTTGCTGCCATGGTGGGAGCGGTGATGATTGGTAAAAAAAATTCTGAATCATGAACGATGTCATAAACGGGGTGCCGTTGAACTACTACATATTATTAAGTGCCTGTGTCTTCACCATTGGTGTCATGGGTGTGCTGTTCCGCCGGAATGCCATTATTGTTTTTATGTGCATCGAGCTGATGCTGAATGCGGTTAATCTGCTCCTTGTATCTTTTTCGCGGTACCTCTCTGACGGTTCGGGCCAGGTGTTCGTGTTTTTTATCATGGCGGTAGCCGCTGCGGAAGTTGCAGTGGGGTTGGCTATCCTGACGATGATCTACCGGAACACCAAGTCGAGCGATATCGATGTGCTGAATAAACTGAAGTGGTAAATGAGTTGCACCGGTTATGCCGGTACTATAGATAAGAAGTATGACTAAAACAATTGCAGATTACGTTTGGTTAATTCCTTTGTTCCCCTTGCTCGGTTACCTGATCACCGGCCTGGGAAACAGAAAGCTCTCCAAAAACATGACCGCACTCGTTGCGTGCGGTGCCCTGGCAGCCTCCTTTGTGGTGGCATTGCTCATCTTCCTCGACGAGAACCATACCCGCCTCCGTCATACCGTGGTGCTGTTCGACTGGATCTCAGCCGGTACCTTCCATGCCAACTTCGCCTTTCTGGTCGATCCGCTCTCTTCCATCTTTCTGATGATCATTACAGGTGTAGGTTTTCTGATCCACCTCTATTCGGTGGGGTATATGCACGATGACGACGGGTTCCGGCGTTTCTTTTCTTACCTCAACCTCTTTATCTTCTTCATGCTCCTGCTGGTTCTGGGAGACAATTACCTGATTATGTTCGTGGGCTGGGAAGGTGTGGGTTTATGCTCCTACCTGCTGATCGGCTTCTGGTTTAAAAATCAGTCATACAACGATGCGGCCCGCAAAGCTTTTGTGATGAACCGCATCGGCGACCTGGGTTTCCTGCTCGGCATTATTTTGATCTTTACTACTTTCGGTTCCATCACCTTCACGGATGTGTTTCAGCAGGCTCCCGGTTTGGGATCCAATAATCCGCTGATCATCACCATCACGTTATTGCTCTTTATCGGTGCGATGGGTAAGAGTGCACAGATTCCTTTGTATACCTGGCTGCCCGACGCGATGGCGGGACCTACTCCGGTATCGGCTCTGATCCACGCTGCTACCATGGTTACGGCAGGTATCTACATGATTGCCCGTTCCAACATCCTGTATTCCCTCGCTCCTGTTTCCATGGAAGTGGTTGCCGGCATCGGTTTGTTTACGGCCTTGTTTGCAGCGACCATCGGTATCTTCCAGAATGACATCAAGAAAGTACTCGCTTATTCCACCGTCTCTCAGTTGGGTTATATGTTCCTGGGCCTTGGAGTAGGGGCCTATACCGGTGCTGTCTTCCATGTGGCTACACATGCTTTCTTTAAAGCCCTCTTGTTCCTCGGATCGGGTAGCGTGATACATGCGATGAGTGGAGAACAGGATATCCGTAAAATGGGCGGCTTGAAAAAATACCTTCCCATCACCCATGCGACATTCCTGATCGGCACCATTGCCATTTCCGGTATTCCTCCGCTGGCAGGTTTCTTCTCAAAAGATGAGATCCTCGCACATGCTTTCGCACACAACAAGTTCTTCTGGATCCTGGGTCTGCTGGGTTCTCTGA